>Ga0307960_1000905_pt1 | contig 16873 bp, 19 predicted proteins | sample OrgLakmetagen542_FD_201832 | JGI IMG/M metagenome (GOLD analysis project Ga0307960, IMG submission 201832) | Saline water microbial communities from Organic Lake, Antarctica - #542 | ecosystem: Environmental > Aquatic > Non-marine Saline and Alkaline > Saline | place: Antarctica: Organic Lake... | reverse complement strand
TAAAAGCCTGTGTTGCCTCTCTACCTTCGCTTGGACATTCCCAGCAACCTCAGCCGAGCACTTTCTTGCCTTCGCCTTTCTGGCCACAACTTTCTAGTCCAAAGAATGCGTCATGACAGGAATAGAAAACCTTATGAGCTCAGGATTGTGACAGATGTGACTGGCACACTATTCAGGATGAGGAACACATTTTGTTAGACTGTCCGCATGAACATCTAGTCAGACTTCGCACACAGCAACAGCTTATCTTCCCACCTCAGTATGAGGATGGCCCAGCTCGTTTGAGGACCTTTATGAACCAACCTGATATTTTTGGTGCTGCCTCTTTTGTAGCTAAGTGCCTAGCCCTGTTCCCTTAAATTTTCTAGCGTTTTTGGGTTTGGTTACAGGCTTTTTTCCAAGCTTCCGCTCAGATGCCCACCAGAGGCATATATAGCGATGTACCTTACCTTACCTATAAATTGAGCAGCTATGCCAGGCTGGAGGCCTTTGTAATCCAAACTAAACTTGACCTAAACTTATATATAAGTCATGACGCTTTTTATGAGCAGCCAGGCTAGCAGTCGCACTACTTGACTGAAGGCCTTTCTATTGTAAACCTTGTAAACCTAAACGTATGACCTTCCCTAAAATTAACTGCTCGTCACACGATTTGTTGCTATCCCTGAATGTTCGTGAGGTTTAAACTTTGTGGCCTGTATATCAAGACCGTCTCGTGACGTGGTCCTTTGAGAGGCCCCATAATGGGGTGGTGCTGCTAGTGTGTGCCACCCACCATGCTGCCCACAGCCGATACATCCTGTGTTGCTGACCTTTTGTTGTGCAAAATCATGATTTTATTTTGGGATCTTTCTGCCGAAGTCCCTCCTTTTTGTAACCCCCTTTGTCACTATATTCCGCTGAGATGCCCTTTGAGGCATATATAGTGATGTAACCTTACCTATGTTCAGCAGGACGCGCCATGGGCGGTAAGAGAAACAAAGCAATATAGAAAAATTCAACCGCCCTTAAAAGTTAGCAAAGCAATGGATTGATGGATAGAGCAACAGTGATTGAGTAAGGAATTTTTGATTAAGAGAACCAGAAGAACCTGTACAGATTAGTGCAGGCATATGCCAAGGAGGGAGTGGGTGGGAGAAACCGAATTATTCAACAAATTAATGAGAGCGCTCAAAGAAATCCAAGAGAAAGCTCTATCCATTCACTTTCGCTCCTCTTACTGCCGCCTCTAACTGGTCAAGCTCTGCTTCATCATCGTCGTCATCTGCAGAAAATAAACAGTATCAACATTTGTCCTGTCAGAGCATGCTAATGCAGCAGACCGGTCTGTTGGCAAGCTGAAGGCACAAAAAATTGGGCGCAATATCCTGCTGACCATCTACTGGCGTTTATCCGTGGCTCCCTTGGAGTAATTTCTCAGCTCCTCAAATACAGAAGCATTAATTGATGAAATCTCCAGACATCCCACAAACTGCACAAATCCACGCCTTCTACATGCATAGGCCTTATAAATCTGTTCCACAAATCTGGTGTGAGGTTGGGGCGGGGATACCTTTTCCCCCTGTGTACCTTGCGTAAGTGCCTGCCGTTTGCAGGCTTTCCCAGTACCCCTGCCCCAAATTCCACATTGCAGCATCATTAAATTAACCAAGTTGCTGTCATTCTCAAGCAGAGATTGATTGGTGCAATTTCATAATCGCACCTCTTTCCTGCCAAAGTGGGTGCAGAGAAGGCATCGGGCCCCACAAAGCTCCCCAGAATGCCAAATTTTCAGCAAAGCTCCAGGAGACCTCATAACTTTTTGACGTCACGTGTTGATTGAAATACAAATTACATACCGTACCTTTTTGATATCATCTCGGGTAAATAACGTTTTTTGCCCTCCGGGGTAGTTCCGGTATCGTTTGATATATATTTATTTTGAGGCTCCGGGGTTGCCCAGGATTGGCGAAAATAAAGTTTTGTGGGTGAGTGAACAGTGATGTGCGGAGAAGGCCCCGCCCCCGCCCCCGCCCCAGCCCCAGCACGACACTCCTGGACAGCACCAGGAGCACCTGCCCCAGCACCTGCAGCACGAAACACATGCGCACGCACACACGCGCACACGCACATGCAAACGCCGGCAGGCCTGGGGTAAATGCCCATCTGGTTTCGTGGGGGAATGGCTAAAATATAGGTATATTTTGAGGGGGTCGGGGAGGGGGGGCGGGGGGTTCCAGGGGGGGTCAGGGAAATTTGGGGGGGTGCTCCAGAATTTTTCTTCCAGCGCCACTTCCAGCGTATGATAAATATATTTTTGAAATCCTCAGCTCAAGCTCGTTCGATTGGTACCCTTGTTGGGTCATTTGGTTAAAGAGGGGGGTCTGTATGCCTGGTCCCAGACATGCATGGAATGCCCCCAAGTAGGCCGCGGGGGTGTATTCAGGCAAATTACCAGCAATTGAACAAACTTGCAGTTCACGTGTTGCATTTTGCATAAGCTGCATGAATGAGGTAAAAATGTGCGTTGGCAAAGGTTTTGGATGGATATGTGCAATAAACCGGTGGCCAGTGCAAGAGCGTGCACAGATCAGTTTTTGCCCTATAACTCTTCAGGTATTAATATTTGGCAAGAGGACTGTGCAGGCAGATAGCTCCTTACATTCTGAGCAGATTGACACCCTTTTTGTAAGTGTGGGGGGTCATTTTGGGCCGGAGGCCCAAACTTTACACGTGACTGTCAGGAATTGTTTTTTTTGCCTCCTGAAAGCTCATTGATAAATGACATTAAAGACGGATTCAGACTTCAAAGACGCATGCAGACCTTAAAAGAAAGGTTAAAATTGAAACGTTCAGCTTGTTGGCTTTTTGGCGGATTTTGCACGTGGACGAGCTTACGTAAAAAGTATTTCCTGAATTAGCACAAATGCAGAGTCTTGCTTTGAGGATGTCCAGCCCTAAACCTGAGCAAGCTGGCTTTGTTGCCATTCACCAGGATTTGTTGCTACAAAGTTACAAGCCAAAGCACGCACTAACAGGGCACCCACCGTCAAACAGCTCTTCGTCTTCCTCCTGTAGCTGCAACGTGGTGGATGGCCCAGTATTGTCTCCGTTGGCCATGACGCCATTGCCGTGCTGCTGCTCTCCTTCTGCATCCCCGTCTCCTTGTTCTTCACTACTACCCCCCTCTTCCTGCTCCTCTTGCTCTTCTTGCTCGTCGTCTTCTTCATCTTCCTCGTCGCTTGGGGGTGGGGGTGGCAATGAGGATGGCTCTGCGAAGGTAGTGTGGCATGGTGAGGGGTTAGAGCGAGCACGACCACACTGTGAGGGGACGGCCCTAGGCTGAGCGTGAAAGTATATGGGGAATGTGATCCTCAAGCTGTGAGTGCAAGTGTGTGTATGTGCAATGTAAAAACTTGCACGGAACATATGAACGCACACAACGGATTGGACATTCTTTACTGCCGTAGCTGCTTCTTTTGTTGACTGCAGAACCTCAGCGGCGCGTGCACGTGTGCCCTGGTAGGGATTTGCTGGCACCTAACGGGTTTAACTCGATTAAAATTTTAGTTTCTGAAAAGTTGGCAAAGCCCATCAATCCTGTCAGTGCAACACATGCGTGCATGTGCATGTGTGTTTGTGTGTGTGTGTTTTGTGTGTTTGTGTGTGTATGTGTGTACGAGTTTGTGTGCGTGTTTGTGCGTGCGCGTGTGTATATTTCTGTGCACGCCTGTGTGTATTAGCACGCGTTTGTCTGTGTATGTGCGTGCGCGCATGTGTGTGCATGTGTGAGTGCGTGCGTGCATGTGTGTGCCTTGCTGACCCACAGACTCCGCAGTGACACACATGCATGGCGTAACAGCAAGGCTTTGCTGACGTCTAAAAATTTAAACACGGCACCCCAGGGCCCCAATTTGTTCTGGCACGGTGAAGTTTTTGGTTAGGAGCCTATGCCGAGTCTCAGCTCGGAAGGTGCCTCGGTGGACCTGAGGAGGAGGTCTGGACAGCCTAAACACAAAACTTACCTCCAAAACTTTACACACAACACCCCAGAGCCCACAAACTTTTCTGGCTCGGTAAAAAATTTGGTTAGGAGCGCCAACTTTCAGCCTGGGAGGTGCCCTGGGTGGGCCTGGGGAGGCTCGTATGAATTTTAGTGGGAAGCAGTCAATGCTAGGGGCTCACGCCCCCACGAGGGGGGCTTTGCCAAAAAGGAGTACGACCCAACACACACCAGTGAATGGCATAAGAGGTGTCACAATCTAAATGACATTAATTCTTGTTCTCGAGCAGATCTTTCTCTGTCTTGCATCGCCATTGATGGCGTAACTTTATTGCGATACAAGAAAGCACAAGCACACACCTGTCGCTGCGCGTTGCCTTGCGTGCTCTGCCGCTGCGCTGGCCTTGTCTAACATAGCTTTGATGGCGGCCTCCTGCAAAGAGTATAGACGGGGGGGGAGGGGGTCACAAAGATAAATGTTGATGTACAAGTGTCGCGGTGCCTTTCTACCGTTGTGCACAATGCTGGACGGCCTGATATGCTGCTGGAAAACGCAGCTTGATGCTTTGAATAAACGGGTCTTTGTGGAAGAAGCAGCCTGGTGTGATTGCTTCAGACGTCTCTGTTGACACATGAGGGAACAATAATGGGGAAGCCTGGGCAGATTAAGCAATTTATATTACAAACTTGAAACTCTGCGTGCTCATTGGCGTGCACATGCACATGCACACACACACCTCTGCGTCTTGGGCGGTGGAAGGAGTGTCGTCGCTGGCACTGGCATCGTCTTGCGCTTGGAAGCCCTCCTGCGAGGGGGGAGTAAAATTTTGAGGCGTGCAAGGTTAGCCTGATTGAAAATAAGCACTGGCTGATGCTAGTAGGGAAGATGTGAGGATGTGGCCTTGGGCTTGTAAGTACACCTGATACTGAAGGTGATAGTATCGTAACGTAAGAGTTTGAACCAGAAACTGGGTATACAAGCAGGGATCTTTAATTGTAATGTAACAGAATTTGAACCAAAAACTGGGATTCAAGCAGGGATATTCAATGCAACATGAGAGGGCCATGAACATGGTGCAAGCCAAGGTAACTATATGAAAGTGACGCAAACAAATGCTGCTGTGACTTTGCAAGGGACAGCTTATAATGAGCGGTTTTGCTGCAGCAAGGATTTGCCAGGAAGCAAAGATACTTTTATAAGGCTTCCTGTGCGCACCTGGCTGAAGATCTCCCGCCCTGACATAATGCCCTTCTTCCGCCTCTCCTCCAGCTGCGCTTCGACAATTTTGCGCTTTTCTGCAACCTGTAAAAGTGAATGAAATAAAGGTAAGTTATGAAAACTCTGTGTGTGTATGTGTGTATGTTTGTGCTAAGGAATGCAAAAAAGCACCTCAAAGTGTATCCTGCTTGGCGTCTTGTAGGCATACAAACCTGACAAACACTTGCCGAAATTTAATTCGCGGTGACAGGTAAGGATGCAACATGAAAAGGCACACCATTGCCTGCCTGTCTGCTCTTTGTTCAAACAAGATTAGCTATGCCCATAACAGCCCAAGGACTTAATGATTCTACAACTGCAGTGCCTGCATAGACCTTCCTGTTTTTTTGGCATCTCAGGGTTTGAGATGCCTGACTTTGCCTACAAATCCTTCTATAGTAGAACTCAAAAACGCTTGCAGGGCCACTCAGAATTCAAACCTGTCCCCATTACTTACACCTCCACTGAAACTTCCTTTCAGCTCCAATCATTACACAATAGGTGTTAGAATGTAGCAAACGAAGCATGAGTTAGCTCGAGCAACCTGCCTACAGCAAATTCAAAGTGTAAGAGGCGAGCTCTCACCTTGTTGCCGCGCCACATCTTGAAGACCTCCTGGGTGATGGGGGTGCGCGCCTCCACCTTCGCACGCTCTTCCTCAATCTCCTCCGCTGTGTCTTTTTTGTTGGCTTTCTGCAGATGAAATTTGGGTTGAGCATAGTGAAGCTGAGAGGCACGCACCAACTAACAGTAATGGGAACACTTCAATCCTTGCATTCTTTTTTCCATTGTACAATACAGAAATATGGAAGACAGAAAGGAGTCCTAGTACCTACCGTGTTGACGCTGTGCGGCAACACACACGTGAAAAGAACAATGGCAATCTCAACCATTCATGCCGACTTTCAGCAGCTCATAAATTCTGTCCTGGTACCGTGCTGACGCTATGCAGCAACAAACACACGAAAGGAACAATGGCAAATTTAATCATTCATGCCGACTTTCAGCAGCTCTTTTATCTGTCTCATGAACACACCGCCATTTTCCAAGAAGCAGCACTTAGCTGGCTCCCCTCTACATACATGATTCCCACTATATTTTTAGACCAATTGCAAATTCCCACTGAATTTCAGTGAACCTGCGCACCTCCTCCTCCAGCAGCTCTTTCATCTGGCTCTTAAACACAAAGCCTGGCGGCAGCGCGTGCTTGTACTTGCACTCTGAACCGTTGGGGCACTTCCAAAACCTGCACATTGATTTGGCAAGCTCGACTGCATATTATATACAGGCATGCCAAGGTCGTTTGGGGAAATGACATGCAAGCGTGCACACGCACATAGGCATGCCCAACCTCTCCTGAACACAGACCCAGCCAACAATCAGTGCACAGTGACATGGTTACACAAGAGATTCACTGACCCTTGCTTGCTCAAGCGTAATATGCACGCCAGGGTGCACGCATGCATCCCCCTCGCCTGCCAGCACCTCAGCGACCCAGGCACAGCACCTCCACTTTTCGTCCTCCACCCTCCACCACTCACCATCCGTACTTCTTGGTCTCCACCGCATCAAGGAAAAACTTGCAAATGATGCTGGTGGCGTTTGAGGGCTTCTCCTTGCTGTGCTTCTCTTGGATCACGCGCTCCAGCTCCTCTTGGTCCCAGTCCTCCATGTTCTGCAGCAGGAGCACCATGACACAACACACGTACGCAAACATAGTGATACTTATTCCGCGTGTGATGGCAGCTCGTCAGGTCGTTTCCTAAACTATGCGCTCCAGCTTGTCTGTAGCCCACAGATTGTGTTGTGCAGCAAGCACACAAGTTGCATGCCCTTAACCCACACCCACACCCACACCCACACCCAAATCCACAGACAACCACATCCTTTTTGCCACACGCAGGCCTCACTTATAATGTTATGATGCTTGTTGGTGATGCCCCACCTTTACTTTGCGTGTAAATGCAAGCAGAGCTGGTATGTTGCCGTTCTTTCCAGCACACCCTACCCTACCCTCGCTCAATCTTTTCACACATTAGACCCCGCTCTACTCAGCACACCCTACTCTAGTCCTTCTTAAGCAACTCGCCCCACCTCGCCTTCCTCTGGCTCCTCGTTGGCATCACGCTTGTCGCTGAACAAGTCAATCTTAGCTGCCTGCATGTGCACAAATACAAGAAAATGAACAGGCTAACTGCTGCCATGGTTGAACTCTTTACCCACTGCTATACCCGTAGAAGACCTGGCTTATAATGGTACAAAAGCAGGCTAGACGACCAGGAAAAAGCACCGATTTAGGGGGGAATCGCACCTTCTTCTCTACATTCAGGTCGTGGCTGTATTTGCACTTGAAGCCTTTTGTGCACTGCCCGTGTCGGTAGAACTCGCAGACAATGGACTTCGGATCAGCGCCTGAGCACAATTTGTGTTGCCAGAGTGTGAAGTGAGTGCAGCAAACCTACGTGATTAAAATCCCGGCAAGCGCTGTGTTTTGTAGCGGAAGTATTTGCAGACAGCAGATTTATGGGTCAGCGCTGAAGCAAAGAGTGCGTGCAATATATGCATCAAGGGTCCATCGTTATAGCAGCACACAGCAATTGAAATACACTTCCGTAGCAATTGCGAAGGCCAGAGTTATGTACCTGGTGGGACCTTGGGCTGGATAATGGTTTGGGCGTACAGTGATGCCATCTCTCTCTTCCTCTCCTCCTCCTCTTTCTTTTTGTCCTGCGCGCGCGTGCGTGCGTGCGTGTGTATGTGATTGTATGTGTGTATGTGTGTGCGTGTGTTCACTTGTGTGTACTTGTGCGTGCAATTATATGTGTATGTATGTGTGTAAGTATTATTGTGTGCGTGTACGTGAAATTTTTATTGTACATACGTGTAGGTTCTATTGTGTGCGTGTACGTGAAATTTCTATTGTACATACGTGTAAGTTCTATTGTGTGCGTGTATGTATTGCGTGTGTATGTGTGTGTGTGTGTGTGTGTGTGATTGAATGTATGTATGGGTGTGTGTGCGTACGTAATTGCTCATGTGCATGTTAACATGTGAGTTTGCGTGTACGTTGTGAGTTTGCGTGTACGTTGTGTGTGTGTGTGTGTGTGTGTGTGTGTGTGTGTGTGTGTGTGTGTGTGTGTGTGTGTGTGTGTGTGTGTGTGTGTGTGTGTGTGTGTGTGTGTGTGTGTGTGTGTGTGTGTGTGTGTGTGTGTGTGTGTGTGTGTGTGTGTGTGTGTGTGTGTGTGTGTGTGTGTGCGTGTGTGCTATATGTGTGTGTGTGCGTGTGTGTGTGTATGTGTGTGTGTATGTGTGTTTCTGTGTTTTTCTGTGTGTTATAAATGCCTCGTAAGAACCATGCAGTTGCCAGGCGACGGGATGTGTTCATGCAATTGCTTTCAAATATAAGATCCATGCTCACGCCTTGACTTCGGTTCACACCCACACGAGCAGATGTGATGAGGGCGCACGACTCGATAAATCGAATCGCGGATGACATCACCACGAACTTCCCACTCACCCTGGGAGCTGGTCCGGCCGGCTTCGCTGCCTGCTTGACACCCTGCGTAACTTGCTGGACATGGGACTGGACCCTGTGCGTGTGAGAGTTTATATGGGAGCGCCAAAGTGTCAGCTGGGCCCTGCTCCACCCAAATCAATCACTCCCTCATCATGCAGCTGAAGAGAAGAAACACTTACGTTTTACTTTTGTTCTTATTCTTCAAGCCAAAAGTCCTGTCCTCCGCAGCCTGTGCATACAAACACAGAAAGGGGTGCCGGCAGGTTTAGTTGTGCGGATTGTGTGTGCGTGCTGCATCTCGCATGCAGCTCTCTGTGCAATGTATGCTAAATTACTATGAAGTAACAAAGAACAGAAGGCTAGGAGGTCTGTAGAGCACCCATGCTTTGGCATGGGTGGATACGCGTGCACACACATTATTACTCTGACATTTTAAAGACAGCTGCCGTGCGTCGCAGCTAGCAGCACAAGCCCACCTTTGCTTTTGCTGCTTTATCCTTGGCCTTTGGTGGCTCCCTCTTTTTGCTGTCTCCACTGGACTTCTGCAGGCATGAAAGGCACCGTGCAAGCAACAAAATGCATTCTCCTCTGCACGCTTCACACTCTGCCAAGGCAGCGATTGTTAATGCGATGCTCCTTCATGGGCGTTTGGCTGCACCACTGCTGTCTATCTACGCCATGCAGACGATTGGAAATCCAAAGTAGGAATTCCCAGTGTGCGACAGCCAGACAACCGACGGAGCTGCCCTGTTTCCCTAACACTATTTACACAACCAACATGCCCATGCAGTGGCACACCTTGGGAGGCATGATGTATCAGAGCTGCGCTACTTTAGATAAATCGCTAAAACTAAATTAAGAAAGTAATAAGGTTGTAACGCTAAAAAATAAAATAATTTAGGTACGAAGTATGGGCTGTCTTAGCTTTCCTCACAGCAAATACCCACACACATGTATATACACGCACATGTACATACACGCACAATACACACAATACGCACACACGCGCACACACACACACACACACACACACACACACACACACACACACACACACACACACACACACACACACACACACACACACACACACACACTCACACACACACACACAAACACACACACACACACATACACACACACTCACAAACACATACACACATACAGGTTTAGGCTTTGCTGCGCTGTCCGGGAAAGAAAAAATGGTAAGCATGCACAGTAGGTGATTTTGTCTTATTTCTTCTTAGGTCTACAGAGTGGTGTTTAGTACTCACAGGCAAGTGAGCAACAATGCTGTCTTACGCGATTGCAAACCCATGGTAAAATATGGTGAAAAGGGCTTTGCATCTTTGAACACACCTCGCTTGCATCTATCCCATAGGTGGCAATTATGGAGAACTAAAGTAGAGGGGCAGTAGTGTTGTGACCTTTCACTTAAGAGCCTTTTAGGAGCAGGATTGATGTGTACAAGTCTTTCTGATTTTTGGTGCACAGTGAGAAAATGCAAACAAGGTCATGTCATCCTCACTAGAACCTGAAATTAAGATTGTGTGGCGATGCCAAGGTGCCAAGCAGATCAGCGTCATGTAAGTGTTTAAATTTGGACAATTGAAAATACTGAGTTTGGCAGCATCTGCGATGCAAACAGCATCTGTTATGTAGATGTACTTGGTTTGAAACTTATAAACGTTTAAAGCTCATCAGTTCATCTAGTTCACTGTGTTTTTGAATTTTGCATTAGGTAAAAAAAGAAATGGGCTCCTTACAAGCAGTTCACAGTTGTGGCATAAACTTTATGCAAAGGGTGCTTAGCCTGAAAGCACCTCCTCATAAACGACAAATTAGTGCGGAAACCCTTGATTGCAGGATGGGAAAGGAAGGTTTGCTGCAAAGGAGCTTGTGGACAAGAGTGCCCTTGAAGATCCGGAATACCAACGGGTGGTCAAAGAGGTAGAGCTGCTTCAACTTGCGAACTTTCATTTAAACACTCATCAACATAAGTGGCAAGTGTCAACACTCTCAATGATTTGGGGTTGTGCTAGCTAGCCAGACTGTCAGTGCAGGAAAGGCAAAATGTTTTGCTTGGACAATTATGAGCTCAAGAGTAAATCTCTCTCTTGTGTGACCTAGGTCTGACACATGTAAGCTCATCCTATAATGTGCAGTGACAGCACTAATCAACGCAATGCTCCTGCAAAGATCCCTTGCAAACTATTAAAAGAAGTGGATGACAAATATTAATACCAGAGGTGGCATTTAAGGCCCTAAATGAAAATATGCAATGCTCTTTTGTAAAGTGTCTCATCTTTGCAGATTTGAGTAATCAAAAAACTACACAGGCAGTGAAGATTCAATTCCCATGTTAATGAACGAAAAGGAGCTACTTTGATACAAGGTGCCGTAAGATTCCACACACCTCAAAAGGGAAAATATAAACGGGGATCAGGAGGGTTGCAGAATTGGCCTTAAATCAGCTCCTGACGAGGATTTTTGGTAAATGGATTGGACGCAGCATCCAATAAGAAATTTAGTAGTTCTATTACAAAAGTTGAGTAGTTCTGTTACAACTCGTTCAAGAGGCAGGGGTAATACATCAGATGAAGACCGAGAGAGGCAACTAAAAACTAAGATGAGGCTGAGAAAAGAGAAGGAATGAGAAGTAAAAACCAGAAAGGAAAGAACCAAGCAGACAGCTGGGCCATTGACATCCTCACTGTCCGCAAAAACAAATAAAGCACTGACACTACAAGATGCAATTTCACATGTCTCCAAGACTGTTCTCGACCTCCACTGCTTGTTGTCGAACAGCTTCTCAGCCATTCCTTGCGTCTGGCCTTGTGCACCGCATTTCACTCTTGCGTACAGATTCAAGAGGGGCAGAGCAAGAGTGGGTGGTTGGGCCAAACTGGGGGTGAGTTGCCCTGCTCCCTCCGTAAATGTATGGTGACTGCCTTGGTACCAATGGGGTCATTTAAGGGGGGGCTTCATGCAAAAGCTTGCTCGCACGTAACTTCTTTGGTGTTGCATGCATGTACCTTGCAGCCTTTGACAGAGAGGATTTGGCGTATATTAAGGACCTGCGCGAGGAGGAGAGGAAGAAGGAGCAGGAACGTTTGTATGCGTGCGTGCGTGTGTTGTTTGTGTGCGTGTGTTAGTCTGTGTATGTGTGTGTGCCAGTGTGTGTGTGTGTTGTGTGTGCCAGTGTGTCTGTGTGTGTGCGTATGTGTGATAAGTGCCAAGAGCAACCATGGAGGCTCCAATGCTTTTTTTGCGCTTAAATTAGGGATCTTGAATATCTTCCGTATGAAATAGTCTAGTTAAGGAAGTCATTACTTGGTACCAGCTCTAGCGTACTGTGTTTACAGGGCAATCTTAATATTAACAGCCCTTATCAGGTCACCCAACGTCCGAAATTTGCTTTTATAAGAGTTTGTATAACTAAAACTTCACACACACACACACACACACACACACACTCACACACACACATACACACACACACACAACTGGAACCAATTGAGTTGGCATAGTACAAAATATCCCTCCACGGGGCTCCTCACTAGTTTGTTAATCCTTTTTATTGGTGAAATATAAAAGGGAAGTGTAGTGCACTTGACAGATCTAATAGCTGCTGACCTTGTAAGGTCCTCAAAGGCTGGAAAGACCCTGCTTTTGAAGATTGAAAAGGACTCAAACTTGTAATCCCATTGCTCTTTACAGGATCTAAAGGACACAGAGGCGATTGAGTACCAAAAGTTGAGGTCTAGCTTGGAGGACGAGGAAGCTCGCAACTTGGCAAGGGCAGCTGCAAAGGCAGCTGAAAACAAAAGACAATCCAGGTGAGTGGGATTATCTAGATTTATGCGGACGGTCTTTCAAATTGAGAATCCATTTGGATGCTCTCTTGCTGCTTTTTTGCTTAATATTTAGCTACATATATACAAATTCTAGTAAATGAGGTTTAGTAGATATGTTCTCATGCAGGCTTTCTAGTTGTCATGTTAACTAAATTTAAATCACACTTTTGCATGGGCCAATACGTTTTTCCAAACACTCCTGTGCGCCTTTTCAGACAAGCAAAGCCAATGCCACTTCGGATAGTTAGAAAAGCAAGCAGCATAGAACCAGGCCAAGAGCCACCAATGAAACGCCAGCACACCACAATCCCTACACTTCCCGTTATTGCCTCACAACAGCAGCAACAGCAACAGCAGCAGCAGCAGCAGCAGCAGCACCAGCAGGGAGAACATGAAAGACACATGCCAGAACGAGGGGGAAGTAAGCCTGCAATTGAGGGAGGCGGCTTAATAGGTTTACTTGGATACGCAAGCTCAACAACGAGCAGTTTAGAGGAGGAGGTGCAGAAGAATGCAACGGGGAAACATGAGGATGATGCAAGCACAAAAAATGGGTGATTACTTGAGTTTGTTGAAAGTTAAGAAACTTGGTTCCAAGCTCCATATGCATTCTGTTAGTTATGCTGCTAAACTTGTTCATACCAGGCGCATACTTTCCAGTACTATTATCAACTTTTATCTGGAACCGGTTTCAGGTCAAGCCTGCAACCCTCCTCATCCCCATTAACCTCTTCCTTTTCCTTTGTGGAGAAGGAGTTTTACGGTACCCAGTACTTAAGTGGCTCCTTTCTTTATTTAATGTGGGAGTGGATTTTACTGCCCGCGTAGGTATTTTTTCTTTGCATAGTCAGTAAGTACCATGGTAAGGTTGTAAGTTGCTGACTATCATTTTGATTGGTACCGGTGTTGTTATCATGTTTGAATCATTATTTTATTCACTTCTTCTCTTTTTGCTCCGCCAGAAGTATTATTGACAACGCACCCAGCTATGATGAGGCAAAAGTTCATAGCAAGCACTTCAGGGGGAGTGTGTCAGCACCGTGCTAACATGACCGACAGGTGACCATGACACATTTTATCCTCTACACAGGGCAGAGTGACCATAGTATCCAGCCATATAAAGTTGTTTACAAGGTTTACAAAAGGCCTTCAGTCGAGAATTTTGACTGCTAGCCTGCTCATAAAAAGCAATTAGTTCATGGAGGGAAAAAACAAGCTTCAAGTTGTTATTGTTCTGGGTTAAGAAAGTAGACACATCATGAGCTCCTGTTGGGGGAAACAGAGATGCATACTTCCTGCATACTTCCTGCGGGAGAAATCACATATCCATAGTACATACGCAGGACAAATCCAGTGGCTAACGCGGCTCAAGAAAATTAAACAGTCCGGCAAAGAGTGATGTGAGTGTTGCGAATGGAAATCTCAGACCTTACGGGTTGCACGTGCCCTTCACACCAACAGCAGAGATTATGTGGTGTGTACATGTCCTAGTAGCTTAGATTTGCAGGTGAAAAGTAATAGCCAAGTACATTATGTGGTTTTCCAGCTACCATCAAGCGTGCTGCACGACACACACTAGAGCAATTAGCTAGAAACAAACTGTAGGGACGGCAGCTGATAGGGTATAATTCATATACCATAATAATTTCATATATTTAACATTTCTTTGGGCCTGAATACCTCCGCGGTCGGGCGTCCGTTCCGCGTAAGATTATGTAGACAATTATACTGGTCTGGTTTTAGTCGGTGTGTTCGGTTTCGCGGCGAGTTGTGAGGGTCGGACTTTTGGCGACGACAAGGGCTGGAAAGCGGCACGTCGTGACGGCGTAAAAAAATGAGTTTACTGTTTCAATTCTTACTTGATTCTGTTGGTAATTGTGCAGTTATCGTGCGCCGTGATTTTCTGTGGCTGCATGATGGAGACCGACGAGGAGGAATTTTTGGCCGGCCACTTTTTGTTGCGGTTGAATGCCACTGTTATTTGGTATTGCTTTTTTTGGAGCACACTAGTACTGTTATTATTTTACAGTGAATGGATTTTGGGAAGCTCTGGCAGTGAGGGGAGGTCCGTGCATTGACTTGCTTCTGCCTGTCCGCGACTTTCTGGTCGCGTTCTTACAGCAAGAACGGGTCTGTATGGCATGGTGCAAAGCGAGTGCACAGGAGGAGGCCTATTTCCGCACAATTGAAGGAATGGAAACAAATTCACAAAAAGGCAATAAATTTGCAGAAATTACAGAAATTTGGGCAGGCAGGGCCCTTGCTTCTATTTACATAGTATATAAGCTGCATGCCATAAACAAGCACATTCAGTACATGAACTTATCTTACTGTCATGCCCAGCCAATCGTTGGCAATGACGAATCGTGTGACAAGCAGTTAGTTGGTTGACAGTTGGGAGTTTATGTATGTCTTGTCCAATAAGCTGGACGTGCCAGTCTTATTGATAACCTTTATCCAGATGGATTCTCTTGGTAATCAATTGACAATATGTGAGCATTCTAAGAGGTACCATTAGAAAAGACCCTCAAGAGACCCCGGGTCACCCCGCTCACAGTGTGAGTATCGTGTAAGGTGTAAGGTCTCTGATTCTCTTTGTTCGGCTAGTCATATTGATGTTTGACCACAATGAGGCCGAGAGGTTTGTCTGAGTCAATGGTCCCCCAGCTCCGGGAAGGAGTAGCAGTGTGCGTGGGAGCAATCAAAGATAAGTGGCACTAGTAATAGACACACTCATACGTGTGTGTGCAGAGAGCGCAAAGGCATGAGCCAGAGAACTAGTAGAAGCATTGGGGACCACAGCGACGCAAACCCACTTCTCTGCTGGATCCAGCAGTTTTTTCCACTTTGGAGGCCTTTCTTCTTGGTCCGAAGGCGCATCAATTATCAATAAGACTCACGGGGGCTTTTGAAAGCACTCGTTTGAAGCTTTACTGACCAGAGGCAGAAACATGCCGCGCTCAGAATGTACGACGTTTTGAGCTGTGCCAAGAGGCGCACAGTGCGCTCAAAATTAGTTGATGTGCTGCGTCTTACACTTTGCAGTGACGGTGATTTGATCTGACATTACGGAGGGAAAACAACGGAGCAAGCGTCCCCCAACAAATTCCTCTATTTATGCGAATTGATAGAATGCTATGAGTAATAACATACAAGCATTACTTGAATTGAGCGACCCTAAGGGCTTGGACAAATGTGCAGCCTACAGACAAAATGCACAAGTAATGAGCCATCACGCTGCAACAAGAGCTCATTTTACCCCCAGATCGATGCCAATAAGTTAGCTTGCAAAAGTGGATGTTGTAAACTAGGTTTGGAGGGGTTCAGTTGTTTAGTACCATATGGCACCCCTTCTGCTGATCTTCTGTAAGAAGAATGGCTGGATATATGAGATCTCACCATTCATAACCATCCATGACCATCCGTTACCATCCAGGGACCTTTGACTTTTAATGCAATGATCTTTCTGTAAGGACTCCGAAACACTCAAATATGTTTGGCGCTGCGGCGCTGGTTTTGTACAGCACACGGGTGCTTAAAAAGTATGGCTCACGCCATGATCGGTGACACACACACCCCTGACCGGCAGGCTTTCCAACTAGCTAAGCTGCCTTGTATCCACTTTCGAACGGAGCAGAGCCAACAGTGGCAACAAATTGGACCTGTTCTGCAAAAACCTTTCAGCAGGATTGCCTAAGAGAGATATTGAGACTGTGCATGCAAACGATCAGTTGGGCGAGCAAATTTTCAAGGCTTGCATGCACATTGAAGGTTAACAACGCAATAGGGTGGCAGGATTCTTTTCCAGGTTTATCTTGTGCATTTACATACACGACGCAAACTGAAACGTTGAAAAAGGGTTGTCCGACAGATGCCATTTCTATGCTTTGTGCGATACATATATCCACGTTACACACACATACGAGTATCAACATCTTAGGTGGTTGGTTCCTGTCTTGCGTGCTCGTATGTCTGCGTGTGCGTGCATGTGCGCGTATATTTATGTATATAAGTACGTGTATGTGCACTACCGGTATATGTACCTACCTGTACGATGCGTCCCCGCAAATAATAATGTGAATTTTGAGGAAAGAAATTTCTAGAATGATAGCCCCTACCGGTCCAGTTGCAGAGGAATATCAAGCCAGCAAAGCACAGGAGCACAGGCCCGCTCATGCCAAGGTGAGTGTACCCAGCAACACGCAAATGCACACACACACATACACACACACACACACGCACGCACGCACGCACGCACA
>Ga0307960_1000901_pt1 | contig 16904 bp, 20 predicted proteins | sample OrgLakmetagen542_FD_201832 | JGI IMG/M metagenome (GOLD analysis project Ga0307960, IMG submission 201832) | Saline water microbial communities from Organic Lake, Antarctica - #542 | ecosystem: Environmental > Aquatic > Non-marine Saline and Alkaline > Saline | place: Antarctica: Organic Lake... | reverse complement strand
CAAATGCAGCGCGCAGACTGACAGATACACATGGTGGGGCAATAAGACAGGCTATGCAGGCCATCGAAAGCCCCTCATACAAAGCGATGCAAGAGCTTCAGGGCAATTCATCGGTAAGCCGCATGATTGCAGACATCACTCGGAACGGATCGCTTATGCGTGGCTCGCAGGGTGTGGTGGCGGAGTTAGCAAGGGCTGGCCTGTTCGATCAGGAGCAAAAATTCGCGAAACAACTCCGTTCGGTTGCCGAAGCCTTGGAGGCGTATCAACAGCGCTTCACATTGCCCGAGCTGACGGTGACGCAGCAATTGATACCCCGACTTAGGCAACAGATAGGTCCTGATCTGCTGACAAACTTTGCCTTCAGGGAAAATGAGATTCAACGGGCCCTGCAAGCTATGCGCGCACCGTGGTTGGACGCTCAAGATGCTCTACGCTCGGCGACGAGCTTTGTCGAACTACAAGGCATCGGCAGTATATTGTCGCGGCTACCCAGCTTTGATGAAACGACGAATACGACACTGCGCAACTACCTGGGGGATTGGCGCGACAACATCACGTGGACAGAGCCCGTATTGACGGATCTGAGGGCACGGGAAGAATTTTATGTTGGATTGGGGTTTGACCCGGCTTTGACAGATTTCCCAGAACCGGCATTTCAAGAGAGCACCGAAGTTGCCGGTCTGCGCCAAGAACCACCTGCCTTAGTAGATGCTTACGGTGAGCCATTTGCGCGCGCCGACGATGGCGAAGAGGAAGGCGCGCTGATCCGCACCAACATGGCACATGATTGGCTTACGCGACTTGAAACCAACGTTCGACAATTCATTGATGTGCAAATGACTGCTGCTTTTGATGATAATTGGCCCAAGCACCGGCTGCCGAACGGCCTTTACGATCAATGGATCGCCAAACGCGAAACCTCCGTGAAAGCAGGCAGAGTTGCTTTACCTTTGATCGCATATGCGGATTTCACGGACTACGTGCTGGTGATCTGCAAGGCGGACAACTGGCGCGAGGTATTCATGGCGCATTTTGACCGACCTGAGAGTGTCCGCGAGAGTTTTCAGCGGTTGCATCCAATCCGTCTGGACACGATGCACGCACGTCCGATCGGGCAGGACGACGAATTGTTACTTTATGTCGAAGTTAAACGCCTGGTGCGTGTGATCTTAAGGTAGTTGTCAACGGTTAATGAACCTTCCTAGCGCGGCAGCGCTTCGGAGCGAACCGCGCCGGACCTGTTCGGACAAGGGAGGGGCTTAGGTAGCCGCAAGAGCCTTCATTGTGCCGCGCTCATCATCGGTCGAAGATGGCTCTTTGCCGACTTTAGCTGCGATTGCATAATGCGGCGACAATGGAGGTCTGCTTCTTCAGAAGTTGATCTAAGGTTTCGCATCCGCAGCGAAGGCCCGCTCTCCGCCCCTTACTGACAGACGGCACTCACGGCCCATTGCGGACCTTCACCACCCATTCGGCATGCTGCAGTGCGGCCCGTCGAACCGGCCATTCGTACATCGCGCATCATTTTGCTGTATGAAACCTCGGTCAGCTTACAAACTCGCCATTCACTGCAGGCGTAACATTCGCTATGACGCCAAAGCAGCTTCCGGGTTCATCAGCGGAAACCTGCCCTTCGATAACCGTTATGCGGGTTGATGCGCGCCCATCACCCGAACCCGGATAAACGAGCTCAGCGAAATCACGATGATACCGATCGAGAACAGACACCAGATCGCGGGTTGTTCATTGAGATTGGTCGTCAGCATGAAGGCCATAAATGGCCCCATCAAAAGGTGGAAAAGCTCAAAGCGCCACGCACCATACCAAAGTGGAAGGGCAAAGACGGCAATGAAATAGGCTGGGAAATAGAAATTGATAGGCAGATATGAGCCGCCCCATTCCATCAAGCCGTTCAGCGGCAAGGTCCAGCCAATGTGCCAGTCGCCCGAGATCAGGCATGTTTGCAGTGCGCACATTGGCGATCCGGGTGTGCAGGATCCAAACGCCTCCAGCGGAACCAGTTTCAGCAGCATAAACCCGGTGGCGATTGCAGCAAGGCCATACACACTGCGCCTTTGCCAGTCGGGAACCGCGGCTGGCGCGATAGCCATAGCAAAGGCGTTGATAAACAAGGGCTGGATCGCAATGTGCAAATAGGAGAGCGTCGTGATCGATATGTTGGCAGGGTTGGAACATTCATCCACGACCGCGTATCCGGCGGCCTGCAACCCCTCCATCAGGGTAAAAAATGCAAGTGTGATCCAGATCGCCTTCGGCTCACCTCGTATCGCAGTCACTGCAACCGCTACGCCGCCAACTGCCACCATTGCTACCGAAACCGATGCACTCCAACACATGATCAATACCCCCCGGCTGTCACGCCTGCAGGCGCCGCGGAGCAGGTTTTGAAGGCACTGCAAGTGGGTGGCTAACTGATGCCAGTAACGGTCCGATCTGATCCAGATAAGTCGGCTCGAAATCAGCGAATCCGACCAGGCTGTCATAATCATCATACGTGACGAAGCCATCACGAAACGTAACCATTCCAGATTCGCGCAGCGTGCGCAGAACCCGATTGACGTGGACAGCACTTAGCCCCAGTGCATCTGCTATAAGGTACTGACTAAGGGGGCAAGCATAACCCGCTTTGCTCCCCATGCCGACGAGGGAAAGTCGAACACCAAGCTCCAGTAGGAAATGCGCCGTTCGTTGGGCTGCGTCACGACGTCCGATATTGACCAAATGCTCAACGACCATAGCCTCGTCGCGTGACGCGGCCCAAAAAACGGCAGTGGCCAGCCGGGGCGTGTCAGCAAACGCCTTCATGAGATCAGAGACATGAACTTCAGTCACTTCGATATCCGTAACGGGTTCGATAGCATGGTCCGAGATGTGCAAAGCCACGCTGCGAAACCCAAGAAAATCGCCTGGAATCTGGAAGTCGATAATCTGCCTCTGGCCATCTGCCAGAAGTTTATAGGAACAGGCCCAGCCAGAAATAAGAATGTAAGCCGCCTGATCTGTTTGCTCCTGATGTACCAAATCGCGTCCGGCGACAAAGGTACGCCGACGCTTGTGCAGAACATCCAGCACGGACAGTTCAACATCTGATAAGGCGACAAACGCTCCCAGTTTGCGCGTAAGCGGCTTCGTTTCGATGATGTATCCCCTTCTACAAACCGCGGATTCAACTCGCCAGTGCAACTTTACCCACGGTATGATGCGTGAGGCAGCGATGCCCAAGTGCTTCTCACCGTCGAAAGTAAAGGAACACGAATGCAAGCCTATCACCGCCTCACTGAAGGTGAGCGTAACCAAGTTTATGCATTGAAGAAAGCTGGTTTGACGCAATGCGCCATTGCAGACCAGATCTGCGTCAACAAATCGACAATTTGCCGGGAGCTTAAGCGTAACGCAGGTCTGCGCGGATATCGCCCCAAGCAGGCGCATCGCCTGGCTTTTGCACGGCAGTTACAAATTCGCCGGACCCGTATCTGCACTCTTATCAGAAAAATACCGCCACCAACTGATGTCGATCAGTGCGCCTTGCAGAATCTGGTACTAAGGCTCATAACGATTATCTCACTCTGTTTGTCGGATAAATGGAATGCAAAACATAAATTGAAGAGGGAATCCTCATGATCCGCGCAACCCTGCTTGCGATGACGCTTGCGACCCCGGCCATGGCCGAGGTGATGACCGTTCAAACGACGAAGTATGTTCCAGCCGCCATGGACGCGCTGGAGGCTGCGGTGCGAGAAGCCGGGGCTAAGGTCTATGCCCGGGTCGACTATGCTGCCGAGGCCAACAGCGTGGAGATGGAGCTTCTCCCGGCCCAACTGCTGATCTTTGGCAACCCGGTCGTTGACACGGCCGCGATGCAGGGCGACATTCAGACGGGATTGATGCTGCCTCTGCGCGTGCTGGTCTATCATGGCCCAGATGGCGACACTCAGATCGCCTATCAAGACGTGACCGATATGTTCGATGGCATGAGCATCAACGTTAGGGCGGACTACGTGAACGAAATGGAAGACACCTTGCGAATGCTGATCAACAAGGCCGTTGACTGAAATTTTCAACTGACATTCCCCAAGTAGAATGCCGTCAGAAAGCGATGCCACGGGCCCTTCTATAGCCCGTGGCCCAAGGCATTTTGACCGAATAAGATTTGGCCTTCTATGACGAGGCCATTTCAAGTCTGATCGATCCGAAGGAGCGACATTGGCTTGAGTGGGGCAGCACTTAGGTATGATATGCCTCTTTCGTCTCAGTGTTCTGTTCGGGGAGTGCCGGGGGGCGCATCCCCGTTGGCCTCGATATCAGCGATGTAATACCAACCTGCGCTGATCAGCACTCATGCGCCCATTTGCGCATCCCGATGGATTTGATGCGTGCGGGCTGGCTGATCAGCTTGTTCCAAGCATCACAGCAATGATCGACGATCTCGTTGTAGGATTCGAAGATGCGGTTTGAGAGCCAATTTTTCCGCATGAACTGCCAGATGTTTTCGACGGGATTGAGTTCTGGGCATTTGGCTGGCAGCGCGATGATGCTGATATTCTCGGGTATGATAAGCGCGTCGGTCATATGCCACCCGGCCTGATCCATGATCACCACAGCATGGGCGCCAAGTGTCACAGTTCGGGCGATTTCGACAAGATGCAGGTTCATCGCCTCGGTATTGCAGAACGGCAGGACAAGCCCTGCGCCCTTGCCAAGGGCCGGGCAGATTGCCCCGAAGATGTAGGCTGATATGGTTCGTTGATTATGCGGTGCGGAGGGGCGTGTTCCACGCTGTGCCCACCGGCGCGTGATCTTGTTTTTCTGGCCTATGCGCGCCTCGTCCTGGAACCAGATTTCTATCACAGTGCCTTTCGGGAGGCGGGCACGGACTTTTTCCAGTTCGGTTGCAAAGCCCCCTTTTTAAACGCCTCCAGCGCTTCGGTGTCTTGCGCATGGTGGCGCGGCCGCGCCGTGAGCTTGACATAGCCGAGCTTCTTCAGCTCTCGGCCCACGGTCGTTTCATCAAGCGATACCGAAAACTCCGCATAGAGCCACCGTGCCAGGTCGAACAGTCGCCAGCGCATAACCCCATGGATCGCTGGGATCGGACCGCTCTCGACGATAGCCACAAGCGCCTGACGTTGGGCGTCATTGAGCTTGGGCTGTTGACCGGGTGCCTTGCCATCAATCAGCGCCTCCGAGCCACGGGCATTGAACCGCACTACCCAGTCGCGCACTATCTGCAGACCCACACCGCCGATCCGTGCAGCAGCACTCCGACTGCCGCCATCGTAGATCTCAGCAAGCGCCAGCAGCCTTCGGCTCTGGTTCGCGTTCTTCGTCTTCCGTGCGAGGCGCCTCAATGTCGCCCCGTCAAAGTCCACCCGCAATGCTATCGCTGTACCCATGACCATGTCCCCCCAGACCTACGGCCATAGATTCAGACTTTTCGCGCTTTGGGAATCCCCCGTGAGTCAGCCTTCGCACCGCTTGGTATAACGCTGCATTTCCGCAATTTCGTTGCGCTGCGCCTCGATGATCGCATCAGCCAGTTCACGGACACGCGGGTCGGAAATGCCTGCGCGCTCACTGGTAAGTATCGCGATGGAATGGTGCGGGATCATTGCCTTCATCCAGGCAACGTCGTCGACCGTGTCCTGCGACCGGACGAGGTAGAGACCAGCGGTGAAAGCAATGGCTGCACCTGCGAAGATCGCGATGTTTGTTTTCCGGTTGGAATACATGCCCAGCATAAAGGCGAGCATGACGATGGCCATCATCCCGCCCATGTATAGCGCCATCCACATCCGGGTCTGCGAGAAGAAGACGTGATCGAGCGCGTAGGTGTTAAGATACATCAGACCATACATCACAACTGTAGAGGTGCCAATCATGGCCAAGAACCGGCCATAGCCGCTGCGCTTGTTATCGTGATGCATGCCGTGTGAACCCATTGTATCGTCCCTCTGATGTGCCTCTGTCTGTCTCCCCTATAAAAGCCGACCCTACGAGAGGAGCGGCGCACGGGTTTGCTTAACTAACTCAGCGCCAGCGCTTTGCTCTCCACTCCAATGCGCACCCATAGCATTCCGGCATTCAGAACGGTGAAAACGACTGCAACCCAAATGAGGCCCAGAACCATTGGCGCGACGATGATCTCCGCCACGACCAACATGTAGTTGGGGTGAGAGAAGTATTTGAACGGTCCGCGCACGACCAGCGGTTCTTCAAGAACGATGATGCGTGTTGTCCACCGGCCGCCTAGGCTGCCCAAAATCCAAACCCGGAAAATTTGTAAGACAGTGAAGACCGCCAGCCAACCAAGAGCAACAGTTTCGTCATATCCAAAAATGAGCAGGCACGCAATCCACACGCTGTGCATTGCTACCATCACCGGGTAGTGCGCAGCGCCAACCTCATATGCGCCTTTGGCGAGCAGACGTGCGGTGTTTCGCTTAGCAATGACCAATTCGCTGAGCCGCTGCACGATGATAATGCCGAGGAAGAGAAGTGTCGCTGTTTCCATTATGCGGCCTCCGCGCTGACGTGGAAGGGCATGAATGAAGCGGTGAAGCCCGGCCCCAAAGCGCAGGACATCATCTGGCCTGTCTTGCCAGCGTCCATCACGGCTTTCATGACAAACATCACAGTGGGAGCTGACATGTTACCGGCGGCTCGCAACGTATCTCGTTCTGCGTCCAGTGATCCCTGCTCAAGATGTAGCGCACCTTCAATAGCATCGACCACCTTCGCACCGCCTGGGTGACAGACATAGCGATCAATTTGACCGTGGTTCAGGTGCGCGGCTTTCAATGCGCCTTCAGTCGCGGCTGCGAATTCTTCCGTTACGAAGGCCGGGATAGACCGGTCAAAGACGACGCCAAAGCCTGTTTCGTCTACGTCCCAGCCCATAATATCAAGTGTATTGGGCCACATCGTCTGGTGGCCTTGGCCCAGCGTCACAGTTTTGCCAGAGGCTGGCGGTGTGGTACTGATACAAGCAGCGGCAGACCCATCACCAAACAACACCGTTGCGATGATGTCTGCTTTTTGTAGACGATCTGCACGAAACGACAATGAACATGCCTCCACGACCACCAGCAACACCTTTGCGCCGGGTCGGCCTGACGCGATTGCTTGGGCTGTGGACATTCCAGACACACCGCCTGCACACCCGAGCCCGAACACAGGCACGCGCATGATATCCTGGCGAAAACCCATTTCGGTGAATGCCTGGGCCTCAAGAGAGGGTGTCGCGATGCCAGTAGTCGTAACAGTGACAACGCAATCAACTTCGTCTCCGGTCCAGCCTGCATCATCAAGGGCGCGTTGTGCAGCCTCAATGAACATGGCCTTTGCACCTATCATAAAGGCTGCATTCCGATCTGCCCAACCATGATCTATCGAAAACCAGTCAATGGGAACAACAGAATATCGCTTGTCGATGCCTGCAGTATCGAAGGTCTTTGAAAGCCGATCAAACTGAGGGTACTTCTGACCAAAGATAATGGATGCGCGTTCTCTGACCTCAGTTTGGGCCAAACAGTGAGGCGGCAGCGCGGTAGATAGACCGTGCATATAAACTGACATTGCGGACCCTTTTCAAAATTAGGCCTGATCAATAAGCGGTCAGTCCTCTCGATTAATTTAGTTTCTTAAGCACATATACAACTTCCGAACCGCAGCTAATGCCCCCGAAGGTTAGCTATGCGAGCGGCTGGCCTTTTGGTGGTGCAGTGAATCCAAGTTTGAAAGCACCGAAAATGGGTGGTTAACTGATACCAGCAACGGTCAACTCTGCATTCGTATCAGAAAAATACCACCGCCCAATTGATGTCGATCAGCACGCCTCTTGGCATCTGGTACTTTCGGCTCACTGCCGACCTTCGCTGCGGATGTCAGCCTCGAGCGTCAGCTTTCTTCGGCTTGCCCAATTTTGTTTGCAAGTGCAGCGAACGGCTCCTTCCCGCCCTTTGTAACAAAATCCTCTTGAATCTGCGGACCGCATGGCTCGCTCGCACAGCTTCCCATCTCCAACAATTTTAGACCATACCTGTCACATCCCAAAAGCCGAATATTAGCTGCAAAACACTCCAGTGAACCATTCATTCTGCTGATACCTTTTCCAAAAACCGATCAACCCGAGCAGTGCCAGCCTGATAGTTTTCCACATCTGGGCTTCCCCCTCGCGGCGCTTCAGCTACAGACGGCACGAGGTCATCAATTTCTGACCGCCTTTGGCTTCCCGCCCCGGCACCAGATCTGCCTTGGGACGCACGGGAGCTTGAAGGCGTCTCGAGCGCTCCTACTTTTGCTTCAAGAGCTTTAATCTGCCCCTGAAGTCCACGCATTTGATCGCCAGCGGACGGATAGGGCAGATCCCCCGATTGCTTGTCGAAGATCGTTTTAAAGAACCGATCCTCGTAGTATTTGATCCGCTTCGCACGCACTGGCATTTGCGCATCCACAACCAAGACGATGTCGTCGAGATCCATGCGCCGTGCTTCGTCCTCGGGCAGCAATGCGGTTTCTTCTGTCCGCTCTGACATACTGCGGCCAGCAAAAGGGTTGCGCCCGACAGAGCGTGAGCGCGTCACCACGCGCTTGGTCGTTTTGCCCACGGCCTTGCTCAGCTCTTCGATGGTTTTCTCATCCGAGGGGGTAAGGTACAGTTTAATGCCCGCATTCCCCTGCAACGCCCGGCGGGCATTCTCGCCATAGATTTCATCCAGCGCGGGAATAGTTTGAGTGACGATGACCAGATTGGCGCGGTAAGACCGCAGGGTTTCGATGCTGTCCAAGACGATCGGCATTTTGCCCAGCCGATTGAACTCGTCGAGCATAATCATTACCGGCCAGGGCTCGTCTGCGCCCGGCTCGTGATCCTGAAGCGACGCCAGCAGATCCGAGAAGAACAACCGGATCAGCGGGGCGAGCGGTTTCACCATCAAGGGCTCGACGACAAGATAGACTGTAAACGGTACCCTGCGGATCTCGCGGAAGTCAAAGTCTGACGTTTCGGTCACCCGATCGATCGCAGGGTTGGACCACTGTTTGAGACCAGATGTCATCAGCAGCGACAGATAGGAGGTCAGGGTGTCGTTGTTGGTTGAGGCCATGCGCATAAAGATCAGCTTTGCCGCCGGACTGACCACCTCATCCGCGCGACGGCGGTATTCTTTCTGCTTGTCACCACCTGACGCCGTAATGCGGTAAACCTCGCCAAGCGTGGGACGTTTGCGCTCAAAGGCCAAAAGACCAGCGGCTACGAACAGATCGATCCCGCCATCAAGCAAACCCTGAACACGGTCGCTATCAGCCTGCAAAAAGAGGGAGGCCAAGAGCTGCAGTTCCATCTGCTTGCGATCAATATTGTCCAATGCAGCGATACGCAGCAACGGGTTATAGCGATGTGAGCGCCCCTCTTTCCAATCTGTAGGCGCAAAGCGAAACACCTTGTCGCCTTGCGATGCCCTATGGCGCGCAGTGGCTTCGAAGTTTTCTCCCTTCACGTCCAGCACCACGGCGCTGCCCTGATACGTCAGCAGGTTTGGAATAACGAAGCCAGTGGTTTTGCCGCGCCCCGTTGGAGCCACGATCAGCGCATGGGGAAAGACTTTGGACATAACGAACGGCTTTCTACTCTTGGGCTTGCCCATCTTTCCCAGAACAAACCCATGGCCAACTTTGCCAAAAAAGCCATTGCGCTTCATCTCGGACATGTACTGCCAGTGGGTTTCTCCGAACCGTGTCAGTGCGTCATTCATCAAGACCGCGCTGAGCAAGACCCCTGCGCCAGTGCAGATGCCGACAATCACACGGACAATCTGCATATCGCCAGGGTTTGAGCCGCGCAGATCTGCGTAGTTGCGCGCCAAAATCATAAAGTCGATTTCGGTGCCCATGCCAAACCAGCGGTATGTGACAAAAGCCGAAGCCAGCACATAGCCTAGCGCGGCCCCGAGGGCCGCAAAGCTCAGCACGCCAAGTGCGATGCGGGTTTTACCCATGGGTCGTCCCCTTTTCACCGTCAGCCTCACCATGGCGCTCGCGTTGCACGTCAATCTCCTCATTGGCGATTTCATCAAGGACATGTTCCATGGCGACACTGCTCGCGAGCGCCGCATCGCTTTGAAGATAGGCCTTGGCCAGATAAAGCCGGTCCAACCGGTCTTCGACCTGCTCGTCCAGCGGGCTGTCATCCCCGATGGCCAGATTAATGGCGTTTTCCTCGCCTACAAGATCAGTCAACGCAGTTCGGAACGCGCCGCGCTCGGCATCATCGCGGAACGGATCAGCGGCGGGATCATCGCGCAGGCGGCTCAGGATTTCAGCCACTTCAGGGGGCAACCGGTCGGTGGTCCCCTCACGCGCTGCCCTCTCGATGTCTTCTATTGCACCGTTGTCTTTGAGCACCTCGGCCTCCGCCAAAATGCGGCCAAGATCGCCGTGGACGGCATCCAGCCGGTCGATGGCCTGTTCCATCTCATCCGCGCGTGCGAGGTCCAAGCCATCGGTCGCAGCAATCACTTTCAGATCATGGCTGAGCCATTGCCGCTCCAAAGCCGCGTTGTCAGCGCCTATTTCAATCCGGGCCAAGACGTCCTGCGCAGAGACGCCTGTACCCTCAAGTGCAACGTCAACCCGCTCTATCAGAGCAGCCGTTTGTAAGGTCTCGCTGACCTGCGCCGCGATATTCGCGCTGGAGTATATGCCGCGCGCTGAGGGCTCATCCAGAAGCGTATAAGACTGTGGTCCGATCGGGCTGAGATGCGAGATTGCGCGGTAGACGTCGTTCAGCTCATGCTCCAGTTCCGCACGCCGCGCCGGAGCCGCTTGTGCAACTACAGTTTCGGCCTGCTGGATCTTGTCATGGAAAGCGTCCACGACCTCATCAAACGAATGCTGTTCCTCAGCCATCCCATATACCTTTCCATCTGCTTCAATCGGTTTGTTCTGTGCTAAAAGCCTGGCAGCTTTCTCTAGTGCGGCGGCGATGTCGCGCTGGTTTTCTCGCGACGCCTCCGCCGCAAGGCCGCTATAGAGCCGCGCGTGTTGGGCAATTTCGGACAGAGCGCGATCCAGCTCGGGGCCAACCCGCTCTCGCTTTGACAGGTCCTGCCCGGTTTGTGCCACTTGGCGATATTCTGCATCGCTTGGGCTTTTCGTGATGTCCCCACGCTCAAGCTTTCGTGTCGCCTCGAGCCGCAACCCATATCGACCGGAGACCTCCACCATCGCCTCGCGAAAGCTGTCGTAGTTGAAATGATGGTCCTGTTTGAGAAAGAAGAATTCACCATCCTTGCTCCGCCGGTTCAAAACGATGTGCGCATGGGGATGATCGCGGTCTTCATGCACCGCAGCAATGTAATCAAAATGGCTTCCTTCACCCTGGAAAAAGCGTTCACAAATCTCGCGGGTGATGTCTGTGACGTCCTCCCCTCTCGCGCCGATCGGAAAGGCCATCAGGAGATGCGAGGTATGTCCGAGCTTGGGATGGAATCCTTCGTTCCACTGTGCAGCAAACCGGTTCGCCACCTGCTCGATCTGTTTGGGGGTCAAAACGGTTTGCCCGTCATAGGTGCCACGGCTGTCGATGATAGAGCTCGACTTGGTCGTGAGGTAGTCCAACTGATTGCGCAGCTGGGCCTTGGTATGCGTTCCACCATCTCGAATGGGTTTGAAGATCGCTGGTGAATGCCCCATGGCCGCGCGCGCCATTTGCTTTTGTCGTTGGCGCGGAACGCTGCCGTGAATGCGGCTCCAATCGCGATCAAAAAAGGCGTCATGTGCTGCGGCAACTGCACTATTACGGGCCATCGGCAAAGCCCTCCAAGACGCGTGTGATCTCACCAGACAACGCGCTGCGACGGCGCTGTGCCATATCCTGAACTTGATCCGCAATATCAAAAACCAGTGCTGCGAGTGCGCGTACCTGAACATGGGCATTCGACCCGTAGGGCGGCGTTTTCCCTTGGCGTTTGGCCTCGTTCAGGCGCTGTGCAATCTGGTTGATATTGTTGCCTGCACGATTGAGCGCGGCCGACAAGCCCCGCATCTGCTCGGAGAGCTCATCATCTGGAACGAAGATATCATTGGCCGACTGAATCAATCGTCGCAGACCGTCGGCCCGGCTGTGGATGCTGCGCCGCGCCAGCACCACATCGAAGGTGGCCAGCTCTTTTGGCGTGAGCCGCACATTGACCAATTCCGAGCGCACGCGCCCGTCCAGTTTGCGGCTTTGGTCGGCCTTCAGTGTGTAGAAAATGCTACGCGGCGTGACCCCAAATTCATGCGCCAAGGCCTCAACGGGCACGCCCTCGGCGCGCTTGCGCACGATCGCAAACCGTTGGTTTTGGGTTAGTCGTGTGTGCCGCTTGGTGCGCGCCTTCACCATGTGAAGTAATCATCCCTATTTCTTGCCACTCTCATACAGGCAGTTTTGTTATAGCATTATGCTATAATTGATTCAATATTATATTATTGAATCAACTGCCTGTATTCCGTTTGGCAGCCACAGGCTGCCCCACCCACGGCTGAGCTTTTGGGGATGCCGGGGCCTTGCACAAATGCGGCCGTGCTATTGCTGCTAGGCACCTACAAGTATCTGGAACAGATCTGTGGTGGATTGCGGCACGTTTTCGAACGCGCAGCCATACCTCAGGCGCGCGCTCAAAACGCAAGGGAGCGCAGGACCGGGTCAGGATGCGCCTTGCAGCTGTCCTGGTCGCTACGCCGATCTGCTGGTGTACGCGGGCAAGGAAAAGCGGGCCCGAAGGCCCGCCCTAATCTTAGCCGTTCGATGCGGCACGGCGGCGTTCGTCGTGACTGAAATCATCGAAGTTGTCGGCTGCCAGGGTAACCCCGTATTCGGTAGAGCCGTCTGAGCGTTCCCACTGGCTTTGGCGGATCGTGCCACGTGCGTGCACGACATCGCCGGGGCGGACATTGTCTTTGGCCCATTTGATGACGTTCTCGTTAAAGAGCGTCACTTCGTTCCAGTAAGGGTTCGACTGGAACGCGCCTTGGTCATCTTTGCGTCCGTATTCGGAGGCGATGCTGACCCGGAGTGTGGGGCCGACCTCCTTGAGCTTGCCGACCCGACCGATGATCTGAAATTCTGCGAAGGTTCTCATTGTGATGTCTCCTTAATGAAAGTGTTTCGATGAATAACGGGCACGCTGCCTTTTGATGCGATCAAACCAAAAAACGGAGGGTCCGCCTCGCGGAAGCCGTTTTTTTGATTGAAAGCGCAGCCACCGGCTGAGCTGTTCGCCAAGAGAAAGGCGGGCGAAGTTCCGTTTGAGAAACACGGGATCAAGGGGGCATTTAAGGCCCTGCGCATGCCAGCTCCATCGGTCGCGGCCAAAGCAAGGAGGACGGCAAGCCTGGATCGGCCCTACCGATAGGGCTGCCAAGATCCAGGTGCATGTGTGATCAAAGCTACCTGGTGCGCTTGAGCTGAGACGGTCCGAGCAACGCCGGATGATCCTGCATCCATTAGAAGCAAGGCTCAAAAATGGCACCGACTGGACCAGAGCAATCTACGCCCGGGGACACGACCAAGGCTGCCCCAGATAGATTGATTTTGGTCATGCTCAGGTAGTCAGTCAGATTTTGTGGCTATCGATCCAGCGGCTCATCATAAGCCGATCCTGAAAACACGCATCGGGAACGTTTGTGCGCTTTACCGTTGCAAGGCGCTCAGCAAATGCCACCTGCTTGGAGGTGGGGCGGCTGGCCGCGTCCGACCCGCGCAAGTTTGCCTTTTGCGCGTCAATCCAACGCGACAGCGATCTGCGGTCCTGCTGCACATTCCACGGCAGCAAGGCATTGCCCTGAAGCGAGAGTTTGCGCGCAAAGAGGATTTGTTTTTGCGTTGGCGGCAGCGCATTGGGGGCGGACAGTGTGGCAATTGTATCAGACATAAGTGCAGCTCCTCTGTTGATGGAGGGAATCTGGAACAAATAGGGATCAACGTCAAGCATCTTGTGCCAATCAAATGAACGGGCACTATATGTAGTGCCCGTAATTCCATTACATACGGTAACTATCCCTCGGCGCTGCCTCCCGCGCGAAGCGCCAGTCCTTGCCGCTCCGGTCCATCAAGATCACGCCCTGCCCCTCCTTGCGACAGATCCCGTTGTGATCCGGGCAATGACCCGCAATGTTCGGCATGCTCGGGGGCGTAGATCTGTCCATAGAGATCAATCATGCGACCAGCTTTCCAGTTTTGATAAATGTAGAGGAGTTGGTTTCCACGCTCTGGCAGTCCCGGTCGGTGTGGCCATGCGCGATGGCTTTGCGCCGCATGCCTGCCAGATTGTCCGGGGTGATGCGGTCGCCCTGTGTGAGGGCGACCGCATAGGTGTAAAGGTGGGTTTCCCAATGTCGGGCGAGCTTCATCGCAGCGCCTCCTAGAGTATCCCGAGCGCGCCCAGGCAATCGTCGATGAAGGGCTGTTCCTCGCCGTTCAAGTCGTTCATCTCCAGCCGATCCATCACGACATAGAGGGTCGCGCGGGCTTCACGGGCTGCGCTCTTCAGGGTTGCGTTTGCATCGCTCTGCATAGCGCAGCAGCCGTCACTTTGATAATCTAGGGTCATTGGCTTGCCCCCGACTTTTGCTTCCAGCGTGGGGCAATGTCTTTGAGCGCAACCTTGAACGGGGCCAGCTGATCAAAGCCGTTGGCTTTATTGACTACCTTAACGGTTGCACAAGCGTCTTCTACGTCAAGGATCTTAACGCTAAACACGCCACCCATGCCTGACGGCACGATGATGTCCTTGAGATCAGAGCGCCGCTTGCCGCAATAGACACAGGCGCAATAGGACCCGGCGATAATGTGTCCGCCTGTTGTCGGGTCGCAATCGCAGGACCAGAACTTCGGGGGTTGATATGTGTAAGCCATGTGTGGCCTCCTTTCTCGTATTGAGGCTTTGGGGGCTTGGTGCTCCTTCCGCCGATGGGCTGCGCCTCGGCCATCTGATCTGACCGAATACGCATGTATTCGGCGGAACAGAGTAGGAGAGGGCAAAGCCCGACCCACGGCCCTGTACGGGGCTGTCAACCGGCCACATTTGCAAAGAAAATGTCTGCCGCAAAAACAGACGCGAATTTGCTTCGCGAGGAATGGGCCGCTTGTGGCACAGGGGAAATTGGGGGCTGTTTTTGGGGATGGCGTATGGTTGACCGCCCCGGGCAGGGATGTTGGGCGGGAACCTACTATTGGGAGACTGTCTGAGTGGGGGTGAGCAGGCCAAAGGCCTGTCGACCCCCCGCACAGCCTATCGAGGGACATTACCCAAGCGCCTCAGCGCGGGTGCAATACCGACTTTGCGCGAGGGAGCGTTACCCGGATGGGCCGAGACAGCGGCACGCTGGCTCGGGTCGGGTTTGCCAGACTAGAACCCGGCCCCCAGGGACGCGCCATGGTTAATTAAGCAGTAATGGAAATTCGTCAGCGGTCATTCGCCTCGGGCCCCTTCAGCCAAACAATTATCGATCAACGCCCAGTTGTCCCGATATTGATCCAGCTCGGCGATAGAGACGGCCGTGTGGGTGGATTGCGGGTTCCTTGGGCGTATCCCGCCATGCTTTGCCAACCATGATGCATGGTTATTTTGAATGATATGCCGCAACCGTCCTTGTTCGAGGATGAAAAAACGGTCTTCCCCTAGCTTCCCCCCAATGCTCACAAACACAAAAATAAGTGCATCATCGAGGTTTTGAGCCTGCTTTGTAATGATTTGCCTGTCGCCATCAAACTCAATCTGCATAAAGCGCTTGGCATCGAAACTGATGGAACCTGCTCTCACGGATTTCACCTGCAAGGCTAGGGTTTGCCCATGGCGATACGCCAGAATGTCAATGTCAGGTACATTGCCCGCGAATGCGGTTGCGACGATGCCGCGCCGTCCAAGTTCGGCCACCACGAGGCTTTCACCAATTTGCCCTGCAAGCTGAGTTTTGAAGATCCGTGGCATCACCCTTCACGCCGTTCACGCGCTTCGCCAATCAATTGTTTGAACAGTTCCGTATGCGTCTTGAAATCCTTGTCGGTCACGCGAATACGGTAGCGAACCCAGCGGGCACTGTATCCGAGCGTTTCGATACCTGCGTCTTCAAGCACTTTATCAGTTTCGTCGCTACGTGGCAGGCGAATTTCAAACACCACAGATGCCTTTTGCGGGCGGAACTGGGCGTAGTTATCGGCACGCCCGTCCTTGGTCAAACCGACATAAAACTTATTGTATTTCAGCTCGATCTCTGGGTCGGCCTCTTTTACCAAATCGAACAGGCGGTCCATCAGGGCGACGGTCTTAGGCGTGCCCTTTTCCTTTTCCCAGTAGGCTCTGTCGGTAGGGGCACTGATGGCATCCTCATCTTCATCGACAAGCCCGCGTTGCATTTCGTCAAGCACCTTGGTGAAAACCAGCGTCACGTGGTCGCCCACTTCGAATGCCTGCATTTGGATGGCTATGATGGGAAACGCACCGTTGAAGAGCGACACGACATTCAGAAAACGGCTGGTTATATTCTCTGCCACAAGCACTGCACAGTGTTCGTATTGAGGGTATCGTTTGCGTTCAATGTCCCAATATTCGATGCTGCGAATGATATGAGTTTCGTCGGTCGGCCCTAGCTGCAATTCGACCTCATACCGCTTGTAAGTTTCGGGATCTTGCAACAATAGATCGAGCCGCCCCGCTCGAGTCTGTATGCGTTCACGGTCTCGCAAGACAAGATCACCCAAGCCCAGAATATCCGGGTCAAAGGCTTATCCCCTTGGCTCCGGCCTTCCCACATCTTGTGAGTGAAGGGTTGCTGTCGAACAGTGTTCATGCAATGTTCTACCTATGCCATCCCGCTGGAAAACCGACCGGCCAATGTCG
>Ga0307960_1000892_pt1 | contig 16964 bp, 14 predicted proteins | sample OrgLakmetagen542_FD_201832 | JGI IMG/M metagenome (GOLD analysis project Ga0307960, IMG submission 201832) | Saline water microbial communities from Organic Lake, Antarctica - #542 | ecosystem: Environmental > Aquatic > Non-marine Saline and Alkaline > Saline | place: Antarctica: Organic Lake... | reverse complement strand
GAGCCTGCCTTCCTTCAGATCGCGCCCGGTGACACCGTCAAATTCCTGGCAACCGACAAGAGCCATAATGCCGAGGCCATCGTCGGGATGGTCCCCGAAGGCGCCGACGTCTTCAAGGGGGCAATCAACGAGGAAATTGAGGTCACCCTTGATGCCGAAGGTCTCTATGCCGTCAAATGCGCTCCGCATTTTGCCATGGGCATGGTGATGACCATAGCCGTTGGCGATGCCGCCGATGAAATCGCCGCTCCTGACGACTTTCTTGCAGGGCGCATTCCGCCGAAAGCCAAGGAACGCTTCGTCGAGCAATTGGCCGAATTCTAAAATATTGCCCGTATGCGTCACGACGGCGCGCACGGGCTCCACGAAGCCAAGCAGGAGATTTCCAATGCAAAAATTCATCAACCCTGGCGCCGAACCGACCAGTCGACGCAATGTGCTACGCGGAACTGCGCTGGCTGGCGCGGCTGCCTTTGCAGGCGGCATTGCCGGCGGTGCTCAAGCCATTCCGGCACGTATGCCGATACCACAACTGCGGGAACCTGGAGCGGGAGTTATCAAGACCCAAGCACAGGCGATCGAACGGGCCGAACCCGCCGATCTGTCTGGTCTGCCTCGCGTCAGGCAAAGGCTCGTCGCTCCGCCGTTCGCCCCGGAACACGAGCAAGTCGCGACAGATGGCCCGAAAATCGTCGAAATCGAGATGGAGATACGAGAGCGGCTGGTCGTCGTGGATGAGGATACTGGCGCCAGCATCTGGGCGCTGACCTATAATGGGTCGGTTCCGGGGCCTTTGATCATCGTCCATCAGGATGATTACGTCGAGCTGACGTTGCGCAATCCGGCCAATAGCATGATGGAGCACAATATCGACTTCCATGCCGCAACCGGCGCTCTTGGCGGCGGCGCACTGACCCACATCTACCCTGGCGAAGAAACCGTGCTCCGATGGAAGGCGACCAAAGCTGGATGCTTCACCTATCACTGCGCGCCCGGTGGCGCTATGATCCCCTATCACGTGTGCCACGGCATGAACGGTGCGATCATGGTTCTGCCCCGCGACGGACTTAAGGATGGTGTTGACAGTCCGCTGCGCTATGACAGCATCGCATATATTGGAGAGCAGGATTACTACCTGCCGCGGGGGCCTGATGGTCGCTTCATTCAGTATTCTACCGCGGGTGAGGACTATGCCGAGAGCCTGGAAGCGATGCGCACGCTCACGCCAACCCATTCGGTTTTTAACGGTGCGGTCGGAGCACTGACGGGCGGGGGCGCGTTGCGCTTCAACGTGGGTGAAACGGTGCTGATGATTCACAATCAATGTAACCGTGATTCCCGTCCGCACCTGATCGGCGGTCACGGTGACTATGTCTGGGAAACAGGGTCGTTCACCGATGCACCGCTCACCGGTTTGGAGACTTGGTTCTGCCGGGGTGGATCAGCCATGGCGGCGATGTACACGTTCGAACAGCCCGGGGTCTATGCCTACGTCAACCACAACCTGATCGAAGCGGCCCTGTTGGGCGCGACGGCGCACTTCGTCGTCGATGGTGAATGGGACAACACGCTGATGGAGCAGGTCGTGGCACCGCGTAGCTTCGAGACCTAAACAGGTAATAAAGCGAAACAGCCACCGCCACCTGTTTTGGCGGCGGTGGATGCAACCCTGAAGATCTTTCAACCTTGGAGGCGTTGATTGGTAAAATAATCAATGACACGGTCGGCAGGCTGGGCGCTCTGGATCAAAACGTTTCAATAACGAGAATATTGCGAGGCCAACAAATGACAGCTTTCGGAGACGCTGCGCAGCAGCAAAAAGCTCGGTGACTAACGGAAGCTGTGGGTCGTTTCCGACCTGTCGTTAAATCGGGCCGGAATACGTTCGCCGCATTCGTTCGTTTCAAAAATCCCAAAGTGAACCCTGATATTTCTTTCTGCGTCTTAAGCTGCCCTGCACTTCGCACGGACGAGGTTTATTGCTCTGCTGTCTTTGCCTTGCCCAATGTCCCGGTAACCAATGCGTCTACCATGTGTGCGACAGTTGCCCTTGCGGTGTCCCGATCTGCGCCGGCAACGTCCAGCAATGCAATCATCGCTTCGGTCCCCGTCGCGACAGACAATTCGTGGACAAGCCGCTCGCATGCGTCGTCGCCGATCCTGTGGCGATCGTCCGCAAGAGCCATGCGGAACATTTCGATACGGCGCCCGCCGCGGGTCGGCGCGCCGCCGTCCTGTCGCCAGCTATTCAGCCACAAGGACAGATAGCTCCGGAACTCCGCTTCATGCTTGATGGCCTGATCGAAAAACGACAAGGCGACCACCTGCGCCCGCTCATGAGCATTGTGGCAATCCCCGACAAGGTCTTCGTATGGGCGCGTCGTGACATCCAGACCGGCTTCGGCGGCCAAAACGGACGGGTCGGAGAAATAGCGGTAGGCTGTCGCGCGCGAGACCTTGGCTGCCTCTGCGGCGGCCGGGATCGTCAACGTCACCTGGTCGGTGAGAAGCTGCCGGGCGGCTGCCAGAAGAGCCTCTCGGGTGCGGGACTTCTGCGCGTAGCGTTCGAAGGACAAATGATACCTTTCTTAATGAGACGCTTGTCTATTTAAGAGACTTATGTATCATGAAGTCATTTGAAGCACTTTTCAAGGAGAGACAGATGGCCGACTCCATTCAACATACCGAGACACGCCCGCGCCGATTCGAGACCTTGGGCATTCTGATGAATTTTCACGCCTTTCCCGGCGAGGTTTCCGACAAGTTCTGCATGGTCGAATGCGTCGTCCCGCCCGGACTGGGTGCTCCGCCGAACAGCCATGCAGGCGAGACCGAGGTTTTCTTTGTCCCTGAGGGCGAAGTCGATTTCATGGTCGAGGGTGAGACGACACATGCCAAGGCCGGTGACAGTGTCCATATTCCCGACGGCGCGGTCCATGCTTTCACAGCGATCGGGGCGACGCCTGCGCAGGTGATGATCATCAACGTACCCGGCCAGATGCACGAGGGCTTCTTCACGGAGTTGGGCTCTCCCATTCACGACGACCGGACGCAGCCGGCGCCAATGGACGGGCCGCCGGATGTGGCCCATGTCGTTCAAGTGGCCGAAAAATGGGGCATGACAATCATGGCACCCGCGGCCGCCTGACCCCGGATTCATTGGGGCGACTGATATCATCCTCTGTGACTTCATGGGCCGAACCACTCATTTTTACTTAACTCCACGTCGATTGCGGCAGTGCGATGTTCAATTTCGCGGGTCGGTAGTCGGCTCTGGGTCCTTCGGGGGGGCCTTCCGGATCAAGGTGACCACTTGGCTGCTTTTTTCTCGTCGAAGAATAAGATGAAGAGTTATGCCTCAGCGATGTGTCCACTGAGCATTTTTTATGACAGCAAGACATACAGGGCGTGCAGGCTCATGTAGATCACGATGAGGGATCCAATCGTGTAAAAGGTGGCCCGGACTTCGTGGGCCTGCCGCGTGGCATAGGCGACGAAGTGCGCCGCACGGGCAGCCACGAACCCATACATCAGGATTTGGGCAAAAATCAGTGCTGGATCTGTGATCACGAAGAGCAACCCTGCCACCCAGAACGCCGGAATGTTTTCGAGGTCATTGCGGTGCATCCGGCGCGAGCGATCGACATAGTCGTTAATGTCGAGTTGCGCAGGATCGGGGTTCTTGTTGATCAGGCCGACCTGTAGGTCTTCCGGGCTCGCCAGACCCGAGTCGCTCTTGAGTATGCGATAGACCGTCATCCAGCCTTGCCCCATGAACTTCAGAACCATCAAGGCAGATGCAATCGCGTAAGTAGCAAAAACCGGATTTCCAAAGCCAATCAGTTCCATGATTTGTGTATCCCAAGTTCTGTTATCTAATTTCAGAAACCGATTTACTTACCATTGGTAAGCTTCTACCTTACCAATGGTAAGCAGTCAAGAAATTCGGAGCACGGGCATGAAAACCGATGAAAAGATCCTGAAAGCCGCGCAGGAGCTTTTGGCCTCAGGCGGCTTTAATGCGGCATCCTTTGACGCGATTGGCCGGGCGCTCGGAATATCAAAGCAGGCCGTGCTCTACTGGTATCCCTCCAGGCAAGAGCTATTCGCCGCACTGCTTGTATCCTGGTTGGCCGCAGAAGCGGATGTCGCGGTGGCATCACTCGAGGGCACGGACACACCGGAGGCCGCTATTGCTGCCTTTGTGGAAAACATCGCGGCGTTTCATTTGGGCGATCTCAACAGGTTCCGAATGATGTATCTCGCGTCACAGACGTCGAAGACCGGCATGCAAGAACGACCGGGGGGTGACGTTCTCGAAAGCGTGCATGCGATGACCGACCGGATGTATATTGCGCTGGCAGAGTCCCTTGAAGGGGATCTGGCGGGTGCCCGCAAGCATGCGGTGGCGATTCATTCGGCGGTCTTGGGGCTTGTTCTGATGTTCGGTCTCGCGGACAGTATCAAGGACCCGCTGAAGCACTCAGAAGCTGATCTGATTGCCGCTCTCGTGGCGAGACTGACAGCTTCAGATTAGGAGCTGTCCGAGGAAGATGGGTCAATCGGCAATCAACTTTTCGCTCTTCATTTTTGCCAAGGCACTCGGGGCATGATGAAGGCTGTCGGAGTTGCAACGGGCTGCTTCATTCCTGAAAAATTTGCGCGACCTGACAGGCTGGTTTAGCATCGCTCCAAAGATGTTTTATGGTAGGGCTCCGAAGTGGCACAAATCGATTTCTGGTTCTCGATTGGAAGCACTTATAGCTACCTGACAGTCATGAGACTTACCGAAGTCGAAAAAGCTTCCGGGTTAAAATTCAGGTGGCGCCCGTTCAATGTGCGTCAGGTGATGGTCGAACAGAACAACATCCCGTTCAAAGACAAACCCGTGAAATCGGCTTACATGTGGCGGGACATCGCGCGTCGAGCGCGCCACTACGGCCTCACGCCCAAGCTCCCGGCACCTTATCCTTTACCGGGACTTGTTCTGGCGAACCAGGTAGCCATTCTTGGCGTCGAAGAAGGCTGGGTTGAGGACTACACTCGAGCCACTTATCGCCGCTGGTTTGAGGACGGCGAACCAGCTGGTGAGGAGCCGAACATTTCCGCAAGTCTGAAGGAATTCGGGTGTAATCCATCCAGCGTCTTGGAAGCTGCCCAAACACCGCAAGCCGGAAGGGGACTTGATGAGGCCACCGATGAGGCAATGAAAATCGGGGTCTTCGGCTCACCCACTTTCGCCGTGGGTCAAGAAATATTTTGGGGCGACGATCGTTTAGACGATGCTCTAAAGTGGGCGGAAGAAACCTGATGCAAAATGAAGTCTGAATCGCCCGCGCAGCTGACCTTCAACGGCCCGAAGATTTGCGTCGGCAGCGAAAGTCCGGTCTGGAGACGCTGCGCCGCAGCGCTTGACGGGATGGTCAAGGTCCGCAATGGGCCGGTCATGATTATAGAGATAGGGCGGATTCCGGACATTCTCCGCGAGTGCCAATTCTACTGGACCAAACTATCGAAGCTGACATTCAGCCGCATCGATCACTGATCTCAGCTCTGCACCGACGCGTGGCGGCTGTGAGCCCAACTCACCTGATTCTACACTGTGGACGAATTTCCGAAATTCAAAGTGCGGCTAAAGACTTGACAAAATTTGCCGAGGAATTCTGGCACAAGAATTTTCAACGGTTCTTGTGAGTAAGCGGTTCGTGACAAAAAGACTGTTTTTTGACCAAGGGTGGCCTCTTGTCAGATTGTGCCCAAATTCATATGGAACTTCCAATAATGGGAAGGGGAATTTTTGTGACAGGTTCACCAGTTTGTGCTCTTGACCTTACAATAATGGGAAGCCCTATCTCTTTTCTATGGGGGGCACACCTTTATGAGGAGTCACTGATGCAATTTCACATCCAGAACATGAATTGTGGTGGCTGCGCACGCAGCGTGACCAAAGCAATCGAGTCGGTTGATCCTTCAGCCGTGGTTACGACAGATGTAGCTGCGCGCAAGGTCGACGTGACGTCGACAGCCCCGCGCGAAAAGCTGGCCATTGCATTGACCGACATCGGCTACGCACCGGCTTAGACGAAACCCTACTCACAAAAGAAATGAAAACATGAAAAAGCACACTCTCGTATTGTCAGCGGCAATTGTTGCCGTTGCAGGCGGCCTCACCTATGCCCAGCAAGCCATGCCCGACATGGATCATTCCAACATGGATGGGATGAATATGGACCAGCCCGACCAGATGGGCACGATGAGCCACAGTTCGATGATCCCACCCGAACTGGCGGACGATCCGTCAGTCCAGGAATATGCTGCCGCGATGGACCAAATGATGGCTGATATGCTGCCCCTGACCGGGGACGCGGATGTAGACTTTATGAACGGCATGATCCCGCACCACGAGGCCGCGGTCGCGATGGCGCAGACTGCGTTGAAGTATGGGAATGACCCTGAGGTCCGCCAACTTGCCGAAGCGGTCATCGCCGCACAGGAAGCCGAGATCGAACAGATGAAGGCTTGGTTGACCCTCCGCGAACAGTGAACGAAGCAAGCATGGTGTGGCGGACATTGAGGAATTAAATTCACCGCGCCTCACCAGCATACTGCCAGAAAACGGACTGAGGCAAGGACCTTGCCCCAGTCCATTCCGCCGTTTTCACTTGTCAGAGCTTCACCCGGCGCAGTCGCAGAGCATTGGAAATCACCGAGACCGAAGACAGGCTCATCGCCGCGGCCGCGATCATCGGTGAAAGTAACAGGCCGAAGACGGGGTAAGGGATGCCTGCGGCGATTGGCACACCGGCAGCATTGTAGGCGAACGCGAAGAAGAGGTTCTGGCGGATATTTCGCAGTGTTGCATTGGCGAGCTTTCGTGCCCGCACCAGGCCCACGAGATCGCCCCGCATCAGTGTGATGCCGGCACTTTCCACGGCCACGTCCGCTCCGGTGCTCATGGCGATACCCACATCGGCCGCCGCAAGAGCCGGCGCGTCGTTTACTCCGTCACCCGCCATCGCGACGAAAGCCCCTTTTTGGTGTAGTTCGTCCACCAAGGTCTTCTTGTCTTCGGGCAGGACGCCGGCGCGGACCTCGTCAATGCCAAGCTTGCGCGCGACAGCCTCGGCCGTGCGCTGGTTGTCGCCCGTCGCCATGATGATGGTCAGGCCAAGGGCGTGCAGATCTCGGATGGCAGTTGCGGTGCTTTCCTTGATCGGGTCAGCTACGGCGACGATCCCGGCAAGTTGGCCACTGACGGCGACATACATCGCGGTCTTGCCCTCGGCGCGCAACGCGTCGGCGGCGGCGTCGAACGCGTCCGTTGCGACGCCAAGTTCCGCCATCATCGCGTGGTTGCCGAGTGCGATTTTCCGTCCGTCCACGACACCGCGCACGCCCTTGCCCGTGACGGCGTCGAACTCGTCGGCACGGCCCGGCTCAAGCCCGCGCGCGCTTGCCCCGTCGATGATTGCCTCGGCCAGTGGATGCTCCGAGCCGCGCTCCAGGGCAGCGGCGAGAAACAGGACATCGTTCTCGTCATGCCCGCTTACGGCAACGACATCGGTCAGCTTCGGCTTGCCCTCTGTGAGCGTGCCGGTCTTGTCAACGATCACCGTGTCGACCCGAGCCATGCGCTCCAGTGCCTCGGCGTCCTTAATCAACACGCCAGCCTGCGCCCCTCGACCCGCGGCGGTGGTGATAGAGATCGGCGTGGCGAGGCCCAGTGCACAGGGACAGGCAATGATAAGAACCGACACCGCCGATGCGATGGCAAAGGCCAGCGCAGGATCGGGGCCGATCAACAGCCAAGTGAAGAACGAGACAATCGCCACCGCCACCACGCCCGGAACGAAATACGACGCGACCTTGTCCGCCAGCCCCTGGATCGGTGCGCGGGAGCGGCGTGCGCCCGCAACCATATCGACGATCTGGGCCAATACCGTATCCGATCCGACCTGTGTCGTGCGGATGGCGAGGGTCCCGTTCTTGTTGATCGTGCCACCGGTAACGCGGTTGCCTTCGGTCTTTTCGATCGGCACCGGCTCGCCCGTGATCATGCTCTCGTCCACGGAAGACCGGCCTTCGATCACCTCACCGTCCACCGGCACGCTGTCGCCGGGCCGGACCCGCAACACGTCGCCCTCTACGATGTTCTCCAGCGGTGCATCGTATTCGGTTCCGTCGGGCAGGATGCGCCGCGCCATCTTGGGTGTGAGGTCCAGCAGTGCGCGGATCGCGTCGCCGGTCCGCTCGCGCGCGCGCAACTCGAGAACCTGTCCCACAAAAACCAATGCGATGATGACAACAGCGGCTTCAAAGTAGGTTCCGACGCCTTCGCCCATGCGGTATTGTTCAGGGAAGACACCGGGCGCAAAGGTCGCCACAAGCGAATAGAGATACGCGGCCCCGACACCCAGCGAAATCAACGTCCACATGTTGGGAGACATGTTACGAACCGACTCCCAGCCACGCTTGAAGAACGGCTGGGCTGCCCAAAGAATGATCGGTGTGGCCAACACGAATTCGACATAAACCGACAGCTGGTGGCCCAGCCAGCCCCGCACATCGAGACCGACCATCTCGCCCATCGTGATGATGATCAGCGGGACCGCTGCGGCCGCGCTGATCCACATCCGGCGCGTGAAATCGGTCAATTCCTCGTTCGGCTCGTCCGAGGGCACCATCGGCTCGAGCGCCATGCCGCATATCGGACAGCTACCAGGTTCGTCGCGGACGATCTCCGGGTGCATCGGGCACGTCCACTGCGTGCCTGGTTGGGTCTGTTTGCTGATCTTCTCAGCATTGCCCGAAGCGCGCCCGACAGGGCTTCGCGAAATGCGTTGAACTGAAGGAAAACGTTAAATATTGTCTGTTTGTTCCTGATACATTTTGCGATATTCGCAAAGTTCAAAGCGAATGCACTTATTTGGAATAAGCTGGCGCGTACTCGCTCTCGGCCTTTGGCAACTTGTCAAGAATATCTGCTTTCGGTGGAATTGTTGCGACGGGGCTTGGTTGGCATAACCAGTCCGTCCGTCGTCAGCACCCCAAGAGCAGAGCTTTTCTTTGGTAGATCAACGGCCAAAACCACGATATTTTTGGCAATCGCTGTAAATCGCAGCAAATTCACATTTCGTCCGCACAGCCGTCACTCGCCGCCTCAGAATGCTGCGCGATGCATCAATGGCCGGTCTGGCGAAGCTGCGTTGCGGCATCGCAACTGACTGCGGAGGTCGGCTGTGGGCCGTCCACGTCGCTTCCGTCCATGTTCTGACCGCGAAGCTCTCCATAGCCTGGGTGGTTGGATTCGATTTGAAGCGGAGCTGCGGCATTCGCGGTCGAATGGGGGAAAGGCTGTTCCGGTTCTGGTGGCGTGCCTCCAATGACGGCACCGGAAAGAGGCGGTTCGCGTGCGACAGAACTGCCGCGATGCAGGCCTTCCGACCTTCTCTCAGGCAGGGCGGAACCAGAATACACGCCCTGATTCAGCGCAGGATTGAACCTTTCAGCCTCGAGGTTGCACCTTGGGTCTGAAAGGGAGGCATGATGGACCGTGCCGAGAAACTCCGCGCATTGCTCGCGCTGCATGTTGCCGGGGCTCGGCTGGACCGCGAGGCGGACTTTGCCGCGCTGGTCGATCTGGCCGGACCGCGCCTGTTGGCCCATGCCCGTCGACTGAGTGATGACGGCGAAACGGCGCACGACATTGTGCAGGAAGGCTGGGCGGCCATCGCCCGCGGGCTCCATGGACTGCGCGACGATCGGGCCTTCCTGTCTTGGGCGCTCGCTATCGTCACCCGCGCCGCTGCACGCGAACTGAAAGCCCGCATCCGGGACCGCGAGACGATCGCCGAGTTGGCCCGACAGCACGCCGAACCGGACGCCGACCCGCCCGACCTACGTTCGGCGATCAACGAGTTGCCCGCGGGCCAACGCGCGGCATTGGCGCTTTTCTATCAGGACGGGCTGTCGGTGGCCGAGGTGGCCACCGCGCTCGCCATTCCGCCGGGGACCGTGAAGACCCGGCTTATGCATGCCCGCAATCGCTTGAGGGCCCTTTTGAAAGGAGACGAACATGGATGAACTTGACCGCCGTATCGCTGAGGCCCTTGCCGACGATGACCTCGGCCTGCCGGGGGACGCGCGTGAACCAGGCTTCTTCGCGCTGGCCTTTTCCACCATGCGCGGCCCGCAGGGCTGGGTGACATGGGTGCTGATGGTCGTGCAGACCGTGATGTTCCTGGCCGCAGTCTGGGCCGGATGGAACTTCTTTGCCGCGACCGATGTGCTGCCAGCGATCAAGTGGGGCCTCTCCGCCGCAACGCTGGCGATCCTGGCCACGCAACTGAAACTCGCGTTGGTCCCGCAAATGCAGGCCAACCGCGTGATCTTGGCTTTGAGACGGCTGGAGCTGCGATTTGCTGCGAAAAAGTAGAAGTTCCGATCGTCCCTTACCCGGTAGGCAGGCGGCCGGGTTCACATCAGGAAGATGATCGCAAGGCCGAAGAGGAGTTCATCAGGACCGCCTCGGACATCGGATTCTTCGCTCGTCCGGAACGTAAGCCGACCCTGCTCTACAATGGATATGGCATCTCCGTCGCATACATGTACGAGGGACTCGAAGAAGTCCATGGCGACCGCTTGTTCCGATAGGGGCCGAGCGCGCCGCACCCGTCCCTGTTCCCTCAGACGCGTTGAGGGCTGGGGTCAGGACCCGGTCAGATAGTCGGCCGAGACGTCTCCCGTCACACCAGCGCATTCGAAGGGCGGTGGCGCAACGCCATCATCGAAAATGAAGAGGCTGTACGCCACTTGGAGGTCATCTTAACCCGTTTGACCTGCAAATTGGTCTGCGCCGGGGTCCCTGGGTCTCAGCCGTTTAGCATTTCGGTCAACTTGAGCTCTAACTCACTTTTTCGAAATGGCTTACGTAGAAACCCGATCCGTGGGTCGAGTTTTCCGTCGGTAGTTGCGATTTCCTCGGCATGACCGGAGACCAGCAACACCGGAAGACCTTCCCGGTCCTTTAGCACCTCATCGGCCAACTGGCGACCACTGACGCCGCCTGGCATGACAACATCGGAAAGCACCAGGTCAAACGCTTCACCCGCCCGCAAACGGGTCAATGCAGTGGTTGCGCGGGACTCAGTCTCGACTTGATAGCCAAATGACTGCACGACCATGCAAATATATTCTCTCACCTGCTCTTCATCGTCGACCACAAGAATACGACCGCGCGGCACTGTGTTGGGGGTAGATACTTCAGCCTCTGGCAGAGCTTGTCCGTCTGGGGATTGTTCATGACGCGGTAGCAGTAGTTCAACCGTGGTGCCTTTGGTTTGCTTGCTTTGAATGCGTATATGCCCACCCGACTGGTGCACAAAGCCATGGGTCATGCTGAGACCCAATCCACTGCCCTGGCCAGGCGGCTTCGTAGTGAAGAAAGGTTCAAAAACCTGAGCAAGCGTGGAATCATCCATCCCTTCGCCAGTATCTGAAACTGAGACGCGCACGTAATCGGATGCCTGCGGCAGACTGGGATCGGTTGTATCGGCCATCGTACTCGCAGATGTATCGATGCGGAGCAGTCCGCCGTTTGGCATCGCATCGCGCGCATTGACGCAGAGATTTAGAAGGGCGCTCTCGAACATGGATCGATCGACATGCACAGGGCTCAAATTCTCAGCCAAGTCCAGTTCGAGTGTTATCGCTGGAGTTATCGAGCGTTCGATTAACATTCGCATATCTTGAACGATGGCATTCGCATCGAAATAACCGGGTGAAAGAGGCTGTTTGCGTGCAAATGCGAGCAATCTCTGCGTCAATTCAGCAGCGCGTTCTGAAGTGCCGACGATCTGCGAGGCCATTGTTTCGCTCGGCTGGCCTTTCGGCAACAAGTCGACCAGCATCTCAGCATTTCCGAGGATAACAGTGAGGAGGTTGTTAAAATCATGCGCAATCCCGCCCGTCAGCTGGCCAACTGCATCGAGCCGCTGAGATTGGCGTAACTGAGCCTCCATCGCCTTCTGCTCAGTCAAGTTGATGATGTTGCCGATCATACGAACAGGCCTTCCTGTCTCGTTCCGCAGAATAGTCGCCCGTTCACGCACGGGAATGTACGTGCCATTGCGCTGCCGCAATCGGTACTCGCCCTCCCAATAAACCTGGTCGCCGCTAATCGCGTCCGAAATCTGCCTCAGGATTTCTTCGCTGTCCTCAGGATGCACACTATCGACCCATGCGCCGCGCGGCACTTCAGCGGCCCCTTCGCTATGACCGCTCAGCCAGGATGCGGCATCGTTGACCCAGGTCGTCTCAGTCGCGAAGTCCCGGTCGAAGATGTAATCGCTCGAAGCATGCGCCACATGCCGGAACCGTTCTTCTGTGCGGCGCTGCTTGGTGATATCGAGTTCTGTCAGTAGCAAGCGACCGGAGTTGGGCTCCGGGAGAAGCAATCGAGCCAAGACATCTGATTTACTCCCATCCGGACGGGAGACCGAATAGGTGGTTTCCAATTCGGTGCGACCCTCCCATGCGGCGGTAACCGAAGCGCGAATGGCCCAACGGAAATCCGGATCGGTTCCCTGGTGAAGAAGTGCTCGCGACATGCTGGCAGGATCATCGTCTGTTACTCCGTGCAACTGCCGGGCCGTGCTGTTGGTGTCGAGTACGTGGAGCAAAGCCAGTACATCTTCAGTGATTGTCGGTTGCTGGTTAAACCAGGTGTCAAAATCCGCAATCCCAGCCGCTTTCAATTCTTCGACCATCCTCAGGATTTCGCTGGCGTCCAATTCCCAAATCGAGATCGGAACCAAGTCGAAGAGACTCCGATACCGGCGTTCGCTTGCGCGTAATTGGTCGCGTATCTCAACCTTTGAAATGGCCGTGTGCACGGAATCTGCCATTCGTTGCAGCAACGTAGACTGTGCTTTGGTGGGCGTGCGTGGAGCCGAGTGATAGCATGCCAGACAGGCGATAGCCTGCCCCTCGATATCAAGTATGGGCAGAGACCAACATGCACCAAGGCCGTGCTCATCAGCGAGGTTGCGATATCCATCCCAGAGCGGATCGAAACCAATATCGATCGTGAATACTGCTTCGCTTCGAAAAATGGCCGTACCGCAGGACCCATACCCCTCGCCGATCGGGATCTGCCCTACAGCTTTAGACCACGAGTCCATTGAATCAGAGCCGAAACAGCGCTCAAGATTGCGCCCATCTTCGCCAACAAGCGACACGGTAGCGAATGATCCTTGCACGACTTTGGTCATTGCGGTGCAGATTTCTTTCAGGATGATCGGTAGGGGCTCACCCGCTGCAATCTGTTCGAGCGCGCGCCGTTCGACGATCTGCAACTGCAACTCGGATTCCCTTACTTCTTCGGCGTCACGTAGCTCCTGGATATCAATCGTTAGGCCGTACCAGCGCGTGATCTCTCCTTCTGCGTCCAGGTGAGGACGGGCATCAACCAGATGCTGGCACCATCGCTCTTGCGAGGCGCACCATATACGAAATTCTGTCCGGTAGGGTAGACCGCGATCAATGGCTTCTTTCCATACATCGAGTGTCGGCTCGCGATCATCGGGATGCAATGCCTGTATCCAATCACCGGCAGCATAATCAGCATTTGAAATTCCGGTGTACCGGTCAAACTCGTGATTGATCCAGTCAACCGTACCATCCGGGCGTGCAGTCCACACAATTTGTGGAAGCGCTTCGGCCAAGACGGACTGCAATGGATGTAATAGCTGAGGGTCGGCGATGTTGCTCAAACTCATCCCTATCTCCTCCTTAATCTGCCAGGCGAACCATAGGCAGGTGGCACGTCATTAAGCACCGCAGCAAGATCAACCACGTGAGTGGTATTCGGTTATACCGGGAAGGGCGAGGCTTGATTCAATCCAAGCAGGGTATGGTCGGTTCAAGTCGACGCAACTGGCGGGCGCCTGGCCCGCTCTTGGAGAACCGCCAAGTCTTGTCTTACCGCGTGTTCTACGCATCGATGGAAGCTGACATGCGCATGACCCAACTTGGTGGCCTCTGCGGCACCGCATGGCTGCGTTGAGCGCAAATTGCCGAATGCTGTGCTGAGAAATAGCCGGCAAGCGCGATCTGGTAATTCGTTGCAATAACCACGATCAGATATCCGATTGCGCCCAATCCCGCCCCCGTGAACAAAACCGCACGATCGCCCATCCGTTGCGTCAAACCATCGCCGAAGAATCCATGCCGGCCAAGTAGTCGCAACGGGGAATTACACCGACTCCGTCGTCGTGACGGTTCAGTATTAGATTGACGGACGATGCCGAAGGGTGCTCGGCAGACCGAGGTCTGTTGTGGTCCAACGTCTGTTTGGTCCCGCAAGAGCGTGGGTTCGGCCATCAACCGAATTCGCGCCTGCGACGAAAGTGCGGTCGGGCGGGCTCCGCCGCAGCACAGGTGACCAACGTTGTATGTTAGTTGAGGTGCGCAGCGGGCAAAGCTGGCCGGCGTCGGCAGTAACCAGAGCAGCAGAAAATTGTTGGTTCCGCACATTTCCGTTTTTCCCTCCACCATAGAACCAATCTCCCCTGTGTCACAGAGGAGATAGATCATGACCAAAACCAACAAGTTCGCCATCATCGACGAAACGCTTTCAGGGCCATTCGGGGAACTGCCTTTCGCTAACTTCTTAGCAGCTCAAGGCACCCGGTGGGAGGGCAGTCCACTGCCTTCGGGGATCAAGCAAGGTCCAGCCAAGCAGTGTTTCAAGAATGCGTGGGGCCTAACCCTTTCGCACGGGTTTCAGTACTGTGAAGGATTTGGATGGGACACCCAAATAGGTCCCCTACCGTTTCATCACGCATGGTGTCTGTGCCCATCATCCGGCCAAGTTATCGACGCGACATGGGCACTCGGTCAAAACGCCGTCTATCTTGGCATCGACGTCCCGCCGCAAAAGCTGATGGAGATTATCGACAAGTCTGGGTGTTTTGGCATCTTCCACGGAAATCGCCGCGCTGACTTCGACCGCGTATTGGAAACCTGCAACTCCCAGCTCACGCCGACCGAGCAACCCGCCCATCACCTGTGAGAGTAACGTATGCCTGACGTCATTGCCCATGGGCGATGACGTCAGGCCCTTCCGGTCCATGCTCGACGTAGCGATCATACCGGCGGTAGAAGATTTTGGGCCGGGTCCCGATCTGGGTTACTTCTCCGAAAACTTGATTTTTGAAGAGCGCTGAGGTTGGGAATCCAAACCCTGCCCCAGCGCATCCCGAGCGGAAAATTCGGCCGATTGGCCCTCGTTGGACGAAAATGAATGAAAAGCTTCTTCATTTTCGCGATGCGGATCAGGGTACGATGTCTCCGAGACGACGACACCGAAACCGCCATCGCGGCTGCCCAGCTCGGTTGAAGGATCATCCAGATCGAAATCGTCTTGGAAGAAACCCAACAGATCGTTTTCCTCACGCGAAATGCGTTCGTCTGCCAGTCCTCCTGCAAAATCCCGAGGGAAGCCATCGCATCTGAGTTCAGTGCTTCGATTGCCGAAATCGCCTTGTGAATCACACTTTCATTCAGTTTTTGTGACCGCTTGGATGACACCCGTAAGCTGTGCAGCGTTGCCTGCCACGTCGTGGCGGTAACCCCTTCAAAACGTCGCAACACCGATGGCACTTCAATCCACTCACAGTCTATCTCAACCGCAACGGCACCAATATTGTCAGGATACCATCGGACATTGACTTCGCGGTCCTCATTGTGAAGCAGCCACTCTGCTATCGACGGGTGGTGGTAATTGACGTTGAGAACGCGAATGCCGTGCTTGCCAACCTTGCGCTTGAGCTTGGTGCCAAATACGAGCCGCCGCGTCCGCAAATCCGGTGCAGGAGTGACGCCATACTTTTCCGTAAGGTCATTCCAGCATTCTTGGGGCGTCATGCCTGACAGCCCCCTGTGAGGGGTCCGATGATAAATATCCACTACCCATCTGATCAGCGCCTCGCTGACTTCTTCAGCTTTCAAAGCTGTCCTTCCCTCGGAGTCGTAGTCACCTTTTTGCACGACATCTGAGAATGTTCGTCCCGTCAGGCGCGGTAACAGGCCCTGCGCCATGGTCCCGAACACACGCTCAATCGTGCCGCGAAGTTCTTTCGGACCCTTGGGCGGGTTTATGTATGCGATCCCCAGGTCTTTCATTGCAGCCTTTGTGTTTGCCGCCGTGAACGCAGAACCGTTATCGGCGACCAAGAGGCCGATGGTTCCATATTGATTCCAAGGTGTAAGAGCGCCAACCGCATCAGACCAAATCCCTTTATCGCGGGTCGTCATCTCGATCGTTTTGAGGGCACTTTGGGATGACGGGTTGCGTGTAATACACATTCCGACGATGCATTTTGTGGCACAGCAAATCGCGGCAGACACACACCAACGGCCCTTTCCGCCGGTAAGCCCGAGAGCTTGCAAGGATTCTTCAGAAAAGTACTCAAGCACCCCCGATGTCGCCATGAATGTGCTCAAATCCAAGTCATAGTCATCAATCTCAACGCGCTCGAGTGGTCGCGCAACCTCGAGCCCGTTTCGCAACGGGGCAAACTTGGCTTTTGCCTTTGCAATCCCTTCTCGGCCGCACATGGCCAAGAACGGATCGATCTTGTTGATTTCCTGACGGACCGTCTCACGGGACGGAGCCTGAAGAAGGGTCAAACCTTCGGCAGCGCGCTGTTCATTTGCACTTCCAAAAGCCCGCAGCACGTTTTGAAATATGATCTCCTTGGTCGGCCTTCCGGGATCCACGAATTTCCCGATCTCTCGCGACATGATGTGTAGAGCGTCAACCACCTTGTCCGGTAGCGACAGACGGTATGACCTGGTTGCATGTGGGCTGGCGTCGATAGGTGGTTTGCCTCCACGATGTGTATATTGAAACGAGGGTTGCGACGGATCGCAGGGCCTCATGCACAAGGGAGACAAACCAT
>Ga0307960_1000888_pt1 | contig 16981 bp, 12 predicted proteins | sample OrgLakmetagen542_FD_201832 | JGI IMG/M metagenome (GOLD analysis project Ga0307960, IMG submission 201832) | Saline water microbial communities from Organic Lake, Antarctica - #542 | ecosystem: Environmental > Aquatic > Non-marine Saline and Alkaline > Saline | place: Antarctica: Organic Lake... | reverse complement strand
ATCAATCGTTTAGTGAGCGTATTATCTTGATTATCAAAAACCTTTAAAAGATAAATTCCGCTGTCAAGGCCTTGAAGAGAAATACTTGCTTGATGAGAAGTAAATCCTTTGAACGCATCTAACTTTTTACCTGAAATGGAATACAATTCTATTCTGGAAATGGTATTTACATCGCTACTAATTTCTACTAGATTTGTTGTTGGATTTGGATAAATTGAAACTGATTTTAGATTGAAATCGTTAACACTAAGTGTACAAGTTTCAGAAAAGAAATAGGGATTATTGTCTGCATTTATAGACCAAGTTGAATAGACTCCTTGATTTGTATTTGCAGCAGCTTCGTCGGTTACCTTTATACAAAAATTATTTTCCTGAAAGGGTGGGTAAATTCCTATATTAATTATAAGGTCGCTTACATCTGTTTCCTCAGACTTTAAGTTTATTTGATTCAGCATCCAATTGCCTGGAACTGTAATTTCAGAAATCAAAGGATTATTGCTTAAATTGATACTTCTTACATCGTTAGTTATAGAATCATCACCACCATACATAATTAAAGTTTCTAAATTTACGTTATTGGATAAATCAAGTTCTTGGCTTGCATTAAAACTGTTATCAAAATACAACATAGTATTTGTGATGTCCAGATAATTAAGTGAAACGAAATCTTCAATACCAATTAAGTCATTAATTTCAAAATTATTGCTGATATTTAAGGAGAAAATATCTGAAATATCGGAAGTTAAAACTTCGCCGTTTACAACACCGTCTGAATCAATATTTTGAGCAATCAATTCCTGTTCAAAGCCTTCGTCTGGAATTAATGTAATTTGAGCATAAATTTGATTGAAACATACTAATAACATTAGTAGTAATAATTTTTTCATGTTTTGGTTTTTTGTATGATTAAAGATATAAAATTAAGCCATACAAAACAAAACGTAATTAATCAGTATGTTTAGAATATTGATAATCATAATTTTATTTCACGCAAAGCTCGCAAAGAAAATAACGCAAAGAAACGCAAAGTGTTTATTATTAGAGAGATATAAATTTTCGTGCTTTGCGAAACGCTTAGCGTTCTCTGCGTGAAAATCATACGCAAATGAATGATAATATGTTACTGATGTACAATAATTATATGATTTTTTGAAACTGATTAGTTACAACAAAACACAAAAATAGCTAACAATTAAGCATTCGTTACTGGACGATATTCTTTCTTATCGATTATCATTTTGGCGATGCTCGGGATATTAGTCCGAGCTCCAAAATTTTACAGATTCTATTTAATAGATTCTGACGTTTTAAAATTTGAATTTCTTTTTGTTTTCCCCAGCCCTATAGGGAGCAAAAAGTATTAGACAAAGTACGAAAATTGAGCAAGAATCTAGGCATTCACCCTTAGTCAAAAAAACACCCAACACTAGTCCTTCCCTTAATGCCTGCCTGCTGCAGGCAGGGAAGGGAACTTATTTTCTCCTGAGGGAAATACCTTTAGGCAATGGGTGTTCCACGCTTCAGTTCCAAAAAGATAAATTAAGAATTCGTCGCTGGACGATATTCTTTCTTATCGATTATCATTTTGGCGATGCAAAAGATGCATTTTCGCCAAAATAATAAATTAAGCATTAGTTGCTGGACGATATTCTTTCTTATCGATTATCATTTTGGCGATGCAGAAGATGCATTTTCGCCAAAACGATAAATTAAGAATTCGTCGCTGGACGATATTCTTTCTTATCGATTATCATTTTGGCGATGCAGAAGATGCATTTTCGCCAAAACGATAAATTAAGAATTCGTCGCTGGACGATATTCTTTCTTATCGATTATCATTTTGGCGATAATTTCTTTTAAAATTTCACTAGTGCCGCCACCTATTGGTCCCAAACGGCTATCACGCCACATTCTTGCTAGTGGGTATTCTTCTATATAACCATACCCTCCCAGCATTTGCAAACAGTCATAAATGGTCTCATCTGCAATTTTGGTAGACAGCATTTTAGACATGCTTGCTTCTTTTACAACATAGTCTCCCATAATCATTCGTTTAACTAGGGAATAATTGAATTGCTTTGCCATTTCAACTTCACTTGCTCGTTCTGCCATTTTATGACGCAATGCTTGAAATTCATTAATTTTCTTTCCAAAAGCAGTACGGTCTTCCATATAATCCAAGGCATATTCAAGTGCATATTCTGCTCTTGCATGTGCATTTATACCCATGATTAATCGCTCTAAAGCAAAATGCTGCATGATGTAATTGAAACCTTTATTTTTATCTCCCATCAATCGGTCTTTCGGTACTTTTACATTATCAAAAGCGAGTTCTGCTGTATCTGATGCTCTCCAACCGAGTTTATTCAATTTAGTAGCTGAAATTCCAGCCATATCTCGATCGAGAAGAAAAATACTCATTCCTTTTCCTCCTAATTCTGGGCTGGTTTTGGCGGCAACAATGAGATAATCTGAATATACTCCATTTGTGATAAAGGTTTTAGACCCATTTATAAGGTAGTGGTCTTCTTTCTCAACCGCAGTAGAACGCATTCCTGCAACATCACTTCCACCGAAAGGTTCGGTGATGCACAAGCAACCTATCATTTCACCAGTGATACTCTTGGCTAGGTAGTTTTGTTTAATTTCCTCCGAGCCTTCAGCATTTAAGTGCGTCATAGCCAAGTATGCGTGAGCCCAAATAGCAGCTGCAAATCCACCAGAGTTGATGCGTTGCAATTCTTCTAACAAGATGACCGTGTAAAATAAGTCTAAATTCATTCCGCCATATTCTTCTGGATAATTAACCCCAAAGAAGCCCATTTCTCCAAATTTTTCCCAGATAAAACGTTCTATGGTTCCCGTTTCTTCCCATTTATCTAAATGTGGAACTACTTCTTTTTTTAAGAAATCGCGTAAACTTTCTCTAAACAAGTTATGCTCTTCAGTAAAATATAAATTCATTGTAAAATATTTTAGATATGTTGAATGATTATTTGACCAAAATTATGGATTAATCAATTATTTTCAAATATAATTTAATTCTGTCAATTTTATGTGCGGGAAAATCATAGATTTTTACTAATTCTTCAAAATCGCTTATCCCTTCTCTTAATTTAATAAAGTGAACGATTTCTCTAGCTAGTTCATAATTAAAATAAGGAATTTCGGTAAGCTCTACAACAGAAGCGGTATTGATATCTATTTTCGGATAGTCTTGCTCTAGTTTAACAGTATATTCTTGCAACAACTTTTCTCTGACTTCATACTTTAAACCATAAATGTCTTTCAGTTGTAAATCGGCTATAAAGCCACCTATTTTGTCTCGGTAACGTACAATCCGTTTCGCCAACACCTCTCCTATTCCAGAGATTTCTTGAAGTTCTTCCTCAGATACGCTGTTCAAATTTTGCTTTTCATCGTAGCTTTTCAAGTTTAGTTGACCAGCTTCAGCCTTTTCATAAGCTTTTGTTCTTTGGCTTTCAACAACCCAATCTGGAAATTTGAAATACACCTTGATTTCATTCAATAAACTATCTGAAATTTGGGTAACTTCTTTGAAATCTTCGGCAGAATTAATCCATTTACTTTGGTTTCTGAATTGCTGAAGACGGTCAAACTCTTCTGTTGAAATACCCAATTGATAAGCTTTGAAGTCTTTCAGAAAATTGGGATTAAAAGGATAAATCTTTGGTTGATTTGCTTCAATTGAAGCAGTCTTCAAGGAGTCTATTTCTTTTTGAAGCAATTGCTTATCCTCTTCACTAAATGCAAATTCCACTTCTTTTGAATTCGGAATCATCCAAAAAAATTGAAAAGCTAGGGAAACAATGAGTAAGAAAACAAAAAACAAAATCCCATTTCGTTGAGAATTGCTCAGATCGAAATGGGATTTTAAAAAACTCATGATACTCTTCAGATTTATTCTTTTTTGTATAAACTACCTTCTTTCAATTTTACAATATATGCTTTTAAATCTCCTTTTACTTCACCAGATAAGATGTACAGTCCTATGATATTAGGGAAGGACATAGCAAGAATCATCATATCTGAAAAATCAAGTACAGCGCCTAAACTCACAGAAGCTCCTAAGACTACGAAAAGTAAAAACAAGAATTTATATATCAATTCAGATCGATTGCTTTTTCCAAAGATGTATGTCCACGAACGCATTCCGTAATAAGACCAAGATATCATGGTAGAAAATGCGAATAAAAATACAGCTAAAGAAAGCACATAAGGGAACCAAGAAATTACACTTCCAAATGCAGAAGAAGTAAGCTCTACTCCAGCAACTCCCGTTAATTCATGTTTTCCTGTAAAGATTAACACCAAAGCAGTCAAGGTACAAACAACCACAGTATCTATAAATGGTTCTAATAAAGCTACAAAACCTTCGGATGGTGTATGATAGGTTTTTGCGGCTGAATGCGCTATAGCAGCTGAACCAACACCGGCTTCATTAGAAAATGCAGCTCTTTGGAAACCAACAACTAAAACACCTATAAAACCTCCTTTTAAGGCACCAGGATTAAATGCTCCTGTAAAGATAGCATTAAATGCTGGACCAATATTTTCGATATTTATTCCAATAACAATTAAAGCTCCCAATACGTAAACTCCTGCCATAAATGGAACTACTTTTCCGGTAACCTTTGCAATACTATTAATTCCACCAATAATAACAACTCCTACCAATACAGCTAAAAAAACACCAAACCAAGGACCTTGACCTTCTAAAAAGGGAATTTGATTGGATAGTATTTCAAAAGATTGATTGGATTGAAACATGTTTCCACCCCCAAACGAAGCGCCAATTCCTAGTATAGCGAAAAAACCAGCAAGAAAAGCTCCTAATTTTCCTAGGTTTCTTTTTTCTAAACCATGGCGTAAATAATTCATAGGGCCTCCAAAAATTCTACCTTCTTTACTAATAAATCTATATTTTACCCCTAAAGTACATTCAACAAATTTGGAAGACATCCCTAGAAATCCAGCGACAATCATCCAAAAAGTTGCTCCTGCACCACCTAACGAAATGGCTACGGCTACACCAGCGATATTCCCTAAACCAACGGTTGCAGAAACTGCTGTGGCTAAAGCTTGAAAGTGTGTAATTCTACCCGGCGCATTTGGCTCATCATACTTACCACTTGCCAATTGTAAAGCATGCTTAAATCCACGGATATTAATGAATCCCAAACGGATAGTGAAAAAAGCAGCGCCAAAAATCAACCAAATTACGATAAAAGGGATCTGACTTTCAACTGGATCTCCGTTAGGATGCATTAATATGACTTGGTCTGCATATTCTATTTTAGCCAGTAAATGTGCATTGGTTTCAATAACATGTTTAGGATTATCTGGATTGTATACATACTCTCCTTCATCGTCTACATGTGTTAATGAGCCGTTTACAGGAGATTCAACTTCAATAGATCCGAGTTTGCCTCTACTTAAGACAGCTATTTTTTGTCCTTTTTCTACTTTACTTCCATCTTCAACTAACCATTTTTCTAATTTAAATTTCTCGGTAGTATCAGCGTTCCAACCTGGAGCAAAAATCTTTTCAACATCCTTATAAACAATAGGATCATAAATACCTACAGCTGCAAAGGGATCCCAGAAAAGCACTTTCCCCAAACTATTTACAATGGGTTTAAATGAACCATTAAAGTGTTCTGCAATAGATTCTGCTTCAATAGTATATTCTGCAGAAAAGGTTCTCCCACCTACATCAGTTACCGTAACTGAATATGGAATTCCTTCAACTAAATTAGAAGCGGTTGAAGAACTTAAACTTACATCTTGCTTAGACCACTTGAATGTGTAAGGTTCTTCTCCGTCTAAAACACGTAGTTGAATGGTACCATCATCAATCTGGTCTGAAGGGTTAATCAATTTAGATTCAACTTGAAGATCTTGGGCATTTGTGTTAGCTGTTAAAAACAAAACACCACAAAAAAGCAATATAACTTTAAAATTCCACATAAATTTCGCTTTGTAAGTATAATTTGGGTTGCAATATGCAAAAAATACTTGTGCTATTAAAGCTATTTTAATGCTAATCAATATGATTATTCGTAAAATGTGAATAAAATCCAAAAAAAAGAAGAATACTAAGTATAAAAAATTATGGTATTCCTTTAAAGAAATGATTTAAACACTTATTAAACTTAAGATGTGTATTCTTTCTGAAATACTTATAAATCAAAAACTGAAGTCCGCTTAGTATATATTAAATCCTTCAACTTTAACCAAAAAGCAAAGGTTAAGTATAAGCCAAAACCAAAGCCAAAAGTTGCAAAGGAAACATAGATAAAAAAAAGCCGAACTGATTTCACTTTCATGCCTAAACGGTCTGCTAAACGGGTGCTCACATAAAATCCATGGCGTTCAAAAAAATAACGTATTTCTTGTATCATCTTCCTAATAATTCAATTCCTAAATTGCATTTCAAGCATTTATGTTGGTCACAATATTGTTTCTTTAACTGAAGTAGAGCTTGAGATTCCATCGCGTTAGTAGCTGTATTTTTACGTAAGGAATTGTATTTTTCTACTCGTGTGTTTTTTTCGTTTGGCAATTTGCTTAGCATCGAAACGCTTAAGCTTTCCAATTCTATATTATTTGTAAATTTAGCAAAAGAAAACTGAACGGGCACCACCGTGTTAATGATTAACAAATCTATAAAACTAGCAGAAAGCTGTTTTTTTCTTGGCTTACTTTCCTTTTCAAAAGTATAATGGGTTTGCCAAAAAGTACCAAGTTGTATGCTGAATACCTTTGCGATTTCAGTTCTGCTTTTTGCTTGCATCAAGTTACTAAATAAGTGCTTATTTAGATGATACAAACTCGCTAATTGCGCTAAGCGGATACTTGGAAAATTGGTAGGTCTTGCTCCATAAAATTGAACAGGAAGTACAGCCTTATTTTTCAATTGAAACTTTTGTTTCAAATACACATATTCCTTTTGAAGTTGAAGGAAATACCCATTCTGAATATCCTTTTTTTCTAACAAATGAGCTTGACCAAACAACAAGGCCTCCAACTGTAATTCAGATTGCGCACACTTCTGAAGTACTTGAAATGGAATTGACCTAGCAAGCGTTAAAAAAGCTTCTCCATTGATTTTTAAGCCAAAATTTTTAGCTAACATCAAAAACAAAACCTCATCCCAGTTGTTCTTAGACTTAACCAACATTTGCTGAATAATGCTTGATTTTTCCTCTAGTCTTTCCACAAAAACACGCTCCAACCAAGATTTGAGTTTTAGCTCTGAAAAGGAATTGAAATCTGCTTCGCAATTGATCCATTTCAGTTGATTTTGCATAAGTTGGTGGTAATTCTTTTCTGCTGAAATTTCAGCATAATCCTTCAAAATTAGGGTAGGAATTACCGTCTGGTCTGTTCTGTAAATATCCATGTCATGCTCCCAAACTACATGTAAAATAACATTTTGGTAAGCATCATCTTTTTCGTGACCGTGTGCATACCAATCTGAAGATTTTAAATGAATCTCTACATTTCCAGCCCAACGTTGACCTTCGATTTCTATTTGTGAATTGAAAAAGTCTGGGCCAGATTCATCTTGATTGTGCGTTCCTAGTCGAATGATGGTAAGGTTCTCATTAGCTGAAGTGAGCAATTGCTGTGAATTAAACTTTGCAAACTTCCAGATATAATGTAAAAAATCCTCTTTCATTTTGAAATTGATAAACCGATTTATGGAGCTCTTTTCAACCTATCATTCAGTTGAATTTAATTTAGCTAGTTTGGCTTTTACTTCTTCGTAAAATATATCTAACCAAAGCTGATATTGTTTTGCGCTAGGATGCAACTTATCTTCTGCAAACATGCTTTGATCTCCTTCTGTTGTTTTAGATACTGGAGTGATATCATAAAAAGTAATTCCGTATTTCATGGCTATTTTAGCTGCTACTTTATTGTACTTCGCTACTTCTTTAGCAACATGTTCTAGTTTTTCTTCTTTGGCAAAATCACTTACCCCATAATCTGGTATACTAACAATAAATACCCCTTCTGCTCCATATTTTGATTTAGATAATCCAATTTTTATCAATTTTTTGAATTCTCTTTTGTATTTGCGAATATTCTTTTTTTGGTATTGATTATTCACTCCGATTAAAAGAGAAACGATATCGTAATGCTTATCTAAATCTTTTTTTTGGTCTTTTACAGCAGCAATTAATTCATCTGTTCTCCAACCTGTGATGGCTATGATTTTCGGTTCTTGCACATCGAAACCATCGGATTGAAGCTGATACACTAATTTGTGTGGCCAACTGTTCTCAAGCGGCACTGCTTCACCAACGGTATAGGAATCGCCTAATGCTAAATATGTCATGGATTGTGATTGTGATTTTAAAGTATTAAAAATTGAACTTAAAGTTACAACTAAGAAAACAAAATGACTGATGCGTTTCATTCAAATTTAAATTTGCTCCTAAAATAAGTGTTTGTTAGTTAATTGCAAAATCAGAAGTGAAAATCATCTTCTAAGTGCAATTGATTCTTTTAGAAATCGTTATTTTTAATAAGAACCTGAAAAAGAATTTCATCTACTTAAAAACCTTCAAATATTACTTCAACCAAAGCATCACCTTCGTTTTAAAGGATTCGTATGTGATGAAGTAGTACAAACTTACAATAATGGTATATCCATAAGCTGCAATTAAAATGGCAACATTATATAATAAAACATTGACATCAAATATCATGCTTGCTATTGCAAAATACAATATAACAATAGCAAGCGACCAAAAAAACAATGATTTTATAAATCTCTTCAACGAAGTTCTCATTATTCCACTAAGCGGATTCCATGGCTCAAGCACAGTATTAAAATTCACCTTTTCGTCTTTAACTTCTATAATTACGTGCAATTGTAAGTCTAATTTAACCCTTATGCTATGCTTTCCTTCCAACTGAAAATTGTGATTGTACTTTTTTAAGTTTTCTAGGATGGTTTCTTTCAAGGCGAATGGATTTGGATTTTTCAATTAAAGTGGATTTTAAAAATTCACTAATGTGTTTTTCTAAAAAACTAAAATACATTTTTTTCTTCTTCAATACAAATTCTTCAGCAAACACAGCTAACGCATTAATAGTGATATTAAAAAGTTGCTTAATTTTGAATGAAATAACAAATACCACATGTTGAATTAATGACGTAGTAATACCTTTATTTATTGAAAAAACTCCTTTTAAATACCTATTTTTGAAATTAAAATAGCTGTCTAAAACGATACGATTTATTCACTTCACAGCTTGTTTAAAACAGTACCAAACACATAATGAAAACTTATATTCTTGTTTTTGACTTAGCTTACAATGCTGATTTAAAATATCATATTCCGAGGGCTTGTATAGCAGGAAAAGAAAATGATTTGCTCGGCTATATAGTTAAAAGTGCGAACACACAAACCCTTGATTCTTATCAAATTGTATGCGACGAAGTTTCTAAAGAATTGATGTTATTGTGCCAAAAGCTTCATCCAAATACACTTCACAAAAAGTATAACGAAAAAAACAAAGTTGCAAAACCATTAAGCTTTTTTTTGAATGACGGTATGTTCAAAAGACTTATTATTCAGCATATTGAAACTTCTTTAGAAAAGTTTCTTCATCTGATTTCAAAAACCACTATACCACTTTCAATTAATCTTGAAAAAGGACAACGCTTTGAAAAGAGGCAAGTGTTTTTTTCAAATACGGTGTTAGAGCCAAAACTGTATTTTAATAAACTAGAAGCAGTTTTAGAATACCGTTTAAGTCTTTTTGATGGAGAAAACGAACTTATTCCTTCTCAACAGAAATTTGAAATTCTTTTTGACGACCCACCTTTTATAGTTTATAATAAAAAAATTGTTTCATTAAAGTACATCAACGCCAATAAACTGATACCCTTTCTGAACAAGGAAGTTATTAAAATTCCCAAGCGAAGTAGTGTGGAGTATTTTAATAAATTCATTAAAAAGGTCATCAAAAAAGCACCTATTGAAGCCAAAGGTTTTGAGGTAATCACTTACAATACTTGCAAATCTTGCATCATAAAACCTACGTCTACTATTTATAGTAAAGTATACCATTTAGAGCTTTATTTTGTTTACAAAAACCACAGCTTTTCTATAGTTGATTCTGCAGATAAATACATTCAATTGAAACATGATGATGTAGGTGAATTCACTGTTTTAGAAACCGCAAGAAACAAAGAACAAGAGCAAAAATTCATATCAGTTTTAAATGGTTTTGGGCTTCAATTTTTAGACAATAAGCTTGCTACCTTTAACACGAACATCAATGAAATTGATACATTCTTCAATATATCAAAGCTCATAAAATTAAAAGAAGCATTAAACTCAGAATCTATTGAAGTGGATTTTGAGTTGCATAAATTAAAGATAAACGATAAGCTTTCGAACATCTCATCTCAATACATAGAAAAAAACGATTGGTTTGATGTGGAAATGACTATTGATGTTGGAGGGTTTCAGTTTCCGTTTACTGAGTTGGTTTCCAATTTAAAATCTGGTGAACGATTGTATGAATTGCCAGATGGCAGTCATTTTTTAATTCCTTTTGAATGGTATAGCCGCTATAAATCATTAATCAATTTAGGTAAATCTGAAAAGGATGCTATAAAGATTCAAAAGAATCAATTTACAGTTTTGCAAGAAGCTGAAATTGCGACACCAGAAGAAATAAGCAAAGATATTTTGCCGTATAAATCCACCGGAAATCTACAAGCAAGTCTCCGAAATTACCAGAAAGAAGGTGTAAATTGGCTAGCAAAAAATTACCAAATGAGCCTTGGCTCTTGCTTGGCAGATGATATGGGTTTAGGAAAAACCATTCAAACCCTTGCCTATTTAGATTTTGTATACACGTGTTTTAAAGAAGATTTCAACGCAGCTGTAGAGCCAGAATTTCCTTTAGATTTGTTTAGTTCACTTGGAGCTACAGACAAAAAACTAAAAGCACTTGTTGTTTCGCCTAGCTCCTTGACTTTCAATTGGTATAACGAAACACGAAAGTTTTGTCCTCATTTTTCTTGCCTGAGTTATGTGGGAAAAGATAGGGCACGTCTACAAAAAGAAATCTCCAAAGTAGATGTAGTTTTTACCTCTTATGGCACCTTATTGAGAGATATTGAGTTTTTAAAAAGCATGTCCTTCAATTTTATAATTATAGATGAAAGTCAGCAAATTAAAAATAGAAATTCCAAAATATACAAAGCCATAAATAGCATAGATGCCAAACACAAAGTTTCTTTGAGCGGAACGCCTATTGAAAATTCGTTGAGTGATTTATGGAGCCAAATGCAATTTATAAATCCAAATTTATTGGGTAATTATCCTTTTTTTAATTCGCATTTTAAAAAACCGATTGAAAAAGACAAAGATGAAGAAAAGGTTAACGAACTAAAATCATTGATAGACCCCTACTTACTAAGGCGAAACAAAGCTGAAGTAGCAAAAGACTTACCCGAGCTTGCTGAACAAATCTATTATACTGAATTAGCTCCCGAACAAGCAAAATTATACGAAGTAGAAAAATCTAAAGTAAGAAATCAAATTATTGAAAGTAAAATCAATCCTGAAAAAAATAAGAATGCTAAATTATCCATTTTAAATGCGTTGATGAAGTTGCGGCAATTGGCGAATCATCCAAAGCTTATTAAAAATGAAGCTAAGTCTGGAAAATTTGCAGATGTTTCTGCTTATTTAGAAACCTTGCTGCGCTCGAAACATAAAACGCTCGTATTTAGTTCCTTTACAACTCACTTGAAAATTTATACCGATTGGTGTGACCAAAATAATATCAAATACAATTTACTTACAGGGCAAACCAAAGTAAAAGACCGAGAAAAAGAAGTAGACTATTTTGAAAATAACAGCGATAGTTTGTTGTTTTTTATCTCTTTAAAAGCTGGCGGAACGGGACTAAATTTAACTAGCGCTTCTTACGTCATTATCCTTGACCCTTGGTGGAATCCGTTTGCAGAATTACAGGCTATTGGAAGAGCACACCGCATCGGACAAAAACAAAATGTAAATGTGGTCAGATTTATAGCAAAAGAAACTATTGAAGAAAAAATAAATACTTTACAACAAACTAAAAGAGAACTCGCAGATAGTGTTATTGAAAGCCAAATTACTAGCGAGGTTATGCTGAATTTGGATGCTATTTTGGAGTAGCGCTAGATTTTATATAAAAATCTATTCATTTAGGATAGCTTTATTTGCTTGTATTCAAGCCTCAACTTGTAGCTGGTCCTATTGAAAGGGCAGCAAATCTTTTGCCTCAATTTTACAAAAGAAGAAAATTTGAATATCATAAAGCTGTTGATGGCTTGAGGCAGATTTTGTGGGGGTTATTTAAAAAAGTAGTAATTGCAGATAACTGTGCTGAATATGTAGATCAGATATTTAGTAATTCGGGAGAGCTAAATGGAAGTTCTCTCGTTATTGGATTACTGTTTTTTTCTTTTCAAGCTTATGGTGATTTTTCCGGTTACTCTGATATAGCAATTGGTACCTCAAGATTATTTGGTTTTAATTTAATGAAAAACTTTTCATATCCATTCTTTGCAAGAGACATTGCAGAATTTTGGAGAAAATGGCATATTTCTTTAATGACGTGGTTTAGAGATTATATTTACATACCCTTAGGTGGAAGCAGAGTAAAAAAAAGCAGATACATTTTTAATGTATTTATAGTTTTTCTTATAAGTGGTTTATGGCACGGTGCTAATTGGACTTATGTACTTTTCGGTGCAATTCATGGCCTCTATTTTATGCCATTATTACTTTTCAAAAACAATAGAGCCAATTTAGATATAATTGCAGAAAATAGAGTTCTTCCAACTTTTAGAGAGTTAAGGCTTATGATATATACATTCGCTCTCGTTAATTTTAGTTGGATATTATTTAGGGCAGAGGACTTATCGCATTCCATATCAATTTTTAAAAAAATATTTTCTTTATCATTTTTCCAATTTCCAGATTTTGACGGATTGAAAGGCAGCCTTATCATATTCGTAATGGTCAGTATATTTATCTGCATCGAATGGATAAGTAGAAAGGATGAATATGGAATTGAAAAGTTTGGTAGTAATTGGAAGAAACCCTTTAGATATGGTTTTTATTATATCATAATACTATTGATTCTTTTATATGTAGGTAAAGAAGAACAGTTTATTTATTTCCAATTTTAAAGTCGTATGAAATATTTTTTAAGAAAATTATTGTTTTTTATTATCCCCATCATACTCTTTTTGTTATCATACGAATATGTAATGCATAGTCTAGGAGAAACGAGTACTATACCTACTGTTTTTGAAATTCAAGAAAGAAATAGGAATAGTCTTTTTATGAGAAAATATTTATCGCAAGATTTTAGAAATTATAAGCTCTATGGAATCAAAAGAAACAAGCCTGAAATTTTAAGCTCTGGTTCAAGTAGAATGATGCAAATTAGAAGTGAGTTTTTTAATAGCACTTATTATAATGCTGGGGGTTTGCTGCATAATATGAGGGATTTAAATAATTTTTTAGAATCAGACATTAAGGCAAATACCATACTTGTTGGAATTGACCCGTGGTGGTTCAAATATGATAATCTAAAAATTAGAGATAAAAACAAAGAATTTGAATTTTCTAAAGGAAAATTTGATTTAACAAGATACAATTCTTTAATTGATTACCACAAAATTATTTCTGATTTAACCAAGGAGCGTATTTCAAAAAACATTGGCACAAATGCCCAGTTATTTAATGGGGGGTTTAGATTAGATGGAAGTTTGAAAACACCAGACTATAGAATTAATTTACTCTTAAAAGAAAAGAAATTTATAGATATTGAAGAGCCAAAGACATCAAAAAGAATCAAAAATGGATTAACAGGTCGATTTTCGATTTCAAAATTTGATACTTTAAAATTTGAAAATTCAATAAAACTAGTAAAATCTTTAGTTGACGAAGGAAAAAATATCATAGTATATTTAATGCCTTTTAGTAATGAGTCCTACCATACATTAGTAAATACTGAAAAACAGAAAGATTTGTTTGAGTTTGCAACTGTGCACATGCCTAAGGTTTTGGATTCTTATGGTATTAAGTATATTCCAACAGAACATCCATCATTATATAAACTAGACGATACTTATTTTATAGATGGGTTTCATCCATCAGAAATTTTTGTTGCAATACAACTTAAAAGATACGCATCTCTTTTTAATAATGAAATTGACCCCGTCAAATTAGATACATTGATAAATAATAGGTTTTGTAATTTATTATTTAATAAATCTGAAATGTTAACTATTTATAATGAAAGTGATTAACCATAATTAAATGGGAATCAAAATCCATAAGCTTATGTTGTTTTCACTTTTAAGGAAGTAATTAAAGGCTAAACTATTAGATGCTTAGATATAAAAAAGGCTTGGTTTTTTTTATGAATTTCACTATATTAAAATTCAATAATTAATATATTATATCAACCCACAACTCGTTGTTTTTTGTTTTAAAAGTTCACTTTAAGATGATTAACAGAGTTTTTGGATTTATCTTTTATAGAATTTGTAATTTAAATTTGAAAGTTTAGCAACGATTATGAACCTTAAGCCTAGCAAAAAATTACTTATTTTGATGATGCTAAGCTTAATTCTATCTTTAAATTATTCTATAAAAGCTCAAAAAAATCATATTTACCCTGCATCTTTAACAAACGAAATTGAAACCGCTTTGGGGTATTTCCCACAACTTGAAGATGTAAAAATCACTTTTAAATTTAAACCTGATATTAAAAAATCTACGATGCAAGCGCAGCCTAGATTCATGAGTTTATTCAGGTCTAGACCAAATCGGGAATATTTTATATTTATTAGTGAAAAGTTTAAAATCAAGGATAATGAATTCAAAACTTTAGATATCCCTTCTGATGTAATTACGGGGTGGATTGGTCATGAATTGGGACATGTTTTAGATTATGAAAACCGTAGCAGCTTAAATTTGTTTTGGTTTGGATTTAAATATCTTTTGCTAAAAAAACACATTATTGAAGCTGAACGTGCCGCTGATACATTTGCGGTAAGGCAAGGAATGGAAGATTACATCTTAAAAACCAAAAATTTCATTCTCAATCATGTAGATATAGATCAAACATACAAGGCTCGAATTATGCGGTATTATTTATCGCCAGAAGAAATTATGCAAATCGTTCAAAATAGAGAGATTTAATTAATCTTGTTGCTCTTGAACAAATTTTTCCCAATCTTGGAATTTATCTTCATTCATTACGCGTTCCATTTTAACTTGCCCACCTTTCTTTTTATTTCTTGCACTCCAATTGTAAAAGACTTCAGGCTTGATTAATTGAACTTTAACTCCGTTTAAGGCTTTTGTCCTTGCTACCTTATAATTTTTATTGGCTTTCTTAAGTGCTTCATCTAAGGCTTCGGCTACAGCGGTAGTTTCTAAATCGGTATTTGAAGCTCCTAAATACCAATAATGATAGAAATTATCGTCCTCACCTCGCTTAGCACAAATGGTATATTCTGAAATATCCATATCAAATTTATCCTCTAATTTTTGCATGGCATCGTCCATTTTGTTTACAGAAAGTTGAGAACCAACTGTATTCAAAAAGAATTTCGTACGTCCAGTAATTTTGATTTCTGCCCGTTTAATATCTGTAAATTGAATTGTATCTCCTATTGAATAACGCCAAGTTCCACTGACTGTACTTACCAAAAGAACATAATCTTGTTCTAAGACTACATCCTGTAGATGAATGGCTGGAGAATCTGGCGTGAGCGAACCATCTTGGTTGATGTATTCGGGTTGAAAAGGAACAAATTCAAAAAAGATACCGTTATCTGTTAGTAGCTGCATAGCTTCTGTTTCAGGACGAGTTTGCAAAGCAATAAACCCTTCTGAAGCTAAATAGGTATCAATTACTTCAACAGGTTTACTTGTTAATCGCTTGAAGCTTTTTTCGTAAGGACCAAATGCAACACCACCAGAAGTGTACACTCTTAAGTTTGGCCAAATGTCATGAATGTTATTTACTTGGTGATAATCTATTACTTTTTCCATCATGAGTTCCATCCAAGAGGGAATACCACTTAAGGCTCCAATATCCCATTTTTTAGCATTTTCTGCGATTTTTTGAACGCGTTCATCCCAATCATCTATCTTAGAAATTTCCTCCCCCGGTTTATAAAATCCTCTAAACCAAAATGGAATTCGGCTTGCGCTAATTCCGCTAATTTCCCCCTCAATGTGGTTGTTGTTTTCTGCTAAATCTGTAGAACTTCCTAGCATCATGATTTCTTTTTCAAAAAAATCTGCTGGCAAATCGTAGTTTCTCATTGCTAAAACTTGTTGTATTCCAGCATCTTTAATGCTTTCTATCATGTCTTCCGTTACTGGAATTCGCTTGCTGGTTTTTCCTGTAGTTCCTGAGCTTAGTGCAAAATAGTGAGGATGACCAGGCCAAGTAATATTGTGTTCTCCTTCGTGTAGCCTATACCACCATTCTTCATTAATCTTATTGTAATCAAAAAAAGGAAGTCTAGATTTATAAAGTTGATATGTGTCTTTAGCAGCTAAAATTTCTGAAAAAGCATAGTGTTTTCCAAATTCAGTATCTTTTGCCTTTTCTAGTAAATTTTGTAAAGCTTCTTTTTGATTTTTAACGTGGTCAACTTCAACAGAAAAAGTATCTTTCAGATTGATGACGCCTTTTATAATATTTCCTAAAATAGCCATAGTTGGTTTTAATGGACAAAATTAGAGATTTATATTTTTTTTACTCTGAAAATCGTATTAAAATACTTAGTAATTGTTTATCCATTCAAAATGGGTATTTCTGATTTCTGATTTATGTTCTTCTATAAATTTCAAAAAAGCTTTGGCAACTGGGGAAAGTTGTTTGTCTTTTAACCATACCA
>Ga0307960_1000884_pt1 | contig 16992 bp, 13 predicted proteins | sample OrgLakmetagen542_FD_201832 | JGI IMG/M metagenome (GOLD analysis project Ga0307960, IMG submission 201832) | Saline water microbial communities from Organic Lake, Antarctica - #542 | ecosystem: Environmental > Aquatic > Non-marine Saline and Alkaline > Saline | place: Antarctica: Organic Lake... | reverse complement strand
GTCATCTACGAAATCTGCGGGACTTTATTCCGAAGTTGTGTCTCTTTCTCCCGCAGATAACGCTGATTTTCGCCGATTTTGAATTAAAGAACAGAAATGGGTATGGGATTCCTTCTTTGGTTGGAATGACAGTTTGGGTTTTGTTGTGAAGTGAAAATAAGCGAGGAAGCAATCTGCGGTTATCTGCGAAATCTGCGGGACTTTATTCCGAAGTTGTGTCTCTTTCTCCCGCAGATAACGCTGATTTTCGCTGATTTTGAATTAAAGAACAGAAATGGGTTGTGGGATTCCTCCTTTGGTCGGAATGACAGTTTGGGTTTGATGACAATTTAAACTTGTTGTCAGTTTGATTGTAATATGGATGTGCTTCTTGCTTAAAAAATTTGTGAATTAGGCTGAAGAAAATTAGATTTATCTTTTATTGAATTTATTTTAAATTTCTTTTATTTGTATTTATAGAACAATTCATGAAAACATATACCAATTTATGGAAAGCCGTTGGATTTCGCTATGTTGTAATTTTAGTTATAGCTGCGATTTTATGGTTAGCCTTTCAATTTATTTTTGAAGAAATCACCAAACTTTTAATGGGAATTGCTGCTATAATTGCTATTGTATTATCTCCTAGAATGAAAACCATAAAGAATCAAACTGAAACTTTATACCAACTGAAATGGTGGGGTTTTAAGTATTTCAATTTTTAATAAATTGAAATATCAATCTTCTTTATCACTTTCGCCTTCAACTTCTACAGATGAATTTTTTTCTGCAATCTCCAATTTCATTTTAGCTAATTCTTGCTTTGCCTCAGCAACGATTTCAGGATAATCAGTTGCACTTTTTTCTAAGCTTTCTAAAATATAAGTAGCATTAAAAGCATCATCTAAGGCATAAAAGTTCTTCGCCATTAAAATTAAACCCTTGAATCCAAATTCCTGAAATCTGGAATAATTCTTAGTCAGATTTTTAACGGCTTCAGTAGAAGCTTCATAGTTGCCTTTTTGGTGTTCAAAATAAGCTGAAAAATACAAGGCTTCTGCGGCTAGTTTACCACTTGCACTTTCTTGTACAACTGCATAAGCTTTTTCAGCTTCACTTTCATTGTTCAATTTCATATAAGCTCTAGCTAAGAATAAATAAGCATCATCTATAGCTCGTTCCTCCACACCTTTTAGCTCCCTTACTTTATTTGCATATACAATTGTTTCCTGATAATTGTTAGTGTTGTAATAAGACTTCATTAAATTAGAAACTGCGAAAACCACATTTTGGGTAAATTGAGCGTTGCTTTCCAATTGCTTTAAAAGTGGAATTGCTTTGGTATAGGCTTCTTTTTCTAAGTAAATTTGAGCTGACCTAGAAAGTGCAGTCTCCGTAAACTCAGATGTAGCAGAGTTAATTACTTCATTAAAATAAACTAAGCTTTCTTCCTTTTCTCCTTTGTTATAAAGCAGTTGAGCCAAGTAAAAATTAGCTTTTAAGATATGAACTCCGTTAGGAAATTGTGAAATGTACTTTTTAAAACCAGGGATGGCTTTTTCAGTATTGCCTGCCAAGAATGGATTTTCAGCTGCTTCAAAAGTAGCATTATCAATATCTGCGTCTTCCATATCAACAAAATCTAAATCGCTAACCCAAGCAGCATAAGCTTCTGGTTTACCCTGATCTATATAAATTAAACGAACCGTATTGATGGCTTGTACCGCTTGTTCAGAGTTTGGAAAATCAGAAACCAACCGCTTTAAAGTAGCTATGGCTTTGTCATTTTGATTGGTATTGTAAAAAATCAAACCTTTTTTAGATAAAGCACGAGGCATTAAAACGGAATTAGGGTGCTGATCTATTATTTGCTGATATGCTTTTAATGCCTGAGTTTGATTGTTTTCTGCAATATAGGTATTTGCCATTTCATATAAAGCATTATCCCGATAAGCGGAAGTGCCAAAGGTATTTAAGAAGTTTTGCAGTTCTTCAATCTTACGTTCATTTCTATCTACAAAACCATAACTCAGTGCCTTTTGAAAGAAAGCATAATCATTGTTGAAATTGGGCATAGCCAATGCTTTATTATAAGCTTCCATTGCAGGCCAGTAAGAACCAGAGGCAAAATTTGCATCTCCTAAACGCACATACGTATCATGCTTTAAAATAGGTTCTTTAGCTAAATCTGCATGTATTTGAAAATAAGCTTTGGCTTGTTCGTAATTTTTATCTTTGAAGTACGCATAAGCTAGACTATAATTTACATCCTTATATTCTTCTGTATTTTTAGCTGCTTTTGCTCCTTCAAATTGTTTGAAACCAAGTATCGCATCTTTGTAGTTACCTAGTAAATAATCTACTTCTGCATTCCAAAATTGAGCCTTAGCAACTACTTTAGGGTCTCCGGGTTGTTGCAAAACCTTCATAAAATAGATTTTAGCAGCATCATAATTCCCTTCTTTAAACATTTCTATTGCATAAGCATAAGCCACTTGTTGATACCTCTTTTTGTCTTCAAAATTTCTACTTGATTCTAATAGCTGAAGTGCTTTTTCGTAATTTTTTTCAGCTAGATAAGCTCCAACAAGTAAACTTTCTACTTGGCTAGCTTCTTCAGATGCTGGATAAGTTTCCAAATATTGGTTCAATACCTCAGCAACGCTGGTGTAGGCATTTCCTATCTCGTAACTTAGTTTGGCATAATTCAAGAAAGCATCTTGTTGAATCTTCTTGTCAAAATCCAATTCAGATACATTTTTAAATGCATTTAAAGCTTCCGATTTAGCTCCGTTTTTTAAATAAGATTGTGCCAAATGATAATATGCATTTTGTGCAACTTTATCTTTTCCTCCAATAATTTTATTGAATTCTGAAGCAGCTTTAGGGTAATTTTCTTGCATAAAATACGCATATCCTAATTGGTAATGGTCTGTATTGGTCCATTTACCACGTTCTCCTTCGTAGGCTTCTAGGTAAGGTATAGCTTGCTCGTATTCTTTTAAGTTAAAATAACTCTCTCCTATTATTTTATTGAGTTGAGATTGTTCTCGGTAATTTGCTTTTTTCAATTTCTCTTTCGCCTCAGCTATAGAAGTTTCAAAATTCCCCTCCGTGAAATTCATATCACTTTTAAAATAAGACATATCCTGATTGAAACTAGGGTCTTTTTCTACCTCTTGAAAAAGTGCTTCTGCTTTTCGGTAATCGTTTTCTGCATAAGCAATATAGCCTAAATAATACTTAGCTTGTGTACCATATTTTTCATGATTTTTAACCCTGTTGAAATAGGAATTTGCCCTCTTTAAGTCGTCGCTTTTAAAAGCAGCATAAGCAAACTTAAAGTAGAATTCAGATTGCAACTCCTTTTCTAAATTATAGACATCTACTTGGTTGAACCAACGTCTAGCCGATTTGTAATTGGAAATATCAAAATAGTAATTCCCAATCTGAAAAAATGCTTCATTGCGTTTGTTGCTGGTCGGGTGGTTTCGGATAAAATCTTCCATGGCAATTGCAGCATTCGCTTCATTCAACTTTAAACCAGAACTAATTTCATAAAACTTAGCGTTGGATTTCAACTGCCTTTGAGAAGTAGATTCTGCTACACGGGTAAATAAAATTTTAGCAGATGCAAATTGTTTCTTTTGAAATAAATCTAAGCCTTCCTGAAAAGTAGAAATTTCATTATTTTGCACTGCAGATTGTTGTGCAGTGAGGCTAGTAAATGAGACTAAAAAAAGGAAAAAAACAATTTGAAAAGATTTCATATAACAATTTTTATAACAATTCAAAGATAAAATATATCTATAGATGTAAACGTAAATAATCCTATTAATTGTATGTGAGAAGTACTATTTCATGAAATTGTAAACTAAAAAGTTGATTTTGAAAACTGATGCATTTCAACAGAATCAGGTATTGTATTTCCGTTGAAATTTTTGAAACAGATAATAGCCAAAATTACCTAAGGAAAAACCAACCGTAAATCCAACTAAAATATCGCCTGGATAATGAACGCCAATGTAGATGCGGCTATAGGTAATTATAAAAGACCAAAGCAATAGCCAAAGTAAAATTTTAGGAAAAATAGGTTTTAAAACCCTACCAATAAATATAGCTATTGCCATACTGCTTGAGGCGTGTGCGGAATAAAAACCGAATTTTCCACAGCGTTTTGCAACAAACCTACCAAATTCCATAAAGTCTTCATTGCAAGGTCTTGGACGTTCAAAAAAATACTTAAAAAACCCAGCTAATTGGTCGTTTAAGGTAACTAGAATAAGGGCGATTAACAAAGAGATTCCCAGACTCTTTAAGTTGAACTTTTTATAAATGAGGTAGAGTAAGACTAAGTACAAAGGAATTGATGTCCATTTTTCGGTGATGGTAATCCATAACCAATCCCACTCCCTACTTCCTAGGTTGTTTAAATATAAAAATAATTGAGTGTCCCACTCTAAGATTTGATCTAACACGATTATGCAGATTTTAATGAATTTGTTTTATATGTAAGGTAGGCTATTTCCGTTACTGCTATCAAAATAATGGTGTAACCTAATAGCTCTATGCTTTCTTCTGAAGCATCCTTTATGGTTCTAAAGTATCCATCTCCGAGTAAATTTTCCCAATTGTCACTTTTTCCATATAACCGAGAAAATACATGTAGTGTAAATAAACCAATTGTAAATATTCCAAAAGCAAGCTGATGCTGTATTTCTACTACTTGTTTCCAGAATAATTTCCAGTGCTTGATAAGAATGATAATGGCAATTGCTACAACACTAAATGCTAAAATTTGCCATAATCCATCGTTTACTTTGTCTAAAATAGAATCAAATTCCCTGATTAGATGAGTAAATAGAAACAAACTCAATATACTATTGAAATAACGAAAAGCTTCAAATTTGATACTTATAAAAGCCAAAAGTAGAACGGATACCAACAAGGCAATTTCTTGTGAGCGTTCGGTTAAAGAATCTTCTTTAAATTCTCCAGCCATAAAATCTAACTTGATAATGAGTGTACAACAAAACAGCACAATAGCATATAATGGGAATCGTATAAAAGTAGGTAGAAGTGAGCGCATATATTTTTGATTTAGATTTGTGGCTTAAATTATAATCCACAAAGAAACAAAAATTATTGGTGTAAATTATAAAAACAAAAAAAGCCCCGTTGTTGGGGCTTTGATTTGAATAAAATTAGTTTAGTTGAAGGTATACCTAACTCCTAATTGAAGTCTCCATGTATCACCTATACTGTTTGTGTTTCTAAAAGTTTCAGTTGGTAGTTCAGATGTCCCTGAAACGGTATTCAATCTGTATATTGGTTCACCTTGATCATTTCTTCCGCGGTAGTTTAATAAAGAAGATTGGTTCGCAAATTCAGGTACACCCCAATCTGAATTCAATAAATTACCTAAGTTTAAGAAGTCTAAAGAAAATTGTACTGTATTCTTAGCATCTTTTGTAAATTGTACATTTTGTGTTAAACGTACGTCAAATCGATGCAACCATGGTCTTAATGCACCATTTCGTTCTGCAATACTACCTCTATTTTCACTTAAATAATCATCTTGATCAATATATGCATCAAGAGCAGCAATCTGTTGCTCTACTGTAACCGTTTGATTGTTTACTTGAAATTCTTCAAAATTTAATTCGGAAGCATTGTTTGGGATATACATCAAACGGTTTGAAGAATCTCCAAAGTTTCCAGAATAAGTATAACTAAATCTCCCTGCATTACTTCCTTGGTAAAAAACAGAAATAGTAGTATTTTCAGTAGAATATGCTAGGTTACCAATAAAACGGTGAGGAATATCAAATGCAGAAAAACTCAATTCTGGATTATTTCTATCTTCTTTAACTGTATTTGCCCATAATGATTGAGCTTGGCTTCCACCAGCGGCGTCTAAATCTCTAGATCGAGAATGTGTATAAGCTATGAAGGTAGAAAAACCATTATCAAAATCTTTTGAAAATTGTGTTGTAACCGAGTAGTAGTCTGCCTTTTTGTCCGCATTGGTCAATAAAAATACATTTCTAAATTGGTCATCGTTTGAATAACTTCCTTCCCAATAAGGTCTTTCATCTGGACCGTTTAACAAACCGTCTGGTTCTCTTAAAATAGAATTGTATGCAATTGGTGTGGTGATATCTTGAGAATACATCAATTCTAAAGTTCCAACAATACCATATGGCAATTGATGATCTAGAGCTAAATTAGAACGCCAAACTTGGGGTAATTTGAAGTTTCTATCCGTTAGATTTAACTCGTTAGATAAGGTTTGCTCTGGATTTTCAGGATTTCCAAAAGTTACATCTGGATCAAATTGCCAATCTGAACCAAAAAGTCCTGAATCAGCTACTTCTTCTCCTTCAAAGCCTAGACCTCCTCTAACCACACCAGAACCATTCACTTGGTTAGACAACCATACAAAAGGAAGTCTTCCTGAAAATATTCCAGTTCCACCTCTTACTTGAGTTGTGCCATCTCCATTTAAATCCCAGTTAAAACCAACTCTAGGAGACCATAATGGATTTACGTCTGGAAATTGACTTACATCCGGTGTAAATGTATTTCCATCATTGTCCTGAAAGCCCCAGTTTTGATCTATAAACAAATCACTATTTGGATCTCTTCTAGCATCCACTAAATCACCTAAGAGTTGATTTCTTGGAATAGGTGTTTCATAAAATGGTAAGTCAACTCTTAAACCAGCAGTCAGTTTCAAATTATCAGTAACTTGCCATTCATCTTGAAAGTAGATACCAATTTGGTTAAAGATTGTTTGGTCTGTTGGAGGAGTTGTAGAGCCATCTAAAGCATAACTTCTTGCAAATGCATCTGGTAATGCTCCAGGTACTCTATTTATGATAGCATCTTCAAAAGCTTGATAGGTATTAAAACGATAAAAACCGTTGAATACAGGGTTGAATGCATTGTCGAAAGTCATGCGCTCAAAGTTGGCTCCAGCTGTAAATTTATGTTCTTTATAAAAGTAAGATACATCATTGGTGACATTGAAAATTTGGTTTTCTAATAAATTCCCTACAGAGAACAATTCGTTTCCTAAAGAGAAATAATACAATGGATCTCCTGCTGGACCTGGTTCTAGCACTTCAATAAATGGAAACGCTTGTCCGCCTGGTATTCCTCGTTTTGGATCTTGAATAGAAGTGTAACCAATATTCAATTGGTTAGACCAATTTTTGCCTAAAACAGAAGTCAATTCTCCAACTAAAGAGGAAACTTCTCTGTCGTTGGTGTAATTTGTATTTTTAAAATTCATTGCTTCGATTCCTGTTCTGTCCGTATTTCTATAACGGGTATCTATAAAACGGATGGAATTACCATTTGTGGGTATATCGCTAAAACTTGTATACCTGTTATACCTCGTCATAAACTTATGATTTTTATTGATGTTCCAATCTAATCTAGCGTTAAAACGAGTTTGTTCTGATGCAAAGCTATAACCTTCAAAAGGACCAGTTTGGTAGTCGTATAAGTCTAACATGCTGTTTCTAACATCTTGTAATAAATTCGCAGGAACTCTTGAAATAGATACGTTATCAGGAGTTTCTCCTGGACGTAATGCAGTTTTGTTGAAGCTTGGCACTAATTCTTCTTCTTCTTCATAAGAAAAAAAGAAAAACAACTTGTTTTTAATAATTGGACCTCCAACAGTAAACCCTTGTATTTCTGTTTTAGAATCGTCTTTATTCAAACGTAAATCCCCAACTAAATCACCTGTCATTTGGTCGTTTCGTAGGTAGTAATAAACTGATCCCGTAAATTGGTTGTCTCCAGATTTTGTTACTGCGTTTACAGAAGCACCAGTAAATCCTGCAGTTCTTACATCGTAAGGAGCTAAGTTTACTTGTACTTCTTCAATTGCATCTAAAGAAACTGGATTTCCTCCAGCAAACTGAGAATTACCCAAACCGAAATTATTGTTGTAAATATTTCCATCTATGGTGTAATTATTAAATCTGCTAGATGTACCAGCAAAAGAGGTACCATTGGATTGTGGTGTTAAGCGTGTAAAATCATCAATACTTCTACTGATAGTTGGTAGTGCATCAATTTTCTTTCTGCTTAAATTTACAGAAGCACCCGTTTTAGAAGGATCTCCTATTCCTCTTTTGGAAGAAATAACTACTTCATCTAGCAAACCTCCTGTTTCCATTATTACTTTCAGATTATAACTCTGTCCAAGACCTAAAACAATGTCTGTGTAAGTTCTATTTTCAAAACCAACATAACTTACTACTACCTTGTAAGGACCACCAACTCGAACATTTGGAAAATAGAACTTACCATCAAAATTGGTGGAAGTTTCATAAGTAGTTCCTGATGGCAGATGGGTTGCAATAACTTCTGCGTCCATTAATGGAATCCCAGCGTCATCATTAACTGTTCCTTGCATACTGGAGGTCGTAACTCCTTGTGCAAATACGCTTAAAGAGAATAGCGTCATTAAAAAAAGTAAAATTTGTTTCATTTTCATCGTATTTATATGGTTATATATTATGCTACAAAAAAAATGAATACTTACTTCAAGTGTGTATTTTTAAAATTATTGATTGTTTAAATCTGTGTAACGAAAACTGAGCTACATCAATTTTAAGTTATCAAACTAATTTCATTGTTGGATTTTACCTTATTTATTCTGAAAGCACTTTGTGAGTTGGAAATATGCTGGATATCTAGAGTTTTTAACAAACTCAAACTTATTAGCATAAGGGCATCTATAAATAAATCTATTGGATTGCTAACTAGTTTTTTAACTATTTAGTTTTCATTCCAAAAAGAGTAAATAAAGATGCCCTAAATAAATATCACCTATATTATTTAAAACCCAAAACCTATTCGTAAGCCTGGATAGGTTTGTTCTGAGGATATGTACAATTGTGGTGATATTGTAATATTATTTCCTACTTGCCAATTAAAACCAAACCTAAATGTATTATCGTCGAACATATCACCATTTTTGGAAACCAGGTAACCTAGTTCTAGTCCTAACCAATTGCTGTCATCTTTATTATTTGAAAAGTTGTATCTGTAACCAACATTAAGGAAGCTATTGATGTCAATTGATGAATTATCAACAAAATCATATAGCAGATTATAGGATAGGTAATATTGATTTTTTAGAATTCCTTTCTTTTGAAAAATAAATGCAATTTCACCTGATAGATCAATAACAGGTTGATTTTTAATGAGGTTTGCACCTACACCAGCTTTTAAGGATAACATATCGCCTGTTTTCCCAATACCATAATTCTCATTTTTAACAAGGCTATCCTTTTCAAATGAATATTTGAAAAGCTTTGATCTCCTACTATTATTTGCTAATGTGTTATCAACAGCTTCCGTAATCTTAGTAATTAAATTTTCAGAAATTAAATCTTCATAGTCATTAAAATCGATATATATCTGATAGTTATCCGTAATCACTTCACAACTATTCTTAAACTTATACGGGTTATTCTCTCCGTTTTTCCAAATTATTGTTTCTGTTGTTTCTTTGCTTTTAATTGTCAGTTTTTCACCAGGTTTAAAAGATATAATGTAGGATGAATTTTGTGGAACATCTTGATTTACTTTAAGAATTTCCTGCAATTCTACTAAATGCTTGCCGACATTTTCTTTTAAATCTGAATACTCATAAATGCTCATCTTAACCTCTATTTTGTTATCTATTTCTACGAATAGAGAATCTACAGATGTTTTTTGAGCATAACTCGTAATGCTGAATAATGTAATTAAAGCAGTAAATAATGTTTCTTTCAGGTATTTCATTTTGTTATATATTAATTGATTGTTGATAGATTTTATTCTATTTAAAAAATTCTAATGCTAAATTGCTGTTTGAAGAGCCAAGGTTTCTTCTCCAATTTTGGATCTACTTCCCCCGAATTGAATTCTAAATTTTCTAGATTTCTTATCTTTCTTAACATCATCACTTTTAATAATTATGTCTTTTTGAAAACTATTTTCATCTTCTGAATTTGAATCCGATTTTAGGGCATTTGTTTCAGTGATATTCTCGACTAAATTACTTTCAGAGTTTGATTTTGGTAAAACTTCAGCTATCAGATTGCTCTTATCTTTTTCGCTAGGCTCATCGTTTGAGTTCATTACTTTTACATTTTTTTGAGAGCTGTTGGAGTTTGTATTACTCTCAGCATTTGAATCGGAAGCAATTACTTTTGATGAATTTAATGTAGAGTCCTTCTTTTTTTCAATGTATACAATCTCTTTTAGGTAGACTGTATCCGTAATGTATTTGGTAGTTACAACTGGTTCGGTGTTAGAACTCTTTTTTTCAATATAAACAGTGTCCTTTTTTGATTTCGCAATAATAAGGCTTGTTTCATTTTTAGACAACAAGTTGTTTTTGTCTAATTTTAATTGCTTATTTGTTTCAACAAGCTCCTTAATTGAAGATTTATAATGCAGGTTAGAATAGGTCGAGACAGACAATAAAATTAAGAGCAAAATACTTGCTACAGCTAGCAATCTATAAAAAAGTGGTATGACTTTCTTTTGGGGTTTAATCTTATTCCATATTCTTTCCTTAGCGAGCTCGGCATCAGAATCATAAAAATCATTTGATTCGTTTATGGCATTTTTTAATAATGAATCTAATTTATGCTTTTCCATTGTTCTTTATTTTATCCATTTTCTTAATAATATCTATTCGTGCTTTTCTCAATTGTGATTTTGAGGTGTTTTCAGAAATTTTAAGTAATTCTGCTATTTCTTTATGCGAGTAACCTTCTATGGCAAATAGGTTAAAAACTATTCTATATCCTGATGGCATTTTTTCTATGATCGAGTAAATCTGCTCGATGTCAATATCATTTAAATCAGAATCAAATTCTGAACATGCGATCAGTTCAGGGATATTATCATCATATTTTATTTTGTTTCTTTTATTTACAAATCGTATCGATTCATTAATGACAATAGTTTTAATCCATTTGGTTAAACTGTAATCACCACGGTATTCAAATTTTTTGATATTCCCAAACACCTTTGTAAAAGAAATAATAAGCACATCTTCTACGTCATTATGATTACCTAATATGCGCCTTGATAAATTAAACATGTGTTTATAATATTTATCAAACAGTGCATTTTCAGCAAATTGGTTACCGGATTTACACCCTTCAACGACTTTTATAATTTCCAAACTCGATTACTTTTGACTGTTTATTTTTAATAACCCCATTTTCTTAAGTAAAGTTGCCTGAACTAAAAAAAGAAAAAAATATACGATAAAACATAAGCATATCTTTCATACTAACTTATTAATATTATCCTGAGTTCAATTTATATAGTATTGTTTGTCAAGAACTTAATTTGTTACTAACAATAGTTTTAATGAAAGCACCTCTTTAATTACCTCAAGGGTATATCTCCTCTAAATGTTTTCTCCCTTGAGGGAGGATTAAGGAGAGTGTTTATGATTGTCAACACTTTATTTGAGTTTTTTTTACTCTAAATCAGGGTATTACTATCTATTTAATTATCTTGAGAAGGTTTTTATGTAGAACTCACGACAATTATTAAAATGAAAAAGACCTGCCTTAACCTTAAGTTATCAAACTTATTCCTTTGTTGGATTTTACTTCATTTATACTAAAAGCACTTTGCGTATTTGCTATATGAGGGATGTCTGTAAGCTTTTCTACCATAAAACTTCTATATTCAGCGATGTTTTTTACTCTAATTTTTAGCAAATAATCGTAGGTGCCACTAATGTGAAAACACTCCAAAACTTCATCTAAGGTCTTGATTTTTCTTTCGAATTCTAGTAAATACTTTTGGCTGTGTTTAGATAGTTGAATCATACAAAAAGAAAGGAACTCCTTCTCCACTTTTTCGGCATCAAGTATAATGGTGTACTTTTGAATGACCTGATTGCGTTCTAGATTTTTGATTCGCTCATAAACAGCAGTTGCGGACAAATTCACTTGGCTAGCCAACGACTTCACACTTTGTTTAGCATCTTTTTGAAGTAAGTCTAATAGTTTTTTATCGGTAAGATCTAATTTCATACTTGTAAAATTATCAGTTAAATTGGTTTAAAGAGCTAAATTTAGACATTTCATCTATATTATATTACAATAATAGATAATTTTACTATTTCCTTTTTAATAACTAGTATTATTTATAAAAATTGTCCATTTTTGGTCATATAAAATAAAACCATCATGGCACATAATCCAGCAAATAATATACAAGATTTACAATTTTTTGGCGAATTTGGAGGAGTAAACCCTTCCATTTCAGACTCTTCTACCTTTACTTTTATGACGGCAAAAGCCATGATGGATACCTTTGAAGGAGATCAAGAAGGCTCTTTTTTATACTCAAGACACAGCTCCCCAAGTACAGAATATTTAGCCAAAGCATTAGCACAGTTAGAAAACACAGCCTCTGCTCAAGTTTATGCTTCGGGAATGGGAGCGATTAGCACAACATTAATGCAACTTTGTAAGCAGGGAAATCACATTGTTTCTAGCCGAACTATTTATGGAGGAAGTTATGCGTTTATGAAACACTTTCTGCCTCAGTTTGGTGTTGAAACACGATTTGTTGACATTACAGATTTAGAAGCTATTGAAGCTGCAATTCAACCGAATACAAAAGTGCTGTATTGCGAAACCCTTAGCAATCCTATGCTAGAGGTTGCTGATATTGAAGCACTTTCTAAGATTGCTAAGCAGCATCAAATCTGTTTGGTGGTAGACAATACTTTTACGCCACTTTGCATTACTCCAGCTAATCACGGAGCAGATGTGGTAATCCATAGCTTAACCAAGTTTATCAATGGAAGTTCAGATGCCGTGGGAGGAGCCATCTGCGGTAGTCATGAATTTATTGAAAGCGTTAAAAATGTAAACAACGGAGCAGGTATGTTATTAGGGCAAACCATGGACAGTTTGCGTGCTGCCTCCATTTTAAAAAACTTGAGAACACTGCCTATCCGTATGCAAAAACACAGTGCAAATGCAATGTATTTAACTTCCTATTTTCAGGAATTAGAATTAAAATGTACCTATCCAGGTTTGCAAAACCACAAAGGAAATAATACATTCCAAAAACTTGGAAATGCCGAATTTGGCTTCAGCGGGATTTTTACATTAGATGTAGGTAGTATAGAAAAAGCAACTGAGTTTATGGAACTCATGCAGCATGAAAATGTAGGATATTTAGCAGTCAGCTTAGGTTTTTACAAAACTTTATTTAGTGCTTCGGGTAGTTCAACCTCTTCAGAAATACCAGAAGATGAACAACAAGAAATGGGATTATCTCCAGGACTTGTTCGCTTTTCAATTGGCTTAGACCACGACATTAAACGTACAGCAATACAAATTGAAAAATGTTTAATGGCTTGTGGAGTGATTTCAAAACAGAAAAATTCTGAACTTTCAGTTTAATTTTTTTCGAAAACTAATATCAACTTAGGAAAGGTAACTTTAGTTACATGCAATTTACTTTGTATGGCTTATTTTTGTGCAAAATAATTTCGTATGCAATTCAATTTTAAAGTGCAAAACTTAAAATGTGGAGGTTGTGCTAACAGCATCACTAAAAAACTTTCTGCTATAGAAGACGTAAACTCTGTTGAAGTAGAAGCGGAAACCTCTTTAGTTCAAATAAACACTTCCAACCCTAATCTGGAATCTTCATTAAAAGAAACTTTACTACATTTAGGTTATCCTGTTGAAGGAGATAAAAATCATTTTGGCAGTAAAGCTAAATCTTTCATTAGCTGTGCAACTGGAAGAATGTCTAATTAAAAAATCAAATTATGAAAATCAAACAATTTAAGGATGCGCCACTAGCGCATTATTCATACGCTATATTGAGTGAAAAAAAAGTAATAGTAGTAGACCCATCTCGGAATCCACTAGCTTATTATCAATTTGCAGAAGAAAATCAAGCTGAAATTGTTGCCGTATTAGAAACACACCCGCATGCCGATTTTGTAAGTGGTCACTTACAAATTCACGAAGAAACAGGAGCAAGTATTTATGTTAGTGAAATGGTGGGAGCAGATTATCCGCATCACGCCTTTGATGATGGAGTCGAATTTGAGTTTGGTAGTGCTACTGTAAAAGCATTTCACACTCCTGGACATTCACCAGACGGAATTACTTTTTATGTAACTGATAAAAATTCCAACACAAAGGCTTTATTTACAGGTGATACCTTATTTATTGGCGATGTAGGAAGACCAGATTTACGAGAAAAAGCAGGAAACATGAAAGCTAAACGTCAAGAATTAGCTGAAGCCATGTATCAAAGCATTCAACATAAATTCACAGATTTAGCTGATGATGTTTTGGTCTACCCAGCTCATGGGGCAGGAAGTTTGTGCGGAAAAAACATGAGCGATGCGGCCAGCTCAACTTTAGGTAACGAACGTACTGGAAACTGGGCATTTAAAGAACAAACACAAGAAGAATTTGTCAGTGAAATTCTAAAGGATCAACCTTTTATTCCTAGTTATTTCGGCTTCAATGTAGACATCAATAAAAAAGGAGCTCCCAACTTTAAGAGCAGCATTTATTCAGTTCCAATGAAATTGTATGTGGATTCAGTTGAAAAACAGCTTGCTATAATTGATGTAAGAGATGAAGCAGATTTTAAAAAAGGCCATTTTAAAGGTAGCTTCAATATCATGGCAAGATCTGAATCTGATAAAATTGAAACTTGGTTAGGCGCAATTATCCAACCTAATGAGCAATTTTACTTGGTAGTAGAAAACGTATCTCAAATAGATTCTATTTTACATAGAATAGCAAAAATTGGGTATGAACAACAAATTGAAAAAGTAATTACCATCGGTCAAAATGCTGAATTGGTAACTGCGGAAGTTTTGGATTTAGAAGCATTTAAATCGAATAAAGAAAATTACAACATTGTTGACATCCGAAGCGAGAGTGAACATAACAATGAGGTGAAATTTGATTCTGCGAAAAACTTTCCATTGAACGATTTGCGGAGTTCTGCTAAAAAAATAAAAACCAACCAGCCCATCGTAGTACATTGCGCAGGAGGTTACCGAAGTGCAGCTGGAGCAAGCATCATTCAAGCTGAGTTTCCAGACCAAATGGTATATGACTTGAGTACGGCTATTGGAGATTTTTAGTAACAATAAATAAAGAGTGAAAAAATCTTGTTTAATTATTAGCTTGCTAAAAAATATATTAACTAATCCCAACTCTGCCAACTCTGATTGGAATTGGGATTAGTTCTTGTATGAAGTGCTATGTTAAAACAAAACTATAATTTTTATCCAATTACAGTAAAATCATAAAACCAAAAAATAAGCTTGAAGTACCTAAATTGAGTCCAAATGTATTTGTTCTTTCTTGGTTTAAATTTGAATTTTCAAAATCTCTTATGTTGTGAGTGTAGCCTAAAGAACCAAAACTAGCTTGCAGTAAAACTGTTTCGGATAGTTGATAGTTTATTCCAGGTCTAACACTTACTCCATAACTATTACGGTTTGTTTCGGTTTCTGAAGGTCCTCCTCCAAAATCATTCTCAGTAGTGGATGATGTGTTTGAATATCTTGCTTCAGCTTGTATATTGAAAGCAAACTTTTCACCGATTGGAAAAAATTTAGTTAAATAAGGGAAAAAACCAAACGCATTTGTTATTTGTTGTGAAGTGTCAAAATTTTGCAGGTTCTCTATATCATTCTTTGCATACCCATAACTCAATCCTAATCCCAAGATAAGGTTTTTATTGATAGCATATCCTACTTTTGGAGAAAATCCAAAACTAAAACTAGATTCATCATTTATTTCTTCAAACTCTCTATCAGTTGTATTTATTCTAAAGTTACCTTCCAAACTCCAAGTGCCTTTTTCTATTGAAAATAAATCTTTTTGCTCTTGTGCAAAAATTGAACTCGTTAAGCATAGTAATATAATTGTGATAATGTTCTTCATAATTAAAAATTTAAGTTTTTTTGTTTTTCACTTAAACCCAATTTTTATGCCACAATCTTTTAAAACAGCATACGTTTGTTGAAACTATTCAAAATGAGACTATTAATTTGAGATTGATAATTAATGTTATCATACTTGATTCTAGCCAATACTTAATGATAAAAAATATTTATTTTTCTAAATCAGTAAACTTAAAAACTACTTCTCCTCCTCTATCTTTCTATTTTTCACATATTTCTCTAACCATTGGTCTTGCTCCCAAAGCATGTGCATGATGCTTTCCCTTGCTGCATAGCCGTGGCTTTCTTTGGGTAGCATTACCAATCTAACTGGCGCTCCCAATCCTTTTAAGGCGTTAAAATACCGTTCGCTTTGCATAGGATAGGTACCAGAATTATTGTCTTCTTCTCCATGAATAAGCAACAAAGGTGTTTTCATTTTATGTGCATTCATAAATGGTGACATGGTGTTATACACCTCAGGTGCTTCCCAGTAATTTCGCTCTTCAGATTGAAATCCGAAAGGAGTTAAGGTTCTATTGTAAGCTCCACTCCTAGCAATTCCCGCTGCAAATAAATCAGAATGTGAAACTAAATTTGCTGTCATAAAAGCACCATAACTATGGCCACCAACTGCTACTTTATTTCGGTCTATGTATCCCATTTTATCTACTGCATCAATTGCCGCTTTTGCATTGGCAACCAGTTGTTTTTTAAAACTATCGTTGGGTTCAACATCTCCTTCGCCTATGATAGGAAAAGCAGCATCATCCAAAACCACATAACCTCGATTCACCCAATAAATAGGTGACCCATAATACGGATAAGTAAATTCTTTTTGGTTGGTAGTTACCTGAGATGCGCTCTCTTTGTCTTTGTACTCACGTGGATAAGCCCACATAATCATTGGCATTTTCTCTTTTTTACTGGTATCATAACCTACAGGCAAATACAAAGTAGCAGATAATTCCAAACCATCTTCACGTTGGTAAGTGATTACTTCTTTATGCACATCTTGTATCGCTTTA
>Ga0307960_1000881_pt1 | contig 17015 bp, 21 predicted proteins | sample OrgLakmetagen542_FD_201832 | JGI IMG/M metagenome (GOLD analysis project Ga0307960, IMG submission 201832) | Saline water microbial communities from Organic Lake, Antarctica - #542 | ecosystem: Environmental > Aquatic > Non-marine Saline and Alkaline > Saline | place: Antarctica: Organic Lake... | reverse complement strand
CTGTCACAGTGCCTCGGTCACTCACACACGCATCCCACAGCACCTGCATCTGCTCATACCCCACACCCCTGCCACCAGATCCGCCTCTGCACCCATCCCCTGGCACTACGATGTGGAGCCGGCTGGCATGCTTGTCGTCCCAAAGGATGAGGGGTGCTGCCGCCCCTTCTCCCCTCCACTGTCCACTGCCTGCCTCTCCCACTTGAGCTGCAGCACCCCCAGAATCACGTGGCTGCTGCACCCCATACCGCCTCTCCATCTTCAAATACCAGTGCCAGTTGCTGCGGTGCCACAGCTGCAGCAGCCACTCTTGCGGCTGTTCGTGTAGCCGCCCCTGCTCGCCTCCTGCTTGTCACAGCGTCACAAATTACTTGAGCTCATGCTTTACAGTCAGGTCTGTGTGAGTAACTGAATTACAGCTGTACCTTTGCGCCTTATGTGTGCGTGAATGGTTTTTAGGGCTTCCAACTTGTACACCGCCCTCAGCCTGCTCACCTGTGCATTGCTCCCCACCTCTTCTTGCTGCACCCCCCACCAGCTGCAGCACCGCCAGCAGCTCAGAGTCACTGCTCCACTCCATGGCAGCCACCGGGCCACGCGCGCGCAGCGGAAACCCTCCGTGCTTAAGGCCGTTGCGCTCGTACAGCATGACATGCGGCGATGCTAGCACCTGCTGCTGCTGCACCTCAGCCTGTGCCAAAAAGGTGCCCCCACCCTCCTCCTCAAGCTGCACTGAACTTGATGCAGGTGCCTGCTTTGCAGCACGCCCTAGACCTCGCCTACCAGCCTGCACACCGCCTCTTTGTTGCTGGGCTGCATGCGGCTGCTGAATGGTGTACAGGTGGCGGCCGTTGGGCTGCCAAGCCAGCACAGGCAAAAGGCCCTGCACGTCCTCGCATGTGGAATGCAGCTGGCAGCCAGCAGTGCGGTCCCACACGTGCATGACGCGCTCAGGAGTTCTGCAAAAGGGGAATGGTAGAGGGATGCCATGCGTGTGTGTGTGTGTGTGTGTACGTTTGTGTGTGAAAAGGCAAGGCTCAACAAAAGCAGGAAACAGTATATCAATTGTTCCGAGACAAATGCACAACATGCAGGATTTTGTTGCTCCCCAACTCTGAGGACAGATCCTGTTGCGGCACAGGAAAATAATTGCACACACAGCAGAGGCCTGCGCAGATAACTCACCCATCCTTTATCACCCGGTGGGACGTAGCAAAAAACTTGCCATCTCCCCTCCAGCTGAGCTGCACGTCCTTGAACCAGCTTTCAGGCTCTTGGCAGGCGGGAGGGGGGTCTGCCATGTGCACCTCAGCAAGCATCTCCCATTCCTAGGGTGGGAGCAAATTAAGTTGCGCTTAAGCTTGCATTTATTGGTTTTAAAGGCGGGTATGCATGTACGCAAGCGCAATTGCAGGCATGGTGCAAGACATATGAATGTGCAGGAATACGAACAAAAAGACCGCTTATTTAAACCAAATTACAGCGCAGGCTACCTAAGTGCCTCGTGCACCATACACGGCATGTCTCATCACTGTGTTGCTCTATGTACCTGGTCCATAAGCAGGATGTTGCCTGCACCGCTGACTGCAGCAAACACCTCGCCATCTGGGCTCCACTGCAGGGCCATGATGCCACCCCCCACCACGCCCACCTCCTCCAGCTGCTGCGTGTTCACGTTCAGGAGCAGCAGCTCACCCGTGGACAAGCTGATGCAGATGGCGTCCAGCTCCAGGCTGAAGCAAAAGCCGGTGACAGCACTGGCGGGTCCTCCATATTCGAGGGTAATGAGCCGCCGCCACTCCACCTGGCGTCATCACGAGCGCAAACACAGGGCTGTTTCATTCCTCCAGGGATCTGAAGGGTCTGCCGTGGTTCCTAGAGGATCTATTCTGACCATTACATTGCAAAGTGGGCGGTACTCCCTATGATGTGTGGTCCACCTTCATGGGCACGCTCAAGCAAATTCATGCAGATTTATGATTTATGATGCTCTGAGGAAAAGCGTAGGAACAGTTCCCTGTTAGACAATGCCGTCTGCTATTATAAGAGAGGGCATGCACACCTTTAGGCTGTCCAGTGAGAGGCACAGCACTTCACAGTGCACGGTGGCCAAGTATAGTTTGGGCGGCTGCTCCGTGGAGTTGAGGCAACAGAAGAGGGCGTACTCATCGATGTCAAGGGGTAGTAGGGCACCCAAGTCCTCCTCCAGCACCAAATTTTTCATGCCTACCCCTTTCTACAGAGCGTCACCTCAGCGGCCCTGCGTACGCGTGCATGTGTGTGTGCAAGTTTGTGTGTATAAATTGTTTGGTAATAACCTTCAATGTGTATACGTGCGTATTTGTTTGTTTGTGCGTGCGTGTGCATGCTTGCGTGCGTTTGTGCATCAAAATGTGCATGTGTGTGTCAAAGAGCGTGCATGTGCATGCGTATGTTCGTGTTTGTATGCATGTATGTATGTATGTATGTATGTATGTATGTATGTATGTATGTATGTATGTATGTATGTATGTATGTATGTATGTATGTATGTATGTATGTATGTATGTATGTATGTATTTATGTATGTGTGTGTGTCTGCGTGTGCGTGTGAGAGTGTGTGTTTGCATGTATGCGTGTACGTATGCGTGTGTGTATGCACGTGCATGCATGCTTGCTTGCATGCGTCTATGTATGTGTGTGTGTGTGTGTGTACACGTGTGTGCGTGTGCGTGCACGTATGTGTGCCAAGAGCGTGCACGTGTGTATATGTGTGTGCGTGTTTATGTGTGTGTGTGTGTGTATGTGTGTGTGTGTGTGTGTGTGTGTGTGTGTGTGTGTGTGTGTGTGTGTGTGCACGCGCACGCGCACGCATGTACGTGTGTGCGTGCATGTGTGTATGAGTGTGTGTGCTTGTATGAGTTTGTGCCATGCGAGCGTGCATGTACTTGCATGCATGTTGTTAATGAAAATGCATGCCTACCTCCTCGATTGGGGGAAACTAATGACATTGAATTTACTCTGCAAGTTTGTAAAAATAAATCTACTCCGAACTGATTCATTGCGCTTGTCTGTAGCGAGCCGTGATGGACCAGTATGAGAAGCTGGTGAGTGGGTGACGTTGAATCTGGCCAGCTTCCCCGCCCACACACTGACGGGATATATCTCACCTCTTGCTAGACATCGCTGGGATTAGTTCCCACCACATTCCCGGGCGTTGACTGCTTTCTTGCGCCCCCAAACGCCCCGTTCCTCGCAGGAGAAAATTGGAGAAGGCACGTACGGCAAGGTCTACAAGGCCAGGGACATTAACACGGGCAAGCTGGTGGCGCTGAAGAAGACGCGCTTGGAAGTGAGTAACAGCTTACGGGCGGTTGCTTCCCTTCTTGCTCCCTCCCTCCGCCCTTCCACGCCGCTACCGCTGCCTCCTGACGATATTGCACGAAGAAGATGTCGTAGGCGAAGCAGCGCTTGTCCCTGATGCCTGCTGTGTCGATGGCTATTGTCACCCTCGCTCACTGAAGTTCTGTATGGTTTGACTCCCTCTCGCTGCGCAGATGGAGGAGGAAGGCGTGCCCTCGACCACCCTGCGCGAGGTGTCTCTGCTGCTCATGCTCAGCGAAAGCAACCACGTCGTCAAGTGAGTGTGCATAAATGCACGGAGGAAGGTCTTTGACCAGAGCTGTCGCCTGGAAATCCTCACTCACCCCTCCTCCCTCTCTCTCTGCCACACAGGCTGTTAGCTGTGGAGCATGTAGAGGAAAACGGGAAGCCATGCCTGTACCTGGTGAGTTAGCCCAGCCATGGTTAACAGCAGCAGGAGTTATGCAGCCCCCCCTTCACGACTGTGCTTTGGTCGTTTTGATGCAGGTGTTTGAGTACTTGAGCACAGACATGAAGAAGTGGATGGACAGGAACGGTAGAGGTGCAGCGCACCCTCTACCAAAACCCCAAATCAAGGTGGGAGGGAAAGCAAGCATGTTGGAGAAGGACAGATGCGGAAAAGCGTTCAGACTGAAACGAACAAGAGGGCAGGGATCATAATAAACCCTTTTAAACCCCATATTATATCTGCAGAGTCTTGTGTACCAGCTAATTAAGGGCTTGGCACACTGCCACAAGCACGGTGTCATGCACCGTGACCTCAAGCCCCAGAACCTGCTCGTTGACGACAGCATCATGTGCTGTAAGATTGCTGACCTGGGTTTGGGCCGCGCCTTTAGCATTCCCATCAAGAGCTACACTCATGAGGTAAGGCTGTGCTGCATGTGTGAGAGACAAGCTGCACACAAGCCTGAGCAGCTGCACAAGGTTATGTTTGTCCTTGGTCTCGTGCGCTAAGCCCTAACCCTATGTGTGAGCTCCTTAACTATCGTTGTTGCTGCCATCTAAGTCAGAAATGACAAGTAGTAACATCATTTGTAGAGGTGCATGTGTACTTTAGATTGTGTGTATGCGTGTGCGAGCGTCTTGGCAATGAACGTCTTGGCCGGTGAATATGTACCCGTAACTTGCTGTCTGTTTTTTGTGCGCTCCTCGCAGATTGTGACTTTGTGGTACCGTGCTCCTGAAGTGTTGCTGGGATCAACCCACTACTCTACGCCTGTGGACATGTGGAGTGTGGGCTGCATCTTTGCCGAGCTCGTACGCAAGGTATTAAGTCACCAGGGCGAAAGTATAGTCTGTTATCAGGCCTGCTTTTTTTCCTGGTCCATGCGTGTGTAAATCGTTCACTCCTGTCGCTGGTTCCTCAGAATCTTGATTCCCTGCAATCTTCTCTCTTATGCCCAGACACCCCTGTTTCCTGGAGACTGCGAGCTGCAGCAATTGTTGCACATCTTCAAGTTGCTGGGCACTCCAAATGAGGAAATCTGGCCTGGAGTGAGCAAGCTCCGAGACTGGTACGTTTTGCATGTGCTTGCGCTCAGCTGAGAAACAGTGCACTCCCGCATTGACTCTGAAGCAGGGGGTACACACCTTTTGTATTCCAAAGCACCTGCTATTCCTCTTCCGCTGACTGCACCAACTGCTCGTATTTCCTGTATGCTCCTCAGGCATGAGTTCCCTCAGTGGCACCCCCAGGACCTGTCCCGGATTTTCCCAACACTGCAACCAGAGGGCGTTGACCTGCTCAAGAAAATGATTGAGTTTGACCCTGCCAAGCGTATCTCGGTGGGTTTTCGTCCTTTTTGTGTGTGTGAGATAAAAGTGCTTCGCAATGACCCTGCGACCAGGAGGCGTAAAAAAAAGTACGCTGACAGTCACGTGTAAACTTTGGACCTCCGGCCCAAATTCTCCACACCCCTTCCTGACCCCCTACACTAATAAAAAGGGTGTCAATCTGCTCAGAATGCAAGCAGCTATCTGCCTGCACAATTCTCTTGCCAAACAATTTAATACCTGAAGAGTTATAAGGCAAACACTGATATCCGCATGCTCTTGCACTGACCACCTGTTTAGTGCACAAATCCAACCAAAACCTCTGTTAAAACTCATTTACTTCAATCATGCAACTTATGTTTAATGCAATACGTGAACCGCAAGTTTGGAATTAACTGCTGGTAATTTGCCTAAACACACCCCCACCGCATACTTGGGGGCATTCTTAGCATTTCTGTGACCCGGCACCCAGACCCCCCCTTCAACCAAATCACCCAACAAGGGTGCCAATCAAAGGAGCTCGAGCTGAGGAATCCAAAAATTTATAATACCGTAGGTTCACGATCACTTCGGGACCATGCATTTTAAAAATTAATTAAATTTTCGATTTTAGTTTGTGAGGGGGTCTGGGGATTAATTGTCGAGTTCGAATCCAGTTTGAATCCAGTTCGGGCAGGCTCTGTCGGGATTTAATTTGTGAATTCGAGCCCCCCACTGTTAGCTGATGCTTGTGCTGATGCTGCTACTGTGCAGGCTGCCCATTGGCTGCATGGGAAGAACCACAGTGCTTGCATGTGTGAGGGAATCCCTCAGAGAAGCAACCCTCTCTTACCCACTTGCCATCTTCACTAACTCTGTGTGGATGCCCCAAAGAAGGGCCTGAAGGGACTGTGAGGAGGCTTGTTCTTGGAGCAGCATGCATGGACGCCCCACGCCTCCTCACAGCTGCGCCCCTTGCCTTTGCCTATGCCTCTGCCAGCTTCCTGAGCTGCCTCTCCCTCTGCAGCTTCTCATGGTCTCTCTGCTGAGCGGCCAGCCTCTTAGCTGGGGACAGGGGCTCCAAAAACGGGTCAGGGGTTCACAACCAGGGCACGCTGGGAGCTCATTTTCAAAAGCACCCTCAAAACCACTTAAAATAATTAATTTATCACTTAATTAAGTACGGAGAGGGCCCCGAGAATTATTAAAAATTTTCGTTTTATTTGCCAAGTAATTTCCGAAGTGATCGTGAACCTACGGTGTTTTTTGAAAGTGGCCCCGTAGAATTCTGGAGCACCCCCAAAAATTACCCGACTCCCCTTGGCCCCCCCGACCCCCTCAGAATCGACTTATTTATATACCAATTGATAGCTCTCAATGTCAGGGTTCTGAATATGTAATTTTTATTGGGAATGACACGTGTGTTCAAAAAGCTATGATACTTACAGCCTCCTGTGTACACCCATCCTTCCAGCCCGGGCAGCTCGAACAGCTGGCCTTGGGGAAGGGAATCTGCCGAGCCGCCTTACTAGTCCATCCGGTGGCGCCCCGAGCCCTCGAACTGGCTTTTCTCAACTTCAGAGCCCACAGATGAACCAAAGAGGATCTACGAGAGGCATTGACTCTCTGAGTCTCAGGTTTGCGTGGCTCTGGAGTTAGGACCATAATTATGAGGATCGTGCCCTTTGTCTGGCACTTTCACATCTGTCCACGACCCTTTTACTTCTCCACACCTGCTTTGCAACACCATTGAAGGCCCTGTACTACCTGTACTACCTATTGTGTACGAGCTCATCGTTATTTCCACCAACACTTTTGCAGCAAGGACCCAGAAGACAACTGCAGCACAGTATTGCCTGGATTCCAGCACCGAAAAGCTGCCGCTTCCAGCCCCCAAGTGCAAAGACCTTCTCTTTCCTCTCGCCCACGGGCTCCCCTTTCCCACGACCTCCACGCATCATGTCCAGCGCGGCAGTATGAGCAGCAGCAGCAGCAGCAGCAGCAGCAGCAGCCACTGCTTGGTCAGCAAGCACCTCCTGTTCTCCGCTCAAAAATGGCAGCGCCTAGTGCAGCGCTGTTGGCTGAGGAGGTTGACTTTGATGAGTGGGATAGCTGTGATGTTTCCTCAGTTAAGACTCCTGCTGTCAGAGCTGTTCCCGGGGCTAGGACAGTCGCGGTGAGGCTATTGAATAGCTAGTTGCCACAAACTTTGCCTTTTTATTTACATCAAAGCTGTGTCTTTGCTATGCACAATCCAATGATACCATGTAGTTCATATAACATGCATCTGACTGCTCAATAACTTAAACGGCTCTTGCAGCAGGCAGGTGGAACACCGTTGGGCCCGGATTCTGCAAGGTCTATACGGAGTGTGCTTTGGGGCAGTCCTACTGGGCAGCCTCCCGACACTTGGAAGCAGGGCTTTTTCTTCTCCAGGAAGCAAGGACTTCAATTTGGTCTGGTGCAGGTGCGCATTGCTGTCTTATTTCTCGCATTTAATGATTCAAAGCCTCAAACCATTGCATGTTGTAGTGTTTCACATTGTAGCCGTTGTTTTAGGTCGGCAAAAGGACGTAATCTGCACATATAAAATAGCGTCATTATATACCGTTTATGACCGTATGCCGTATTACCGTATACACCATGTGTAGGGAAGTTTAAAGTCACTCAAAATGAATGCAAAAGGGGGTCATTCTGCAGCTTTTGAAGAGCTGAGCACACATGACCCAATCTTTATAGCCAAAAAAGTGAATGGTTGGGGAGCTAGCCTGCTTCAAGCCAAAAAGACCCACAAATGGCCTCTTTTAGTGCAAGAAGGGGTTCAACTACCGGTGGTCCCCATGCCACCCCCCTCTCCTCCTCCGGCCAAACAGTGCCAACAAGCCTGAAGTAGCCATTTCTCCCCATCCACTTCACCATTCTGGGACCTGAAAGTTGCGCTAAAAACATTTATTTTTTCTTCACATATCTACAGAGAAAGCAGGCAAGAAGACTCAGTGGGTGGCCTGTAGGTGGCCCCCGCTAGAAAAATTTGAAAAATGTCACGTACAAAAAAAGACATCATTGCTCACACACTGCACCAATCCATGCCCTCTAAAATTCACGGGCCTTGATAATTCACTCCGCAACTCTGGTGTGAGTCCGAGGTCACGGGAAGGCGCAAGGTCCCCAATATTAAGAAGGTGTATGTCACGGTACCAAAATTTTCATCCAACCCCAACCAGGCCACCGCTTAACTCTATTTCAACTTTGTATCAAGCTTGACTTCATCCTGCAACTATAGGCACAAAAACCGGGCTGAAACCCGCAGCAGGTATGGAGCAATATTTATTCTCTTTTTCCCCTGTGTCCTTTGTGTGAGTGCCTCCCACTTGCAGGCATTCCCAATACCCCTGCCCCAAATTTGATTGCGGCATTATTACATAACATTCATAATGCTTATATCCTGAAGCAGAGGTCGATCGGGGCAACTTCAGAAATGCACCTTTTCCCTGCCAAAGTGGGTGCAAAATACGCACCGGGCCCCACACAGCCCCCCAGAATGCCAAATTTGCAGTGAATGTCAATAATTTAGATATAAGATTATCTTGCATTTAGATTAAGCAGAAGGCTTTGGATTGGGTGAACAGCTTTTGGGCACTGTTTGGGGTGACTTTGGCTGCTGCTGCTGGGTGCCTTGCTCGTGCTTGCGCGTGCTGAGGGTGCGGCTTGGTTGCGGGCAGCCTTGGTGCATGGCCTTATTTGCTGCACCAGCTGCCCCACCCATTCACCTGTTAGCTGCTAGGCTGCTCTAATCTGCTCTGCGTGCGCAAACATTGCAGTTTGGTTCTCCAAATTCAAGGTTTTTCTTTTGCCTGCCAGAGTCCTCTTCATCACTGCTTCCTGCGCCTGTTGCTCAACCCGCTCCGCTTTTGCTTGCAGCAGCTTGGCTCGGTCGGTTGTCAACTGCTGCTCCTTTTGCTGCTGAATTGCTGCTTTCTGCTCGGCTGTCGCTGGTTAAATAAAGCTTCGTGCGTCCTACTGAAACTTCCCCTTCAGAGCAACTGTTGCTGCTGCTACTGTGGCTGCTGCTGTGGCGGGGAGGGGGATGGGGAGGAGGCCGGGGGGCCTTTCGTCGCTCATGACTTGCTGCGACCCAAAACATTAATTTACATCAATCTCGCACAGCCTTGCAAGGTCAAAAAATATTTATTAATGCTTACCGCATTCACCCCACAGGCCAAAAAACAATACATATGCGGGGTAATTAAAAAAGGTACATATATGCATTTATAGAGAAGGAAGATCTCTGTAAGAAAAGGCGTGAGAACAACAATTTGACCAAAATGGACCAAAATGAACAAAAGGGACTGCTGGAAGTGGAACCCGAGTCTGGGGTGTACCACCTGCTAATACTGTCCATAAACGGTGAAATGCGGTCCACATACGGTCGGCCAAAACCACATACGGTCATACAGATACGGATACGGTCGGGAATTTTCAATTACGGTACCGGTCATACGGCGTATCAAATACGCCTTATTGAATATGTACGGTTTGGGCTGACTCTTCTGTCTGCTTGCTTTGCTTTGCATGCATCTCACTACTTTTTACGTGACAAATTCAATCCCTTGTCGCGTTGCACTGCAGTTAAATGGAGGTCCATGTGGAATCTTGGCGGCTGTGCAAGCGCATGTCCTCACAAAGCTCAGCAAGGTCCGTTATTGCTCTGCACTCACTTTAGCCCTTGCATATCCTTATTCCACTGTAGTTTTGAATCCACTACATATCCTTTCGACTACTATGTTAACACCTTACCTTGTTGACCGTTTGCCACTGCGCCGCTCTTGTCACCATCCTTATTAATGTACTTGCTCTTGTCACCATCCTTATTAAATGTACTTGCTCTTGTCACCATCCTTATTAAATGTACTTGCTCTTGTCACCATCCTTATTATGTACTTGCTCTTGTCACCATCCTTATTTTCCTTGTCACCATCCTTATTAAACGTGCTTGCGAAGAGGTTATGAAAATCTGGTGATGTTTGCATATAAATAAAAATACTACTTACTCCATAGAATGTCCCTTTTAAGGTAAATGTGGTGGGGAGGAAAAGACTGAGGGCAGGGGTGAATTGGTTAAACTAGTTGCTGCTGCATGGCAACTCGGCTAAAAGCAGCCTTTTTGCTCATCTTCTCGATTCCTCCATTTAGAAAAGGTGCAAAGTTTATAAGGAAGGTCAGCTTATTGCCAGAGGGGGCTAACAGAGGAAATGCCTGAAAATGCGCAGTTTTGCATTCAGAAGGCAGCCACTCACAGCCACTTCATCCGATCAACACCATTTTAGTACCAGATTGTATCTGGAATTAAGAGCTACCCGAGCATGTGCCCAGTTTTATGTGGGTCGCTTTATGTGCTGAGATAGAATAAATTACGCACACATGGTGCATTTAAGCCCTAATGTGGATTTCTATGGGAAAATGACTCAAATCCTCATAAAACACCAACCACTCAGCCGTTTTCTTTCATTTCTGTTGCAATGATATTTTTTCCAATAAGGATTCTATACCATGAAAAATATTCCAGATTGGTGCAGTGGGTGTTCTGGTAAATTTGTGGTAAAAAATGGCCTGGAACCAAAATGGGCTGGAACCAAAATGGGACCCCCCTCATAAACGCAAAACAGCGCAAAGAAGCAAGCGGCAAGTCCGTAAGTCAGATCCAAGCGAGCTCAGATGGGAACACACACAAGTCAAAGCACAAGCTGAGGGGGGGGGGGGGGGAACAACCCGAGCAAAAGCAAGGCATAAGAAGAATGCCTAAAACGAGAGTACACAGCACTTTATGCAAAGTGCCTGCCAGATCTCATCCTACGCTCACTACGCAAGAACTCCAGTTCTATTCCGGCTCGTATCCACCGAACTGCTGGAGGGGGATTTTTACACTTGTGCCCAATACCAAAAGAGACACTGAACTGGCTAAAAGAGCCCTTCTAGCAGAGAAACGAGAAAAGCATCTGGGCCGTTGACACCCATACCTGCCAACAAAAAATGAGCTTGCCACACAAAAAGGGGCAGGAGAAACAGACACACTGGAACCACACAAGACAGTAAGGAACAGGCCAAGGGCAGCAAGTTGCTGAAGTCAAGGAGAGCAAGGGCTTAAAACTAAGCTGCCAACTATCTAAGGCACAAGCATAAAAAGGATGGTTAGCACAGCGCAAGCTGTGCTAAGAGAGTACTAACTAACGTTCGGTTGTACTCGCCTCCAAGAACTAGAGTACTTCTGCGAGTACTCAGCAGTGTCATGCTAAATCAGTGGCATTGGACAAATCGCAGCAATTATAGCAGCCATACAACAAATCAATCCCACAGCCTCGGTGTTACTCCTCTAAGTGCCACAGCGTTTATGAAAATTGAAGCTCACATTGCCAACAGACCTACCACAAACTCCTATAGACAAGGCATCAAACACAACCCTCAAAAATATCTGAGCAATAGGTCTGGTGGAAATGCAGGCCTCTGCGTCCCAACCACCTGCTCCTCACTGAAAAGCCATTCCTAATTTGTTCTTCTCTTGATATGATGTTGTGTGTCTCTGCATCCATTAGGTGGTGCAGAACACACAACAAAATCCTTTCCCCATCCATGCCGGTAGTGTTTACACTATATGCGTTCTTTCTGTTTCGTCTTCTTTTCCTGGTGATACTAGCGGTGCAATCCCTTTTTTTTTCAGTCCCTACTTCGGGGGGACTTAAACAACACGCTGACTGGTGGCTCTTGGGTTATTCAATGGGTTTGGTTTCCCCTTGTTTTGATCCTTCAAATCCGTTCCAGCTTCTCCATTTCTTGGATATAATCACAAGCAAGCTCTGGAGACTGCCCTTTTGGCTGCCAACGCTATTTCACCCTGGGGCTCTTAGCCCAAGTGCGTTCATCCTCTGAACGTTGCCACAAAATCAAACGGCAAGCAACGTCTTATTTTAGATTTACGTCACGTCACAATTTCTTATTCCTGCCAAAATTCTGCATGGAATCCCTTAATCTTCTTTCAGACCTGGCTGACCTAGACGATCTCATGTTTTCTCTGAATTCCGCCAGCGGTTACCACTAAGTGGACATGGATCCCAGAGCCTACGAATACTTGGGATTTGAGTGGGCTGGGATTTTTTACGACTTTTTAAGTGCTACCCTTTGGTTTGGCCACCGCCCCCTGGTGTTTTACAAAAGTTATGCGTGTCGTTTCTTCCCAAGGGCTTCCCAAGGGCTTCTTTCCAAGGGCTTACGTCCCTTAACCTATCAGGACAATTTTCTTTTCCTGGTCACTCCTGCCTGTCAGAGCGTCAAACATAGAGATATAGTCTTCGAATCTGCCGGCTTTTCCATAAATGCGGCCAAATCCCACCGGACTTCTCCATGCCACTTTCTCATTTGCAACAACAAATTAGATTATATCACCAAACTCTCCCCGGGGCTGAGGTCAGAGCTTCAATTTTGGCCATCTATTTCTAGGACCCACTCTTCTACTCAGATCTGGCCTCCCCCCTTCTCTGCTGACATTTCAATTTTTAAGATGCCGGAGGTCAAGCTGGGGTGCAATCTTGGATAACAATAAGCAAGCTCAAGGCTTTCCCCCCCCCACCCTTTCTATTTCCTTGGTAATATCCCCCGCCTACTGCATTTCACGATGCAAACAAAAAAAACCTTTTATACTCTGTGTTTTGCTCTTAGGAGTGGCACGGAAACTTTTCCAACGACGCAACCAAACAAAAGATTCATTTCCATGCCTCATTTTGAAGACAAACAACCTTCTATACTTTGTGTTTTGTTCTTTAGACAGTGGCACTGGAACTCTTCCAGCGACGCAACCCAAGAGACGTTCTACTTCCACAGCGATGAATGCTGGACTGCATTCTAAAGCAACACGTCCCTGGACTTCAGCGTGCTGTTGCACTGCTCCGGGCTGACTCTTTAGGCTGCTACACCAAAATACTGCACGGAATTGTGGCACAGTTGGTTGGAATTCTAATAAAGCTGCAAGCGTTGACACAGAATTGCTGCACAGAATTGTGGGCACAGTTGGCTGGGCTTGATTTCAAGCTGTGAGCGTTGAAGTGTCCTTCACTGCATTGAGGCTATTTCAGATGTTGTGGGTCTGGAAGACTGAACAAGTAGTTAGGTGATCAGGCATATTACGTAACAATCGTCAGAAATGAAAATGTTGACTCTGTTTCATATTCATGAATTAGTGTTTACGCTTGCTGCGTTCTTTCTTTGTACCTCCAAATCTTGTCATTCCAGGCACGCTCTTTTCAGTGACACTATCAATTCTCACCAGGAGCCGCTTTATGGCCAAGCTGGAACTTTCTTGATCCTCAGTGGTTTTCCTCTTCATTTCAGAAGTTTCACTACTAGTCGCATGCCCGTTCCGAAAGAGCTCTTTTTTTAATTTAGGTATATGAGGAATGGCAAGAAATGCCAATTACCCCTTTATAATCATATGAGCTGCCATTCTATCAGCTTGGGCTTTAAATCAAATTAGAGATTAGATTAAATTAAACTAGGTTAGGTTACAAAGGATTGGCAGTCACTTTGCTAGGTCAGAGAGTGTACAAAGCCTGAGTGTCATTACTTTTCTTGTTGGGCTTCCCACACGTCATCATTGTGGGTTTTGACTATCCACAAGCCAGCATAGGTGTGTGTGTGTGTGCATTACACCAATAGCTGCTCCTGAATTAAAAGTCTGGCTGGCTTCTAAAATTGCATGCACGTCGTGACCATGATCGTGCAGGGCAAACTGTTTGGCAATTATTTCCATAGCTATTGCCAGCGTTGCTGCTGTGAGATTTAACAATTAATAAACAAGCGTCCTTCATAATGAAATGATATGATAAGAGTAACAAGTAAACCTGAAAATTTCACAGGCAGTAAACCCAATTTCTGAAAACAACAATATCAAAAGAATAGTGGCGCTTCACTTGGGGTCACTAGGGACCAGTCAGAGACCAAGCAAGAAAGCCTGACTGCAAGTGCAAGAGTAGTTGTTCTCTCATCCATACACACATGCCAAGTCATTGTCGTCTCCTGTGTCTGACAGTCACAGCCCTTGTATGCGAGCAGAGTCATACTCTCTCCTGTGTGCGCTCTCCTAAAACTGGTTCCCTGCACCCCAGCTAGCAGCCTTGTGTGTGCAAGTGTTTGTTCATAATCAACTGCTGCACATAGATCAAGTGTATCAGGAATTAATTGAATGAGGGGCTGCACATAGATCAAATGCATCATTTATTACATATGTCATACTCCATTGCTCATAAAAAAAACTGTTGAACCAAGGCGCAAGGAATCAGACCAACTAATTCAAGCAATGATCTTCTTGGTAAAGCTTAAAGTGGCAAGGACATCAGACGGCAAGCGGTCACTGGATTGCATCAACACCTTAACAGAAAGCAGAGACTTCATGTTTGTCACAGCATCCAATTAACCAGTGTCATAGTCAAGATATGCACGGCAGTCCACCATTTCTTTAGACACTTGGAAAGAGGGTAGCAAACGCGAGCATGCATATGGCCTTAGGGACTACAGACCAATCGGTCAAGCATAACCTATTGACTTGGCTGAAACAATCGGACAGAGGCTAGATGCTGGCCAGAGCTTGCAAAAGTGATGACGTGAAATCGGGCGGGGGACCAGTTTATCTATCTCCCCATAAATGCAAGTAACTCAACGCGTCCAGCGGTAAGGAAGCAAATTTTAAGAGTCCCTTTTTATAAGGTGTATGTCACCCTCTTCGGAATTTAATAGGTCTAGAAAGGAGAAGCTTAAATTGAATAAAGGGCGACATGCCAGAGAGAGACAGGGATGAGATAGATGAGTGAGGGTGACAGTACTAGTAAAACTACGGACAAGGCCTAAATAGAGCAAGTTGCTCTCCGGGTGGCAGATTATAATTGGTTTAGACGTTTAGACTCAACTAACGCAAGAATTGAGAGACTCTTCGGGTGGGGCTCAACTTGCGCGATGAGGATACGCTCTGCAAGACATGATCAAGGTCGACTGGCGCGTTAATAAATTAATTAAGCTCAAGCTTTCCAGCTGTTCGACTCAGACAAACAAGATAGACACCCGCAGGTCGCTTGACAATTATAGAAGAATTGAGAGGCTCTTCAAGCTCTTTACAAGGCCCCTATAGTTCTCAGCCTAAGTGGGGGGCTCAGAGGGCACCGTGCAAGACTGTGCTTTTCTGGTGTGCCTCAAACATCCTATTTTTTTCTAGTTTGCCTCGAGCTCTTTTTTACTTATTCGCGTTTACTTAGCGTTTACTTAGCATTTACTTAGCGTGTACTTGCGTTTTGTGGTTAGCGTTCTGCGGTTCGCACTTGGTGGTCAGAAACTGACACAAATCTTACAAGGTAGTTGATTATTTAGGCTGCAGCGTAGCCGTGCAAACCACATAATTGTTTGTGAATCACCATTACGGTGTGTTTACACCAGGGTGACTAATGTTTGTGATTGAATTATAATTAATCACTCAAATTAATCGTGTTTGAATAAATCACCCCTGAATTAATCACCTTGCGTTTATAATGGACGCAATTAATTTAGCAGAATCAGGTTGTAGCCTGAAGCAGCACTGTGCCCAGGGCAAGCACTTTGATAGGCACTTTGAAGGCTAAAGTGCCTAGCCGGGACATGGGTCTGACCACGGACATCCCTGGACATCCCTGCGCCCAAATTGTATCAGAATGGTTGTCCGCCATGTCTTACAATGCATATATGCTCGCGAAACGTGCAAGCGCCGGTGAAGTAGCGTATTTTGGAGCTTGTCATTTTTAAAAAGTTTCAAAGTGCGCTTTTAAATACTAAAAGTGCGCTTTTGATTTCAAAGTGCCTCATCAAAGTGCACGTTGATACTATTGGTCTGCCGAATTTTTGTTGTTGCGAGAGGCTCAGCGTCGTTAATGCTGAGCACAGATGGTCGTGGCCACTTTCAGACACATGAAGCGCCATTAAATGACGTAGAAGCGCTTTCGATCCTCAAAGTGCACTTTGAAATTTAAGAGTGGCACTTTGAAATCCCAAAGTGCCACTTTGAGCTTTTCAAATTGCCTTTGAAAGTGCGTATAAAGTGCGTATAAAGTGCGTACAAAGTGCGTACAGGCCAAGTCTGTGCTTTTGGTTCCCAAAGTGCGCAATAAGTACCCATTGGTGGCTTGGAAGGTGTGTACAAGCCCTAACCAAGCACGGATACGGCATGAAATTACCTGAATGTGGCACTTTGAAATTTCAAAGTGCCTGTTAAAGTGCGTATAAAGTGCGTATAAAGTGCGTACAAAGTGCGTACAGGCAAAGTATTTATTTCCGCGTGCCCAGAGTGCAACAAACAAATGTCGAGCACATCTACGTTTGACAGTAAGTGGGTAATGAACTTTAGAGTCCCACCAAATTAAATTCCACCAAGGCTGGAGGAGAAGCGCCTATGCCTTCCTGTTATGAAGGTCACCTTGTCCATCTTGAATCAGCATGCAAGCACTCCCTCAAGCGACAAGCACAGATTCAGGTACGTATACGACGTTGACCGGCATATTTCAGCACACCTCCACGGATGACCACGAAATGCTCTCTCCGCGGATGACCACGCAATGCTTCTGTTATGACTGATGTAGGTGCGTCGAAGAAAGGGGCCCGGGGCAAAGTGGTGGAAGACTTGAGACGGCAGATCCTGTTGGCCTTCTGGGTTGTGGAAGAGCTGCCAACCACCTTTTCCATGTCCGGCCATGCACTCCCTTTAACTTACATGCCACGTATGGAGGACCAGGGCGTGACACTGGGTCTCCCAAGCGTGCAAACTGTCTACACCTTGCTGCAGCATGACTGGTTTCGCACAGGACAGTCACCATGGAAGCCCCCGTGTCACAGTG
>Ga0307960_1000880_pt1 | contig 17033 bp, 20 predicted proteins | sample OrgLakmetagen542_FD_201832 | JGI IMG/M metagenome (GOLD analysis project Ga0307960, IMG submission 201832) | Saline water microbial communities from Organic Lake, Antarctica - #542 | ecosystem: Environmental > Aquatic > Non-marine Saline and Alkaline > Saline | place: Antarctica: Organic Lake... | reverse complement strand
CAAGCAAACCTCAAGAGTATGTGAAGAATAATAAGCTACAGAGCAGAGAATCACGTGTGATCTCACCAGTCTTCGCAAAGTAGTCGGCAACCGTGGTCTCCTTCTTCTCTGTGTCGTTGTAGAAGGTGACCTGAATAGAGGCAAGGTGCGTGCATCATGAGCGTGTGACGTAAAGGCAGGACCCAGCAACTATTTTCTGTTTTTCCTGTCGTGGTTGTGAAGGAGACCTGTGCAGAACAAGGCAAAGTGCGTGCAAGTATGAAGCTCAGCACAGGTAGGGCTCTGACACTGTGGTCTCGATCATCTGTGTCGTTGTAGAAGGAAGACCTGTGCAGAACAAGGCAAAGTGCGTGCAAGTATGAAGCTTAGCACAGGTAGGGCTCGCACACCGTGGTCTCTTTCGCCTCTGTGTCGTTGTAGAAGAGAACCTGTTTAGAGCAAGGCAAGGTGTACGGTAATGTGGTGCGCAGGCAGGGCTCGGACACTGTGAATTTCTACCTGTGAAGTTGCAGCAGGTGTGACTTGCGCAGCACAAGGGCCAGCGGACATCTTATAAATCGTCTTTTGTCGGATCAAGCGACTGGGTTTGTCAAATATAGCACAGTTTCTTCCACCGGTTTTTGGAGTGCTCAGAAGCTCAGATACCACGGGCTCGGTATATCTGACTCCCTTTGCTGCTACTGTCTCATAAATGTGATGTGACCTTAAATAGACACTGCACTACTCATGCAAGGGCCAAGGCAGTCCGTACTCACAAACTAATACACCTGTCTCAGTCTCCTTATTTTCTTTGTTGAGAAAGTATTGCAGGACGACACTGACCTGCGTCATAGTACTGCAAGGTGCATCCACATGCTTTTTGATTGACATAGGTAGCAACGAGATGATCCACACACACACAATTTTGTTTCTCTCTAGAATGTGTGCAATGTAAGCAGGTTCAAGGCTCCTGTGAAATTACGCTTAAAAAATCACTCATTGCGAGCAGGCAATTGGCTTTTATAAGCAAGCTCTAAGCGTGAAAATCATGGAAGAGGTGGTATTAATACAGCAAGGTCGACTTCTAAAGGCCTGCCCTCAAGAAAAACGCATGCCCTTGTTCGGCAACAGCACCATTCAATCTTCTCAGCTTGACCTGCTTCTTGCCCGACCCACACGGGCTTGCCATTAGTTGAGCTAAGAGGCAAAAGTAGGAGAGATAGGGGGACGATATGCAGAAGGTAATATCTATTTAGAGATACTAGTATTCACGCTGAAGCGCCAAACCTGGCTACCTTGTGCCCGTCCTGAATTTCAAAACCTGTTCAGCCCACTTGCCAGATAAGCACTTGGCAAGCCTGAGTGCATGGCGAGTCCTTTTACGGGCAGCTGTCACATAACCCCACTCTAGACCTGACCGCCCCTAACAGGCACTTGACACTATCAAGGCAATCCTTTCGCTATCAATATCATGACAGCTGCTAACGCAGTTTCTGAATTCCAACTCGGAAATCTCTGGATTCCTCATGCCCTGTAAACTTCAGAGCTCTCCGCACTTGCTCTCCAATAAACTCTGTGGTTCTTCGCACTTGCTTTCCCCTACCTGGTTGGCCCCACGCTCTGTCACACCCTTGATGGTGCGGCGGCGTCCTCGGCCATCAATCATGGACACCTGTTGTGTGTGTGTGTATGTGTGTGTGTGTGTATGTTTGTGTGTGTGTGCGTACGCATGTGTGTGCATGTGTGTGTGAGCGTCCACGCGTGTGTGCATGCGCGTGCGTGTGTTCACAGCATGTTCACAGCCTGAGTGCTGGATGGCCAGTTTTACTGCAAGGCTTGAGTCAAGCCAATCACAAGGGGCTGAGGTGAAAGGCTTGAGTCAGGCCAATCATAACAATCACACACAATCACACTCAATCACATTTAATCACACACAATCACAACATAAGCTGCAAGGCTTGAGTCAGGCCAATCACTAGACGGCTAAGGTGAAAGGCAGACCTGTTTTTCAAGTGCATGACAATGGATAACGCACATTACTGTTGTAATAAGCATGCGGCAGGTTGCAAAGCACAATTTTAGAGCTGCTCTGTCGTCCTGTTGCGTCAGGAGGCACCACACCACAACAATCAAAAGGGTACCCTGATGCAGCTCATGCCTGCCAATCATGTTTCTGCTAGCACATGATCTGTCGTAACAGCCTTCAGCTTGCTCGACCTCCTCTCTTCTGTGTACACCTTTGGGTGCTGCAGCTCCTTCAGGTGAATATTGAAGAGAGAGGATGGCAAGGCACTCGCACTGGACCCAAAGGCCCATATCACAGTCGGCTCGTCGCACACACACACACACACACAGTGCGGTGGCACCGTCTGTTGGGAGTACAGGACGATATGTCCTCGGCATTAGTTCAGGGCGTAATTTTCTTTCGTCTTTTGCTAAAGAAAGCCGAGAGTCATCGCCACACAGAGGTACACTCCAGGGGGACACATGCCTGTGGCACCTCGTGCTGAGACAGGTCTGGACGCATTAGGCATCAGAACTCTCTACAGCTTGTCACCACAGTGCTGATTCCACAGTTCTGATACCACAGTGCTATTTGATTGCTCTGTTGCCTTACTAGCGTTAGGGAACACCACGTCAAACATTTAGGAGCGTACCCTGCTTCTTCACCTAGCACGACACAACTCTGGACCCCTCAGGCGTCAGGGCGTGCCAGTATCTTGATGACACCACAAGTTGGCACGCACACACACACACAACCACACACACACACAAACACACACACACGCACACCAAACTGCTGAACACGCACCCTGACATTGTACAGGGCCTTCTGCAACTTGCGGGGCATGTCTGGGCGCAGGGGACGGGCCACAAACTGATCGAAGCTCATCCTGTGAGTGTGCAGGGAACAGATCAAAATTAAGTTTTGGGTTTACTAAACTGTGGAGCAACTTGATTTTCCTCACGCTTAGTAACAGGTGTTGTTTGTGAGGATTTACGAGGAATCGGAGCCAGAGAAAGAAGTGAAAGCAGGGGACCAGGTACCTAAGTCATCCCAGGACGAGTCACAGAGTACAGTGAGTCCCTTTCTGCACGTATTCGCAGCATGCCCAGCCTTTCAGCAGCGTTTTGCAAGGAAAGAACATAACTTTGATCCTCCTTCCAAGGCGCTGATGAAGGGCGGGACAAAACCTCGAGCGCTGCTCAAACACCTCCAAGACACTGATGAAGGGCGGGACAAACCTCGTGCACTGCTCTAACACCTCAAACTCAAACTGTAGTACGGCTTACTTGCTGTGCAGCCAACTCGCTGACGGTCGCTCAACGTGCGCCTTAAATGCTAATAATTATACAGCCATTTTAAGCAAAGAGCAGTGCCATCGTGCGCAGCTTCTTGGGTAGTAGATGTTTTGCAAAAGGGAAAAGGGTTGCACACACCAGCCTTTTTGATGCACTTACGTTGACGGCATTCACGGCATTCAGCACAGCAATCTAGATTCAGAAGTTTTGGAGGAACTAAGGATGAAGGCCATTCTCCTCGCCTGCCCAATCCTCGCCTGCCCAAATTCAAGCCAAAGGTAGGCTGCCCCACATTGCCTATGCCAGCGAGGTTCCCCATTGCTGCCATTCTCAATCGCATCAGGGTGTATCAGCACTGCCCTTCTAGCATTATAATTTCTTTCACCACCAAACCAGACACTTTTTGCGGTTCTTCCTGCACTGATTACTCCAAGCGTGAACAATTTTTATTCCATTCAGCAATTAGCTATATGGTGCGGCAAAGACAGGTGCATGATCTTCCTGGCTGCACCAATTATTGGCGAAGCAAAGTTGACCCGGCTATGCAAACCGTGCTAAATTTTGCAGATGTAGAATCACAAATGATGCGTGCCACAAATGATGCTTGCCATGAATGACACAACGTTGCAAACGATGCGTGTTACAACCCACACCTGACTTCCAGCAGCTCCATCATGATGATGGGTAAGGGAGCAGACTTGAGGAAGGCGCTGGTGGCCGTGTCCAGGGCGAGCATCAGTCCGTTCTGGCAGGCCTTGAAGGACTGCGGGTGTGTGAATGATGGGTAAAGGTGAGTGTGTGAATGATGGGTAAAGGAGAGTGTGTATCAAGCATGAAGGAGAGTGTGAATATATGATGGGTGTGTAAATTATGGGTAAAGGAGAGTGCGTAAATGATGGGTAAAGGAGAGTGTGTATCAATCGTGAAGGAGAGTGTGTGTAAATGATGGGTGTGTTAATGATGGGTAAAGCAGAGTATATAAAAGACGGGTGAATGAGGGCGTGTATCAGACATGAAGCCATTGAGGACATGGCACAGATGTGGTTTTATGTAGAGCGAGCATCAGTCCAGTCAGGCAAGCCTTGAAGGACTGCGGGTGTTTGAATGATGGGTTAAGGAGAGTGTGTATCAAATATGAAGGAGAGTGTGCAAATGATGGGTGGGTAAATGACGGGTAAATGAGGGCGTGTATCAGACATGAAGCCATTGAGGACATGGCACAGATGTGGTTTTATGTAGAGCGAGCATCAGTCTGTTCTGGCAAGCCTTGAAGGACTGCGGGCGTTTGAATGATGGGTAAAGGAGAGTGTGTATCAAACATGAAGGAAAGTGTGTGCAAATGATGGATGTATAAATGACGGGTAAATGAGGGTGTGTATCAGACATGAAGCCGTTGAGGACATGGCACAGATGTGGAATTATTCAGAGCATCAGTCCGTTCTGGCAGGCCTTGAGGGAATGTGAATGTTTAACTGGAAGGGCAAAAGAGAGTAAATCCAATGTGGGTGTTTATATGGAAGGGCAAAAGAGAGTTAACATATAGTGTAAATCCAATATGGGTGCGCAATGTGGGTTGTGTAAATCCAATATGTAAATCTGATGTGTACATTCAATGTGGGTGTTTCTATGGAAAAGCAAAAGGCAGTAAATCCAAGCAGCCTTGAGGTCAAAGCACAAGTGTGCCTGTGTTCAAAGCGGGCATTACTCTTGAGACTCTAGCACGAAAAATCTAAATGACTTGTGGAACCTGTGCTGTCTAATCTTCACCTGTTTTCTAATTCTTGAACCTTTATTCAAACATAGTAGTTGACGCTTTCAGTGGCTTGGTCATTTTTAATTAACGCGTCAAACTCCTAAGCGGATGATGACCTGAGAGGAACTAGACAGATTTTTTATTCCTCACAGCCAGGCGTACAGCTCATACAATATACACGCACGCACTCACACAAGCACAAACACACACACTAAGACACACAAAGACATACATGCACAAAAATAGGCACGTTACGCAAAAGCATCAGCCTGACCTGCGTGAACCCGCTCCAGGCCTCCGTGCCTCCTGGCAGGGGGATCTTAGTGTGTGGGTTGTTGAAGAAGACTGAGCGGCCATACACTACGGCAGTGGGCTGGGAGGCGGCGATGAAGCGAATCAGCACATCTAGCACCTGTGTGTGTATCATGAAGCACAAAATGAATTGCAGCATATTCAGCACGTGTGTGTGCATGCATGCGTGTGTGCATATGATTGGCATGCGACAAAGTACGCATCAATTGGTCAGGATCTCTTGAGTGAGCTTAATAGAAATTTGTAAGAGATGGGGATGGGAACAATCAAACACATCAAACACGCCCTTTCACACACACACACACACACACACACACACACACACACACACACACCTGCAGGGCCTCACGGGGAGACTCACGGAAAGCGCCTCCAGTGTGCTGCTGGGCAGCAGCGATGTAGTTGAACACCTCATTCATGTCCACCACAGACACCTCCTTGATGGTGATCTGCGCGATGACATGAAGGCAGACGTGATGATTGAATACCTTGAGAGAGAATTGCACACTAATAGCAAGAATACAGCTGCTCTGTAACAAAAACACAGCTGCTCTGTAACAGCAAAGCTGCTCTGTAACACAGCTGCTCTGTAACAAAACACAGCTGCTCTGTAACAAAACACAGCTGCTCCGTGACAAAAAAATTTGCCTGTGGATGTGTGCAGCCAAGGAATAAGAGTAAGTGCCTTGTGCCCACGTAATACCGTCGCAAGCAAGACTGTAGTGCAGCAAGGAGACACAGATTGACCTTGCTTGTGCCAAAGTCATAACGCAATAGTAAAATAGTAAGAAACATATAGTGACCTTGCTTGTGCCAAAGTCATAACACAATAGTAAAACAGTAAGAAACACGCAGTGACCTTTCTTGTGCCAAAGTCATAACGCAATAGTAAAACAGTAAGAAACACATAGTGACCTTGCCTGTGCCAAAGTCAAAACGCAATAGTAAAACAGTAAGAAACACATAGTGACCTTGCTTGTGCCAAAGTCCTAACACAATAGTAAAACAGTAAGAAACACATGGTGACCTTGCCTGTGCCAAAGTCATAACGCAATAGTAAAACAGTAAGAAACACATAGTGACCTTGCCTGTGCCAAAGTCATAACGCAATAGGAAAACGGTGAGAAACACATAGTGACCTTGCCTGTGCCAAAGTCATAACGCAATAGTAAAACAGTAAGAAACACATAGTGACCTTGCCTTTGCCAAAGTCATAACGCAATAGGAAAACGGTGAGAAACACATAGTGACCTTGCCTGTGCCAAAGTCATAACGCAATAGTAAAACAGTAAGAAACACATAGTGACCTTGCCTGTGCCAAAATCATAACGCAATAGGAAAACGGTGAGAAACACATAGTGACCTTGCCTGTGCCAAAGTCATAACGCAATAGTAAAACAGTAAGAAACACATAGTGACCTTGCTTGTGCCAAAGTCATAACAAAATAGGAAGGAGAATAGGAGAGCGGGCGTTTGATGTAAGAGAAAACATATCAAAAACGCAATGGGGCTATGAGGCAACACAAAGACAAATAACGCCCAGATGCTCCCAGGAGCCATCGTGCTTACCAGCGTGATGGACAGCCCCTTCAAAAAGTCATTTTTCACTGCTGCACAAGTCCCTGGTAAGTAGCCACAGGTCATTGCTCAGCAGTAAACAATGACTCCACAACAGATCTGCTCAAAAAGCCTAGTAACGTGTGAACACACACACACCAAGCATGCTCCCACAAAATTTAACCCACATAGACACACATAAACACACACACACACATGCACACATAAACACTATAAGAAAACACACACGTGTGCGCATATGCAAGCAAACACATGCGCGCCTTCAATACGTGTATTTGAACTGTAGCTAAGCGAATAATACGGTTAGCTACACTCATACACTCATACGGTTAACTTCACTCATACACTCATATGGTTAACTACACTCATACACTCATACGGTTAACTTCACTCATACACTCATATGGTCAACTACACTCATACACACATATTGTTTTCCCATCCCTCCTCCCCCAAGCGAGTCAAATAAGGCATTCAGAGGTCTACCTCCGTCATCATTGTAACACACAACAATTTCAATACAAATGTGCGGATGTGGCACCCACTCAGATTGAAAGTGTACTGCGTATGCAAGTCAAATCAGACATCCAGATGTCGACACGTTAGGGCCTATAAGGACTTGGCGGACTTAGAATAAGATCAGATCTGTGGTTGAACCCAGAGTAGCTGCTGCAGGTGCTGAGGATTGACTCACATCCACGACAGGTGCATGCAAGACGTTGCAGCCTTCAAACATCAAAGCCCAAATAAGGTGTAGAATATTGCATCCACCTCACACGCAAAGACATATTATGTGCACGCACTCATACCACAGTTGCACAGTTACAGCCTTTGCCGCCCCTGCCGCCTGCATCCACCTCACAACACACAATACACAAACACGCAAACACACAATGCACACAAACACACACACAAAGACGGACACATACCACAAAGGTGCGGTCACAGCCTTTGTTGCCCCTGCTGCCAGCATCCACCTCACAAAACATAACACACACACATACAAAAACACGCAAACACACAACACACACAAACACACAGCACACAGCACACACACACATACCACAAAGGTGCGGTCACGGCCTTCGCCGCCCCTGCCGCCTCTGCCCCCCCTGCCCCCAGCTGCCACGGTGCGGCCGCCTGCCATTGCGGGTGTGGGGGCTCCAGCAGGGGAGTCCTCGTCCTCTGCCACGACCTCAAAGCGTGTCTCAGCCTGCGTAGTCACAAGGTGTTAATGATGAGGTTTGTGCGATGTCGCGTGCATTCCGTCCTCAGCCATACCTTGAAGCGCATCTCAGCCTGCGCTGCAGTGAGTGTCAGTGTAATGTCGTGCACTTCCTCCACAGCCACGATTTAAAGAGCGCGCCTCAGCCTGCATTCTCGAGGTGACATTTCGATCACATTTTACATTGCATTCTGTTTTTAGGGACAAGCAAAGACTGACTGGCCAGCAGTCCAAGGTCTTAACTGTATCCCATTGCCATTTTTAGATTTTGAAAGAAAGACTGACTGGCTAGGTCTGGGAATGAGGCAATTCACCATCCTCGACCAAAGGAATACGAAGCAGGCGTGCCAGGCAGAACAAAGGAGGCGTGCCAGGGAGTACGAAGCAGGCGTGCCAGGGAGTACGAAGGAAGCGTGCCAGGAAGTACGAAGTAGGTATGCCAGGGTGTACGAAGTGGGCGTGCAACCAGCATGTGCTGCCTCGCCTGTACGCTAAACTCAGCCCTAGACGCGGCCTTGATCTGGGCTGGTTCATCAAATCAAACAGCCAATTCTAAACCACATAAATCAGAGGCGGGGTTACTCGTATCTGGGGCTGGCCAAAACCATATGTATACACCGTATGTGACCGTACACTTGGTGAGTTCCCTGCCGAAAACACCGTATACACACCGTATATATATATGGTTTTGGCCAACCCTACTTGTATCGTATATCATATGGCTTGTAGCACAATGAACACATTTGTAATTGTGTGAGTGAGGGGCAGCAGCAGTATCGCACCGGAGGCAGGAAGCGTCCGGGGGAGTAGATGTTCTTGCGGCCATCAAACGCGTAGTTCAGGCCCCACTTCTCCTGACGAGCCAGCTGCGCCACCAGGGCCTTGCACAGCTTGCCGGGCATGGGGCGCTCCTGAGGGCCTGTTGTCCCAGGCGTGTGTATGTGTGTGTGTGTCTGTGTTTCCACATGCCTGGTACATGAACTGTGATTGAAACATTTGTCATCGCTTTCAGCACATCCAATGGAAAGAATGCACAGGCACCGACGACACGAATAAGCCAGTCAAAGGCAGGACAGGCAAGCCTGAGGGCTACGGCAGGTAGGAGAAGAGTTTGGAGCAGCAACCCTGTTTCTATAAGTCATCATTGACGGTGAAGGTGTTTTAGCTGTCAGGTACAAGGGTTCAGAAGGCATCTGTCGTGCCTGTTGCTGCAGTAAAGGAGTGCAAACACCAACACAAGCGCACGTGCACACACACACACGCACACACACACAAGCATGCTTCCCTTAAGGCCTGGAGTCACCCTTGCGTTCAGAAACCCTGCAACTAGGACCAAAAAACAAAGACAGCCTTCACCACCTCTAAAACAACACACACGAGAGAGACAGACAGGTAACAGTTCCATCCAACCCAACTAGGGTTAGCCATACATAAACACGTATTTACGGTGCATATACGACGTGTGTATACGGTTCTTGCTGACCCTACACTCAACGCATCCCATGTAGCACGCACCACGAGGCTTGTCCACATCCTGCTTGGACACAATGTGCACGTCGTAGTGCACTGCCATGCCGCTGTAGTTCGGGCCCTTGCGCAGGGCAAAGTAGTTGGCGAGCACCTGCGCAAGAGCAAAGCACGTGTGCAAACAGCGTAACATTTGAGTGTGTGTGCGAGCTTGTGTGTCATGAACAAAAATGAAAAGCCGCTGTAGTTGGGGCCCTTGTGTAGGGCAAAGCAGTCGGCGAGCACCTGCGCAAGAGCAAGGCATGTGTGAATAACGCACCGCAAGAGTTTGTATGACAAACAAATGCATGTGCTGGTTTCACAGCTTGGGAGTTGCTGAATAACCTCAAACCTATTTGGGAGGTTGCTCACAGGATCGCCCTCCCAAGTAGATTTGAGGATATTTATGCATGATGTTTGTAGCATGTTTTGCAATGGACGATTGAGATAAAACACGGCCAGCACCTTCCACAGAGCGAAGTATTTTGCCGGCCACCATCTACTTTGCAAGGCCCTCGTGGGCCTTTTATAAGCGCGCCAGTTCTCTCCAGCTGTTAGGGTAGTTTACAGTTCAAGGCAGGGCCGTCTGCATACGGCAACCCCTATTAACAACACCATGCTTGTGCGTCTACACAGCAGGCTCCCACCATGGCCTAGTCGGCTGCGCTTTTTAGCCGGTCTAAACATAGCTCAAAACTTGTGATACACGACTCGTGGCAGCTAAACACACAGCAGGGTCCCACCTTGATGGCCTTGCCAGCAGTTCCGTAGCCAGGGCGCATGGGCATTACTGTCTGGGACTCCACGGGCATGATGCTCTGTGCGGCAAAAGAACAACATGGAAAGGAAGGGCGCGTTACCGAGCGGTGAAGTGCAGGAGCGTTTGTGAGCATCACTGCCTGAAAATTAACGGGCGTAGTGCTCTGCATGTGGAGGGGGGACCTGAACAGGAAGGCAAAATTTACAGGGGCATCTTTCACGGGAGCCTGGGCTTCACAGCCTCAAACTCCATAGGCTTATAGTAGGCTTATAATGCGCCGCACAGAATTTTGCGGTTCAGCACCTTGTGCTTGTAAAATGCCAGACAGTAACATGCAAGGAAGGACTTTCCAGCCGTAAGCGAGGCTCTTGCTAATTATTAACGAGTGTTCCAGGAACGACCAGACCTAGAAAATACCGCTAGCACAAGCATGACTTGAAAATTGACCTAAAAGAGTGCAGCCAACCGCTTTGAGCGCAAACACTCGCCCTGAGCGAAAAGGCTGCCTTCTTCCTGCTACTGCTGGACCAATTGCACCAGAAAGGGTTAGGGTATCAGAGCAGCGCTACTTTTGAGGTGGTGCACGTTTGTCACGACTCATGATTCACAACAATAATCCAACAATCTGCTACAATGCGTTACAACCAGAAAACACTGAGCAATGGAAACCATCGCACAATGCCTTTGCTGCACGGGGTGACTGTTAACGACTGACCAGATGATAAAATAACAGAAATGATTACGAGCCGAAAGGGCAGTGCGTATGCACGGAACAACAAGCAAGCAGACCTCCTTGTTTTGGTGACGCCTTCATTTCAACTTATCAGGCAGCGAAAGGCGCGCGCGCAGCACGCAACACGCAAAACACAACGCGTGCATGACACACACAAAATACACGCGGCCACCTGCTTGGGTCCGGTGATGCTCATGTTGCCCAGAGCGCGGGTCATCTGCTGCATACCCTGTTGAGGGGTGACGTCATGGTAGTCGGAAGGGCCTCCACGACCCCCACCCCCACCACGGCCGCCCCCCTCAAAACGGCCGCCACCCCCGCGGCCACCTGCGGAAACGTGTTGCGTGTGCGTACGTGCGTTTATGTGTGTGTGTATGTGTGATTGTGTACGTGTGTTGTTGTGCAAGTGTTTGCATGCGTGTATACAGGTGTGTGTGTTTGGGTATGTACGTGTTGGTGGCTGGACATACAACATCCCGACAACACATAAGAGAGCCCTATAATCCATTGATCACAACTTTGAGGGCACTATGTTGTTGGTATGCGCACCTCCCTCAAAGCGTCCACCACCGCCACGGCCACCTCCTTCAAAGCGGCCACCACCGCCACGGCCACCGCCCTCATAACCTCCTGCGTGTATCATACGTGTGTGTGTACGTCTTTGTGTGTACGTGTGTGTGTGCGTGTGTGTGTGTGTATGTGTGTGTACGTGCGTGTGTTGCGCCCGTGTGCACTGCTGGACATGAACTTGTATTTCAATTTCAGGCCAATTCCTTTACAAACGAACTCACGACCTTGTGTGGACCTCCATGTGTTGGTCATGTTCCTATACAATCATTCTTCAAAACACTAAGGGGGAAACGAGTTGGCCTGGCCGGCCTAAGAGACCATTCATACCATTCCAAGCCATGGCATGCAAATTGAGTTTATCTAATAGGGGTGGCTCTAAAGGCACGGCTTGCTTTCGTGCGTGCCATTTTGAAGGAACGCTTTAGGGAAGGGACATGCGTGCCTTTCTCCCCTCTTGCCTCCCTCTGTGTCGCACAGCTTGACCCCCCAAATTCTCTGAGCAAATGCTTGGATTAGCAGTGAGCAAAAGAAGCAGGGAAACAGGGGAAGCGGAAATGCACAAGCAGGCGTGTGTGAGAAAGCTTGTTGTTGCACAAGCTCTCACACACACGCCTACTAGCAGCATTGAAGCAGCTACTCCCATGAATAAGAACACCATAGGAATCCCTCCTTCCCCTTGGGAGGAGAAGGAAAGAGGGTGGTGACGTATCGTTGTGCGTGTATTGGGAACCACTGCTGTTGCGTGGAAAACACGAACAGTTAGCCTCTAAACGGCCCGCCAAGTTAAGCCCCTAAAACCGGCCACGTTTTAACAAGAGAAAAAGGGAGGGAGGGGTGCCCCTGGGCGTTCTGGGCGAAGCACTCGGCATTCACCTCTGCCACTGAAGGGCCTGTCTCCTCCGCGGCCTGCGCGCAACAGGAATGAGAATAAGGGTAACGAAGGGAGGGGTGCAGCGTGGGGAACAAGGCAAGGTACGAGGCGGGCAGGTGCCAGTCGAATCCATGACAACTCGGTCCAGTGTTTCCCGGCAGGGGGTGATTCAAGCAGAAAGCACACTCACCTCCTCCACGGCCTCCGTAACCTCCCCTGTCTCCCATTCTGTAGCGATCACAAAAAACAAGGCAAGACCTGAACGACGCGAACGGCCAAGCCTGAATTCAAGGCGCCAACAATTAATTTACTGCATTCTATCAAAAGATTGGGGAACAAAAGATGGATGACACGACTAGGTTTTATTCCAGAATATTTTACGATCATGGATTTGATTATGGGGATCTGAATTGGAGGGAGGTCAAGCAAAGGCTAGCAAGTTTGCGAGAGTTCACACCGTAGACCATGTATTTCTCTTGCTGTTGGGCCTCCTTTCTACATGATTCAGGCCTTACTCGCTTAAGCCTTGCACAACCGACCACTACGTAGTGGTATACTTACACCGATGCTTGGCAGATCTGCTGCTTCATCAAATAAAGATATCATGTTAGCGCACATTTCAGATGGCTGGGCAAAGCAAGGGGGGCACGCGTGATAAGCCTGATTGTAATGCATCTAAACATTGATGACGAAGAGCAGGATGCCAACGTTGGCAAATTGTTCATCACCAACGTTCTGGTGTCATATCAGTCTTGTTTGAGACAAGTTACTTTGAGATCTTGCTGGTCGCAATCGCTGACAGCTTCTAAAAAACAAGTAGAGATTAGTGACCAAGGTCTTCAGGTGGGGCGTGTGGCTACTGTGTTAATGCTGAAATCTTGTCAAATTGAAGGCCTATATCTTGTGAACTTCGGGGTGCTGAATGTTTTCCGTTTTTGCATCGCCACCACATCCAGGGAGATTTCCTCCAATCCATAGCCAAAGCAATCCATCAGTCACCATCACCCATTCACTTACTCCTACAAAGTCAAATCCCACGCAGGTATTATGGCAATGAAGTTGCTGACGCTCTGGCAAGAAATTCTATCACAACCTACTCAATTACAACCTACTGCTGACGTTGCGGATGCCTCCATCAAAACAGCTGGCTCTGAGGGAAATCCCTTCTACAGCATCTACTGGCTTGCAAAGTAATATGAAGAACGTGAAATTATACAAAAACACTCAAACGCGGCCCAGACACCTACCTCAGGCTTTGGCATTTAATCCAATTACAGTGACGCCTGGCAAGCACACATGCACCCCCTCCACAAACTAGGGAATGCCAATACCGTAGCAAGCTAACATAAATATTACCAGACCCTCATCACAAATGGCACCGCCAATGGAGCCAGGCAGCAACGCTTACCTAACAGCATCCTGTGTCCCTGTTAAAACCAAGTGCATCATTATGAAATACACAACAGGAACCCTGTACAACCAAAATCATGTGGTATGATTTAAGCGCTCGATTAGCCTACCTTGCCCCCTCTGCCCTCAGCTAGACAGTGCCCTGCATATCCTTTCTGATTGCCTAATATAACAAGCGTGGAGAAAGACAAGTGAGGGCGCCGAGTGGTGCAAAGTAGTAACTCATAGATTGTTACACCAAAAAACTCAAATAGAAATTTGATCCTGAGCGACATGATTTAGCATGTAGCATGAACTTTTAAGCCATCAGCGGAACATGCTCCCAAGGATCCTGCTTTGTCTCCATGGATATAGGCAGCAGCAAACGGTGAACTATGCAAATTTATTATCATATTCCTGGTACAGATGATGGTTGAGAGTGGCTCTTACCCACCCGCTTCTTAGACAAAAACAGGTTTACCTCCCAGCCGTCCGGATGCTGTACTGGTTGCTCCCATCTCTGCAAAAACAAAAAAGGAGGGAGGAGATCCAGTGATTTAAGTCCTAGATGGTAGAAGCACATTTCATAGGTTGCACATTCAATATCTGTGAGCAGCAGCTTGAGTTGTGGGAGTTATGGGAGTTATCGGAGTGCATTTACATACGCTGCCTAGCCTGCCTAGCTGTCACACATTTTGACTGGTGGCTTACTCTGTAAGTATAAGTCCAGATGACACACACAGATGATGATCCCCCATCTTCGATTTAGTGTGGTCGGCTGGTCCTGACAGATGCTTGATGTTTGTTTTACTGGTTTTATTCACATCAATTCTGACTGGCCGAGACGTACAAAACAAAATGTGTACATTTTACTTTTTTACTTTGATATTGCAAGCGTGCAACCTGCCTTTGACATGCCTGCTTCTAAGCTTTCCTATGCTGATTTCAGGTTACAGCAGCCCTTGTTAAGCTGCGAGATTTTTTCTCTTTCCAACGGTTTTGGTTTTATTCACATCTGTTATACTGGCCGAGACGTACATAACAAATTGTGTACATTTTACTTTTTCACCTTGATATACATAATTCCTGCTTTTGGTTCATTGTTGCCGCTCGAAACTAAAAATAGAAATAAAAAAATAGCACTGATAGTGTAGCGGCGAGAGGCAGCATAATAAAGAAATAAATAAAAAAGATTCTTTGTTCGTCCAAGAGTTCCAAGATAATCGAATCACTTAAATTTCTCGATTTTGGGCCAGTGGTTACTTCTTTTCATTGCTCTGCTGCACCCTGCCACAGAAAGATGATTGATGTGCGCTTCATACTCCTCGCCGCGCGCCCACGAATCACGTGCCACGATGAGGTGCAATCAGACTCCGCTTGGTCAGCGACCAAGGAGATCATGGACAGACTTCAGCACGCGTTTGTCCGCGTGCTGAAGAGGAAGAAACGGGTCATTGTGGGCAACCAGTGAGTGTGTCTCTTTGCTCACAAACACTGCACACATACAGACTGGTGGATGAGCGCGCACACACAGAACACGGTATGAGACATAGGCAACAAGATCCTTACATTTTGATGAATACCCACCAGAGCTGAGGTTGTTAAAGGCACTTCCTACGTTGTATTTGCTCCCAGCTGCCACCATGCAGTTATCCACTTGATCTTGGAAATCGATGGGCCCTGTGAAAACGTGATGAGAAGAAGGAGAATGGGGGTTATGGGATATGCGCGCACAAGTGCGGACTGACAGGGCTATGTATTTATATATTTTCCCTTCTATACTGGGTGTGTTAATCTTGCAGTCAAGCAGATAAAGAGCAAGAAATGAGAAAAAACGAACTCACCACCTGCAATTTCTTCTCCGTGCCTTTTTTTCTTCAGGACATGGTGCCGCTTGGCTGCGCCATCTGCACCTGTGTGTGATAACCAAAAATACGAGAGTTGTGGGTGTGACGCACATTTGGCATGCAGTGTGCACGCGGAGGTAAGCGGGCCTCCATCGTAACGCTCATTTTGCAAAACTCCCCACAGTGGAAATATTGCTTTTGGCAATATATACACCACCCAACCCCCCCCCTTACCAACTGCTAACTGCATTACATTCTACGACTGTGCAGACATGCAAAGCACACAGTTTTTTTTGTAATTTGTGGCCACTGTGGGACAGGCCTGCTGCTTTCGCACGCCTATGTGCCTCCTCCCTCCAGCGCTGCCTGTGCGCGCAAACATACATCCACACCATGCTAGTCTCTCTCGCACAGACAGAAAAGGGAGGCACTCACCCTGATGATGCCATTCTTCCAAGCTTTTAAGCCTTTGATGTCAGTTTCCAAGCAAAAGGAGTGGAGTTGTCAACAGCTATTTCCAAGCTCGAGCACAAATTAACGAACAAGGCATCAAAGGCTTTTGAGTCTGACTATGAACTGACTTCCGATTATTTTAAAGCGTGCGCACCCTGCTTTGTGAATTTCGTGAAACAAAAGCATGGGCACCTGAACAAGCCCTCTGTTTGAAAAATGCCTGAGCACGCACCGCTGTGCACATGGAAAGCATGCTGTACGGACGGAGGCGCAGGTGCATTGACGCTGTACCCCTGGGGGATGAAGTAGGGGGCATCTGCTTTCTCCCTTCGCCGAATGTTCTCTGCACCTCCAGCGCTGCCTGTGCGCGCAAACACACATCCACACCATGCTCGTTTCTCTCGCACATACAAAAAAGGGGTGCACTCACCCTGATGATGCCATTCTTCTAAGATTTTGAGCCCTTGATGTCAGTTTCCAAGCAAAAGGGGTGGAGTTGTCAACAGTTACTTCCAAGCTCGAGCACAAGTTAACAAACAAGCATCAAAGGCTTTTGAGTCTGACTATGAACTGACTTCTCTCTGATTTTTAAAATTGATGTCATGAGAGCAGGAGCACAATTTTCTGTAAATTTGTGAATTTGTTTTCAACCACATGCATAAAACTCATTTCTTGTCTTTATCTGCTTGACTGCAAGATTAACACACCCAGTATAGAAGGGAAAATATATAAATACATAGCCCTGTCAGTCCGC
>Ga0307960_1000876_pt1 | contig 17059 bp, 13 predicted proteins | sample OrgLakmetagen542_FD_201832 | JGI IMG/M metagenome (GOLD analysis project Ga0307960, IMG submission 201832) | Saline water microbial communities from Organic Lake, Antarctica - #542 | ecosystem: Environmental > Aquatic > Non-marine Saline and Alkaline > Saline | place: Antarctica: Organic Lake... | reverse complement strand
GAAAAAGGTTAGATCACACACACACGCACACACGCACACACACAGCTTGGCTGTAGTGGTCATGTCTTCGAGGTCTTTCACCTTTGAGCACCAACACACAGCGTGAAAAAGTTAAATCACACACACTCACACGCACACACATACACACACAGCTTGGCTGTAGTGATCATGTCTTTGAGGTCTTTCACCTTTGAGCACAAACACACAGTGTGGAGAAGGTTAAATCACACCCACACGCACACACACATTTTGGCTGCAGCGGTCATGTCTATTTAACCTTTGAGAATGTAGCGTGGAAAAAATTGGGTCACACACAAACACGCACGTCTTGGTTTTAGCGCTCAACTACAATGGTTAAAAATTTGAGCATGCGTGTGAGAGAAGGAGAGTGGCTGAGGCAGTTTAGTCAGAGTATGCACGTCAGTGTGTGGCGTGGAGATTGGCTGAGCATTCCAATCAGTGCTATCATTCCTAGCTGAGCAGTCCTATCAGTCCTATCAGTGTGGCGGTGAGGTTGGCTAGCAGTCCTATCAGAGGGTGCATGTCAATGCATGGTGTTAGATTAAAGGTAGCGTGCAAATACACACACTGATACACACACGCACACGCACACACCCAGGCACACACACACACACTCGTACACAAACACACACACTCATACACACACACTCGTACACAAACACACACACACACACTCATACACACACACTCATACACACAAGCGCACACCCGTGGGTAGCAGTTTCTAGCCCTATTGATCTCGCCCAAGCTGGAGCCAAACTCGTGAGAAGGGGCAGGGAATGGGGGTAGCTGGTAGCCCTGTGCAGCTGCTAGAAGGATCCAGCGTGGTCGTGCCTGAAATATAAGGAATGTGTGTGTGTGTGTGTGTGTGTGTGTGCAAGTGTGCCTGTGTGTATCTTACAACCTGTGCAGCTGCTATAAGGATCCAGCGTGGTCGTGCCTTTATAGTGAAGGAATGTGTGTTTATGTGTGTGTGTGCCTGTGTGTGTGTCTTACAGTCTGTGCAGCTGCTAGAAGGATCCAGCGTGGTCGTGCCTGAAAAATAAGAAATGTGTGTGTGACTGTGTGTGTCTTACAACCTGCGCAGCCGCTAGAAGGATTCAGCGTGGTCGTGCCTGTGAAGGGAAGGATTGTGTGTGCATATGTGTGTGTCTGTGTGTTTGCCTTACAGTCTGTGCAGCTGCTGTTAGAAATTATGGTCTGGCCCTGCGTGGTGCATTTCTTGTTTATGGCTTTGAGCCTGCACGAACAAACGTGCATTGCTCTCAGTCACAGACAGTGCCAATCACTTGCTTGCACTGTGCTTGCAGCTAAAGACAAGAAGACAAGCAGCATGCTCATAGAGCCAAACCAGCGCACAATAAAGCCTTCAAAGGAGAGTGAACTGAAAACCTGCATAACACCTCAATGGTCTGCCTGTTGTATATTACTTCCCACACAAACAAAACACACACATACTCACACACTCAAACGTACAAACATCCACACATACGCACACACAAATGCTTTAGCAAATGCACACCTGCACACCCAACTGCACACCGAACACCACACACACACACACACACACACACACACACACACACACACACACACACACACACACAGCAGATGCAACAGCCAGATCACCTGAGGGAGCCCAACTGCACCAGCTTCAATGATTCCGCTGCGCATTTGGTAGCGCAAGTTCATCAGTGTGTGCATGCAGTACTGAACGTACGCACCCCCATCTCGCTGCCACACGTGGGGGATATTTTCAATGACCACGTATGCTGGCCTGCACATGTGTGTGTGTGTGTGTGTGTGTGTGTGTGTGTGAATGTGTGTGTGTGTGCGCGCGTAAAAATATTGCTGAGCATTAACGTTGTGTTTTTGCATGTAAGGCCCAAGCAGCAGCACCAGCACCAGCAGCACCAGCAGCACCAACAGCAGCACCAGCACCAGCACCAGCACCAGCACCAGCACCAGCACCAGCACCAGCACCAGCACCAGCACCACCAGCAGCAGCAGCAGCAGCAGCAGCAGCAGCAGCAGCAGCAGCAGCAGCAGCAGCACCACCACCACCAGCAGCAGCACCAGCACCACCAGCAGAAGCAGTAGCACCACCACCACCACCACCAGCGGAGGCAGCAGCAGCAGCAGCAACAGCAGCAGCAGCAGCAGCAGCAGCAGCAGCGCCAGCACCAGCACCAGCAGCAGCAGCAGCAGCAGCAGCAGCAGCAGCAGCAGCAGCACCAGCAGCAGCGCCAGCGCCAGCACCAGCACCAGCAGCAGAAGCAGCAGCAGCAGCAGCGCCAGCGCCAGCGCCAGCACCAGCACCAGCACCAGCACCAGCACCAGCACCAGCACCAGCACCAGCACCAGCACCAGCACCAGCACCAGCAGCACCAGCAGTAAGATCTCTCAGAATGATTAGAGGTGTAAGAATCGGAGTCCAAGCGACAGCTACACCCTCCAACTACCAAGGACCCTCACCTTACAAATGAGACGAAATTCAGGTAGACTTTGATCTGGCGATTCCTAGGGTCGCTCAGAATGTCATGTCTCAGGGCTGATTTGTTGTGGCCACTCATGCCCTGCGTTATGGGTTGGCCAGAATAGTTCAAATACACCGTGTATGACCGTATATTTGGTGATTTCCCTGCCAAGAGCACCATATATACACTGAATATATATGGCCAAGTTGGCCAACCCTACATGCGTACGGTTCAAAACACACATATGTCGATTTCTATCACTGCATTGGGGCTTAATCTTTGAGGGAGCTCTGAGTTAGGGCAAAATACGCCCATGCAGACTTCTATCATTGCACCGGGGCTTTATCTTTGAGGGAGCCCTGAGTAAGGTCCAAAATACGCACATGTAAACTTCTATCACTGCACTAGATTATCACTGCACTAGATTATCAATGCTCTAGATTATCACTGCACTAGATTGTGATATTTGAGGGAGGCTTTAATCACAACGATGTAGTGCACCAGTAAAAACCTGCAGCCGGGAACTCTGGGCTGATTTGCAAGAAACGTTATAAGTGCACCTATTATACAGTCTTTGATCTGACACACATGCTTGTAGAGGATACCCACGAACCAAGTGCGTTGTCGTCTAAGTCTGATTGTACCCGGCACAGGGGGCCCACCCACATCATCAAACCCTCAGGAATGCCACATTTGTTTTAGAGGAGGTTGAGTTGCCATTTACATTGTTTCCTATGTCTGAATTGTTCCTAAATTGTACCTGACAAGAGGGCCCAACCACACAAACAAACATGTGAGTTCAGTGTGAAACACCTGAGCTCAGGTTCTTGTAGTATAGCATAAAGTGAGATGTCCTTACTTTCTGGTTTTCTCCGGTTTTTGCTTCCCTTCTCCATTCTTTTTATTCCTTGGGGAACACAACTCTCTCTTTAACATACTTCCCCCCCTCCCTCACCTCTTTTCTATTTTTAAGTCCTTAGTTTTCTCCCGTTTCTCTGGTTTCTCTGAGTTGTTGTTTTCTCCTTGGTAATAATGACAGAGCCCCTATGCATCTCATGATGCAAGCAAAACAGAACCCTCAGGAATGCCAAATCTAATTTAGAGGACAGGCTGAGTAGCCATTTAAGTTGTTGCCTATGTCTGAATTGTACCTGAATTGTACCTCACATTCATTTCAGAGGACAGGCTGAGTAGCCATTTACGTTGTTGCCTATGTCTGAATTGTACCTGAATTGTACCCCACATTCATTTCAGAGGACAGGCTGAGTAGCCATTTACGTTGTTGCCTATGTCTAAATTGTACCTGAAGTGTACCTCACATTCATTTCAGAGGACAGGCTGAGTAGCCATTTACGTTGTTGCCTATGTCTAAATTGTACCTGAAGTGTACCTCACATTCATTTCAGAGGACAGGCTGAGTAGCCATTTACGTTGTTGCCTATGTCTGAATTGTACCTGAAGTGTACCTCACATTCATTTCAGAGGACAGGCTGAGTAGCCATTTACGTTGTTGCCTATGTCTGAATTGTACCTGAAGTGTACCTCACATTCATTTTAGAGGACAGGCTGAGTAGCCATTTACGATGTTGCCTATGTCTGAATTGTACCTCACATTCATTTTAGAGGACAGGCTGAGTAGCCAACTGTGTTGGCATCAATGTCTGAATTGTACCTGACAAAAGGGCGCACAACCCCACAATTAAACCCTCAGGGCCACATTCAATTTAGAGGACAGGCTGAGTAGTCAACTGTGTTGGCATCAATGTCTGAATTGTACCTGCACAAAAGGGCACACCCCCACAATCAAGCCCTCAGGATTGCCACATTCAATTCAGAGGACAGGCTGAGTAGTCAACTGTGTTGGCATCAATGTTTGAGTTGTACCTGACAAGGGGGCCCGCCCACGACTACAATGCCGTCAGGGTTCCATTCTGGAAGAGGAAGAGCACGGGTGTCCCTGAGGCTACTGAGGTACTCAATCAGCAAATCCTGCGCCGAATCCTGCACACACACATACACATACACACATACACACAAATACACACACGCACACACACGCACAAACACGCACGCACACGTAAATATATAACACGTGAGCCTGCTGTAACGGTGTGTGTAATGTGTGTGTGTGTGTCTGTGTGTGTGAATGCATGTTTGTGTATGTGCTTGTGTGTATGTGTGTGTGCGCGTGCGTGAATGTATGTTTGTGTGTATGCTTGGGTGTATGTGTGTGAGAAGGTGCGTGTGATTGTGTGCGTGTGCGTGTGCGTGTGCGTGCACGTGTGTATGGTTTTAGAGGGGGAATCAGAGGCCCCAAATGGCTATTATTTTGGCATGCTCCTAGGTTATGCCTCCCGTAACTGGCAGGTATCGAGCTCAGCACTATTATTTTCTGGCATGAAACCTGCCGGTTAGGGGAGCCATGCAAGCCATACCTTATCGGTCACGGCGTAAAACCAGTTTTGGAGCAGCCATATGCTGTGTATGACCAGCCAATATGGCACCAAATTGAGTGATTGTATGTAGGGTTGGCCAGAACCATATTTATACGGTGTATATACGGTATTTCTGGCAGGGAAATCATCAAATATACGGTCATATACGGTGTATATATACGGTTCTGGCCAACCCTGATTGTTGGTGTTTCGAAGTCCCTCTTATAAATGAAGATCATTGCAACAAGAATGGAGTGAACAGACCCAGTGGTTGGCCAAATGTGTGCACAGGGTTTAGGGTTCAGGGTTTAGGGTTTAGGGTTTAGGGTTTAGGCAGATCTTGTAATGTAAACAGCCTTAATTTTCCTTAGGAAAGCACCCATTTAGGGTATAAGTGTCCTTTGTGTGCGTTAAGTCCTGTCTATCTATACAGTTACTCAGAGCGACTTAACTTGGAACTGAACACTACATGCCCTGGTAGTTTATAATGTCTTGAAGCTACTTAATTCCAGTTTGAAAAATGGTGCGTGAGAAGTGGCCCCTTAAAAAGTTAAAAGGAGCATGTTCAGGTACTTGCTTCCATGACACTCTATAGTAATGAATGTGAGTGCAAAGATGCCTGATGCTGATCTCCCTTTCCCTTTGCATTCGTTTCAAGCTATACCAAACCAATTTGTGCAAATTGAGGTGGCTTTATAGTCGACAGAACCATACATAGTTGGCACAAGGATCAAATATTTGTATCAAAGGGCTTGTAGTATGATTGGTGGTACACTCATGAATGCTTTGCTGAATGAGGATCCCATTATCTGCTCCCATTTATCAAGCCTTGTTGAAATGAGGATCCCAATATCTACTCCCATCTATCTGCCCCCATCAGATCTATCAAACTCTGCTGGAATGATTTGTTTGACCTGAGGAGATTAGTAGCACCCCAGTTTCTCTTTAAGCTCTCTCTTGGTGCAACTATTTGTAGTGCGCAAACCTGTGTGATGTGCCCTCAATACAACAATACACACACAGACACTCACACCCACACACACACATGAGCACACACATGCACACACATACACGCACACACTCACACAAACACGCACATGCACACACACGCACGCACACGCACACACACAAACACACACACACACCTCAAAGAATTCCAGTGGCTCCCAAGTCATGACACCATGCCTTGTTACTCTGCAATTGACATACCAGTAATAATATTTGTGCATGTGTATGCGCATGTGGGCACGGATTGAAAGGATTGAAAGGTGTGCACACATTGTGATCGAAGTATAGAGCGCTTGGCGGGGTGCAAGTTTGAGGCAGGGACTTGTGTATGTGCATGGTATTTGTGTTTGCGTGTGTGCGTGGTATTTGTGTTTGTGTCTGTGTGAGTGTGAGCGCATGTGTGTGTTTGGGTGTGTATGTGTGTGTGTTTGGGTGTGTGTGTATGTGTGTGTGTGTGTGTGTGTAGACCGGGTGGGGGAAAACAGCATGTGTACCAAAGAAAGAGGGAAATCTATGCACGGACAGAACCAGCGTGCATTTCGAAGCCTCGGTATTCTTGTGATGTAAACAGGTTATGGCAGATCTTGAGCAACAATGTTTTCTTGTAATGTAAACAGGTTAAGGCAGATCTTGTAATGTAAACAGGTTAAGGCAGATCTTGTAATGTAAACAGGTTAAGGCAGATCTTGAGCAACAATGCTTTAGCGTCTTGAGCAACAAGGTCGAATGTAGAGACTGTTCTAGAGCAGCAAGGTGTTGAAGCCTAGAGCAACAAGGTCGAATGTAGAGACTAATCTAAAGCAGCAAGGTGTTGAAGCCTAGAGCAACAAGGTCGAATGTAGAGACTGTTCTAGAGCAACAAGGTTAAATGCTGACTGGCGTAGAGCAACAAGGTTTCGCAAATGCAATTTGATTCCACAAACCAAAAATACTCTCGGGATGTGAGCTTTCTAATCCCATAGAGGGTATGGCAAGGCACGGCAATACCTCGTATCGCCTATAGCATCCTCATAATCCTCCCACTCCAGCAGGAACAAAAGCTCGCACTCTTCTGTCTGGAAAAGAGAAGGGACGAGGGCAGACAGTCAGATACGCATATACGCATCAAACATGCAAGCAGATATTTAGTACACAAAGACATAAGTGGAGCGCTACAGCACAAAACCCTGCGTATTGAAATGATTTCTACTAGTCATCAACCCCCTGCACCAAGACGCAGTTTTTCAAAACATTTACACACATGCACACAACACACATGCACAAACACACACACAGAAGGTGGCACGGCTCAGGCTCTGTCATGTTATACAACCCCTGCACCAAGACGCAGTTTTCCAGAACATTTACACTTATGCACACACACGCACACACAGAAGATGGCACGGCTCAGGCACTGTCCAGATATTGTGAAGAGCACCCTTCATTGCCTGCATGAGATCGTCACTGCCTGCAGCCCCCTTCATTGCCTGCAAGCAGCCTTCACTGCCTGCAAGCAGCCATCAATGCCTGCAAGCAATCTATGCTGCCTGCAAGCACCCTTCACTGCCAGCAAGTAACCTTCAATTCCTGCAAGCAATCTTCACTGCCTGCAAGCACCCTTCAGTTCCTGCAAGCAACCTTCACTGCCTGCAAGAAACCCTCACTACCTGCAAGCAACCCTCACTACCTGCAAGCAACCTTCACTGCCTGCAAGCAACCCTCACTACCTGCAAGCAACCTTCACTGCCTGCAAGCAGCCATCACTGCCTGCAAGCAACCTTCACTGATTGCAGTAACCTTCAATTCCTGCAAGCACCCTTCGCTGCCTGCAAGCACTCTTCACTGCCTGCAAGAAACCTTCACTGCCTGCAAGCACCCTTCACTGCCTGCAAGCAGCCATCTCTGCCTGCAAGCCACCCATGCTGCCTGCAAGTAATCTTCACTGCCTGCAAGCAGCCACCACTGCATGCAAGCAAACTTCATTGCCTGCAAGAAACCTTCAATTCCTGCAAGCAACCTTCAATTCCTGCAAGCAACCTTCACTGTCTGCAAGCTCCCTTCATTTCCTGCAAGGAACCTTCACAGCCAGCAAGCAACCTTCACTGCCTGCAAGCAGCCATCAATGCCTGCAAGCACTCTTTACTGCCTGCAAGCAACCTTCAATTCCTGCAAGCACCCTTCACTGCTTGCAAGAAACCTTCACAGCCTGCAAGCACCCTTCACAGCCTGCAAGCACCCTTCAGTTCCTGCAGGCAACCTTCAATTCCTGCAAGCAGCCTTCACTGCCTGCAAGCACCCTTCAGTTCCTGCAAGCAACCTTCACTGCTTGCAAGAAACCTTCACAGCCTGCAAGCAGCCATCATTGCCTACAAGCACCCTTCATTGCCTGCAAGCAGCCTTCACTGCCTGCAAGCAGCCACCACTGCCTGCAAGCAGCCATCAATGCCTGCAAGCACTCTATACTGCCTGTAAGCAACCTTCAATTCCTGCAAGCAGCCACCACTGCCTGCAAGCAGCCTTCAATTCCTGCAAGCACCCTTCATTGCCTATAAGCAGCTATCACTGCCTGCAAGCAGCCACCACTGCCTGCATATTTTTTCTTGGCCTTTACATTTCTGAATTTAAGCCTGATTCCCATAAGTAGGGATCCCACCAAGTGGGCTACACTTGGCTGGCATAAATTGGATTGGCCAGAACCTTATAGGTATATGCACCGTATATGGCCTTATATTTGGTGATTTCCCTGTCAAAAATACCGTATATATACATGGATCTGGCACACCCTTGATACAGATACGTCGTAAAACGACTGCAAGTATCCGCACCTTAAAATCTCGTGTGAACTGCTGAAGCTTCAGATCAAAGTCAGGGTCTGGTAGGGTAGAACCTGTCCTTCGGTCTATCCTCTGCTTTGGCCCCATGCGCATACTACGTATGGCTTTCACCTGTGAAGGCAGGAAGAAGATGAGGAGCATACTTTGCATGCAGCGCATCGTTTTTAAACACTTTCAACAAGTGAGTCTGGCCAACCCTACCCACCTCCCACACAGGCTCTTGAAACGGTAGCCCAACAGCCTTTCCTACAGCCGGCACTCCATTACAAGCTGCTGATGTGTCTGTCTGTAGTGGCGGTGGAGCTAGTGAGGGAATTGATGCTGTTGATGAATGTGGTGGTGGAGCTGGTGGCTCAGGAGCCGCGAAAAAGGTTCGAGGTGACCGTTGCAATGCTGCTGCTGCTGCTGCTGCTTTTTGAGGAAAAGAGGCTGCAGATGTTGGAGCTGCTGCTGCTGCTGCTGTTGGCACTTGAGAAGCAGAGGTTACTGCATCGGGTGTTGCTGCTGCTGCTGCTGCTGCTGGTGGTGGTGGTGGTGGTGGTGGTGGTGGTGGTGGTGGTGCTGGTGGTGGTGGTGGTATTTGTACAGCTGCTGCCTCTTGAGGAGAGGAGGCTGCAGTTGCTGTTGCTGTTGGTACTTGAATTGCAGAGACTACTGCTGCTGGTGCTGCTGGTGCTGGTGCTGCTGGTGCTGCTGGTGCTGGGGCTGGTGCTGCTGCTGGTGCTGGGGCTGGGGCTGCTGCTCCCGTTGTTTTTGCAGGCTCTGGATTTCTGTCGGCAGTGGTTGGGGCAGGAAGGATACGGTGGGAAATCTCAGACACTTGCTTCATCATGATCAGAAACATTTCTAGCGTCAAGCACCAGACCTGCACGCAGAAAACACAGACACATGAGTGCGCTTGTGTTAAGGGTTGATTTAAGATCTGCCTGGGGTTTAGTATTAAGGGTCTACAGTACCTAAGGGTCTACATATTAAGTCTTCAGCACCCGGTACCGGGGTGGCTCCTTTTCCTTGATTGATGTAGGGAGTGGTTTTACTGCCCGCGTACTTTTTTCTTAAGGGTCGGTACAGAATCAGTCAAGGCAGAAGACACCTCCAGGTTTTAGGGTTTAGGATAACCCAGAAGCGAGCATCATTAGTACATGCGCAGCAGTGTCAGACACACAGCTGCATTGTGTTGATATCAATGCCTGAGAGTGGCGCACACTTGAGTCCATTTTAGTTTTGATTGCCCCATGATCTACGTAATACCCTCAAAATCAAAATCAAAGCAAATACTTGAGAGGGAGGTAACATTGCTGCAAAACAAGTATCTGATCAGACTGGGCCGTGCTGAATGTACGTGAACCTTAGGCCATCATCACACGCAAATACTCACAAGCAAATTACATAACATACGGACAATTTAATTACGGGTAAAGGTAATGTCTCAGCAATGCAACTTTAGCCATAGCTAATCTATAGACTCGGTACACAGGAGAAAGGTTTAAAAAAGGCACAATGCAATTTTAGCCATAGCTAATCTATAGACTCGGTACACAGGAGAGAGATTTAAACAAGGCACAATGCAATTTTAGCCATAGCTAATCTATAGACTCGGTACACAGGACAAAGGTTAAAACGAGGCACAATGCAATTTTAGCCATAGCTAATCTATAGACTCGGTACACAGGACAAAGGTTAAAACAAGGCACAATGCAATTTTAGCCATAGCTAATCTATAGACTTGGTACACAGGACAAAGGTTAAAACAAGGCACAATGCAATTTTAGCCATAGCTAATCTATAGACTCGGTACACAGGACAAAGGTTTAAACAAGGCACAATGCAATTTTAGCCATAGCTAATCCATAGACTCGGTACACAGGAGAAAGGTTTAAACAAGGCACAATGCAACCAAAGCAATAAGGGCAATAGCACTCCAGCAAGAAAAGGGGCGGACTCACGTGCGTGCGGGGATGGTTTAGCTTGTATGAGGCGCTCGCAGAGAGGCTGTGATCTAAAGCCCACCCCTCCTCCAGACAACAGTCGGCCAATGTCACTTCCAGCTCGCTCGTGCCCCCCATGCCGCAGAACAGCTCACACACTTTAAATTGCTTAGATGGTGCTGAAGGCTCGGATGGTAGAGTAGAAAAGCTACGCTGCTGTTTCGAGGGTGCATTACGTGGCACTTCTTTCTTCTCGCGTTTGGGGGATTTAATTTGCTGCTGTGGCTGACAGCGCTTGCGCAGCAAGTGCTGCTTTTGCTGTTGTTCTTGTGGCTGTACCAGCTGCTGAAGCTGGTGTTGATGCACTTCTAGTCGCTGCTGCTGCTGCTGCTGCTGCTGCTTCTGTCGTGGCTGTACCAGCTGCTGAAGCTGGTGTTGATGCACTTCTAGTCGTTGCTGCTGCTGCTGCTGCTGCCGCTCCTGCTGCTGCTGCTGCTCCTGCTGCTGCTGCTGCTGCTGCTGCTGCTGCTGTTGCTGTTGCTGCTGCTGCTGCTGCTGCTGCTGCTGCTGCTGCTGCTGTCGTGGCTGCACCTGCTGCTGGAGCTGGTGGCGATGCACCTCTAGTTGCTGCTCCTGGGAAGCACTTGAGACAAAACAATCCTGTGCTGCATCTGACATATGCTGGTCGCCCTGCTGATCTGGTGACTGTGAAAGCGGTTCAGCCAGAGATGGAGCAAGAGGCAGGTTCCCACGGACCTCCTTGGGCCGCTCATGCTCGCAGACATGTTGGCACTGCTGCTGCTGCTCCTGCTCTCCTGCTTGTTGTTGGCATTCTCGCTGCACAGGCAAGAGGAGTGGCTGCTGTGACTGCTCTTGTAACTGCGGACTGGAAGATTTTTGCGCAGGCACAGGGAGTGGCTGCTGCTGCTGCTCTTGCGCTCCTGCTTGTTGTTGGCATTCTCGCTGCACGGGCGTGAGGAACGGCTGCTGCTGCTGTGACTGCTCTTGCAACTGCTGATTACAAGCATTTTGCACAGGCACAGGGGGTTCAGGCATTTGCAGCGATTTGGGTGGGTGTGTTGAGGAAGACAGCCATTGCGGTGCCATGGGTACTGCTGCTGCTACTGCTAGGTTTGAATTTTGCGCTGGTGCTGCAGCTGTTGGCGCTGCCGCTGGAGCAGGAGCTGCTGCTGGAACATGATCTTGTACTGCAGATGCTGCTGTCGTTGCTGCAGCTGCTGCTGTTGGACATGGATCTTGTGCTGCTGCTGCTGCTGCTGCTGCTGCTGCAGTTGGTGCTGGTTGATTTGAATTTGCTGGTGCTTGATTCAGATCCTGTGGAGGTGGAGGTGGTGGTGGTGGTGGTGCTGGTGGTGCTGCTGCTGCTGCCTTTTTTCTACTTTGACTTTTCCTGGCACGGCGGGATGCAGGTGGTTTGGCATGGGCACTTTGTGCTTGCTTCTGTGCCCACAGACGCTGCTGTCTGATGCCTAGTGCACCCTCGTTCCTGGCTGCAATAGTACGTGCGTGTGTATGTTTGTGTACAACAATGAAAACATATATGCAAGGCACGAATACTTCATCTAAGCCATCTACAATTAGTAACTGGGTAATAAAGGACGTGAGTTAGGTGTGCAGTAAAGGACGTAAAATAGGTGCAACAGAGTGCCACCGTACAGTGCACAGGCCTGACAATTACGGATTTCTACCTAATTTTGTGTGTCACAATGGTGCGTGTGCGTGCGTGCGTTTGTGCGTGCGTGCGTGCGTGCGTGCGTGCGAGTGTGTTTTTGGTAAGAAAGGCAATTTTGTGCTAATCAGACTGGTCTGAAGAGGTCACGTTCATTAGGGTGCCTGTAGCTAGCGATATTTATAGGGTGGTCAGAACCGTATATGACCGTATACTTGGTGATTTCCCTGCCAAATATAACGTCTTCATCCCCATTACTATTTTTTGTGAGAAGAGGATTGAGACTGTATCCAACGTCAAAGTGGCTTTCTGATCCATTACCTCAATTTTTTCTTGGAAATGATTCAACAGTCTACCTTAGTCCAGTTTCTTTTATTTTCTCACCGTTTTCCCTATTACATACAAGCATGTGAACACGTAAGGGTGGTTACATAATAAAACACAATGAAAACTGGTTACACAGTGAAAATTGGAGGTCAAACACGTGTAGTTCTAGCCTTGGTACGCACGCAATGCAAGGGTCTCATACAGAGGTATGTAAACAAACATAAGCACAAAGTTGTCATCATGTCAAAATGGCTCCATGGTCAAGCGCACCTAGTACCCAAGCTCACCTGTGGCCACTTCCTTGTCTACGATGTCCTCAAACGTGTGAAACTGGGTGTTGTAGGTTTGGTCAAACCAGTAGTCACATCCGGCAGAGGGAGGGGGTTGCCCAGGTGCCACTTGCATGACCGTCACCTTCCTGTGTCCAATCGATAACAGCGGTAAGCACGTGAAGAGGTTGCATGGAAAGCATTTGATAATTGCGTAGTGAAGCATGCCATAAGTGCGTAGCAAATAGTAAAGCATGTGATGAGAGGTGTGTCGTACAGGACCCATCACCTTTCCTGTGTCATTCAAAAATGATGACTTTGGTAAGCATGTGCTAAGGTGCATAGTACAAGACGGGGAATGGGTACGCAGTAAAGGATGTACGTGAAGTGCGTTATGATGGGTGGTAAGCATGGGATAAGGTGCATAGTACAGGACATGAGGTAGGTGCGACAAGCTGAGAGCCACAGGATTTTTTTGAACTGATGTGCAGTCAAAGCAGCAGCGACATGATGTGGGTGGTTTGTTTTCATGTGCATAAATTGATTATCGTTTGCGTCGGTTGCTTACAGTTACACGCAACACGATTCGGGTGATTCTCATATGCATCAATTGCTTGCAGCTGCACAAGAACACGGTGCTTCAAAAGCGGAGGAGAACTGGAACTAAGTAGCGCTGTCATTTTGCGAAATGACAGGAATGGCAGGTACACTCTAGCAGATCATATGACGTTACCAGCAGTTAACAATGCCCTAGAAAGTTTGGGAATTAAAGGGAAATTTGGGTGTGAGTTCAGTATCCACCGACGGCCTAAAGTACTTTCACACGAACCAACAAATGACGTACCGTTACATAGCGTTCATGCAGCGGTTTCATTCGTTTGCAAGTCATCTGCATTTCGTTTCCCATGCTGGTGCTTCTTTTTACAGAGGCACCCAGCGCTTTTTCTGAGTTGTACTGGGTCCCCTTTTTTCTTTGACATCCACTTGTCTGTCAAACTCCTTTGTCATCTCATTTCAAACCTTAACATGGATCCGGCGGAACAATCGACCTCTCAATGTTCTGTATATCAGAATTAGGCACCATCAAGTACACTTCCGTCCCTGAATCTTTTTTCAAATAGGCAGGCGAACTTGCCTGCGCATGGAGGGAACCGGCAGCATTTCCTCATTTATACACGGACCAATGGCTCCATCCGCATTACGCTTCAGTCCAAAGAACACTCTGTAAGCGGATGCAGAGTGGAAACGCAAAAAAACGTGCAAATTTTGGATCGACCCTGCCTTGTGCATCATGCGGCATGATTCATGCCCAACAATAAGCATGCCTCTTTGAGGAGGATCGAAAGCCTTTGTCTAAATTGCCGTTAAATTGCTCCAGCAAACCAAAAGGGACAGCCAAAGTTCCCTTAACAATTGAGAGCCTCTGCACTAAAAATCCACACACCTCTGTGGAACTTCCCCGTCATTGTTGTTCCCTGTTTTCCCAAACAGCTGGCTGTCAAACTCAGCAAAAATGTCTTGAGCTGTGTACAACCACGCAATACTCATTTCCTGCATGCGCTCAGGTAAGATTGTGTCTTCCTTGTATGTACAGTACAAGTATCGAGGCACTCTCAGCAAACACAGTTGTGTACTGACCCCCTTGTGCACGCTTTCAACTTGACCCAGCCAAACTTCATTGCTCTCTCCATCAATTTGGAGGTAGTCTCCCTTTTCCGGCATTTCCCCACAGTGCAATGTGCAGGTCACAGCCTCACTATTACTTGCATGCAGGGTATTGCACGCTGATAGCAACCTAAAAGGAATAAGTCAAGATCTCTAGGTGGGATGAGTTCAAACGGACAGCCTCGTCATGTTATCCTATCGTGGAGCTGCATCTTCACGTTGTTTATGGGCGTAACACACATAGCGTTGCTAACTGCCTCCACCACATCACTTTTTTGCACTTTTTTTACATTTTTTCTATTATATACGCGGTAAATTTAATTATAATTATGAAGTTAGCTCCACAAATGCCATAGGTGGCAACTTGCCAGAAAGACAATGGTGCACATCCCAGTGTTTGGAGTGGGTGAGTGTCAAGGGTCATTAGCCAACGTAGTCTCATTGCAGATGACTCACTTGCATGCAGATGACTCACTTGCATGCATTCGTCTTGCATCAATCCGCTCCCAGATGTCAAGGAGCCTCGCATCCTTCACCTGCTGCCCCAATTTGTGGAGGCGGTGGTGAGGATTTGTGCACGTGTCGTGGATTTAGCTGTGAATGCAACCCATCCAGTCACACGGGAACAGCACGAGCAGCTAGCCAAGATACAGGTGTGTGGAGAGGTGTGCAGACGGACTTGTCAATTCCTTTCATTTCATTTGACATGAAGTCTTTCTTGGGGGAAATTTGGATAGCGGCAGCCCTGCCAAGCAAGCATGCGCACGCATGGAACACACACACACACACACACATTCACATACACAAACACACACAACACACACACACATTCATATACACACACATTTACACACATACACACACACATGCATGCACCCATAGGCGGATGCGTTGCCCCGGGAGTTTGATCGTCTCTTCCAAAAAGCAAAAGACGGGGAGCTGGAGAATGAAGACGTGGTGTCCAGTGAGGTGAGCGCAGAACAACGTGCTCACATACAGGGCGGGCTGTATTCACACTACGTTGCCGTAGGTAATGTGTGGGAAGTTGTATCATTGTTCTGGCCAATCTTAAGTGTACGTTTTGGTCTGCATGTTGCTGAAGGCTCTTTGAAGCCTCTGGCTGTATAGTCTACATCTCAGTTCCTGCTGATATTGTGGTATCCAGTAGCATGCAAGTGCAAATGACAGGGATATAAAATGGGTGTGTGACGCGCCGACACACGCACACACAAAAACACACACGCACACAAACACACACACACACACTCTCACACACACAAACACGCACACACACACACAAATACACACACACACACAAATACACACACAAACACGCACACAAACACACACTCACACACACAGGCTGAGGAGGCGGGGTATGCTTACTACCGTCGCATGCTTCGCACGTCTGTGGTGGGGGCGTCAGATGAGGAGGAGGACGACGTGCTACTGCGCAAAATGGGACGGCACGGGCCGAGTGCAAGGGACACGGTGCGCGTGTGTGTGCGTGCATGTGGGTGTGAGTGCGTGTATGTGAGTGTGTGTGTGTGTCTCTGTGTGAGTTCATGCATGTGTGTGTGTGTGTGCGCGCGTGCACCACTCCTGAGCCTGTCGTCATCCGTTGTCACGGTCTCTGGACAGCACCTCACGATAAGCCACCGTTTGCCACTTCGCACATGTGTAAGGTTGGCCAGAACCATATATATACGGTGTATATACGGTAGTTTTGGCAGGGAAATCACCAAATATACAGTCATATACGGTGTATATATATGTACATATAAATGATTCTGGCCAACCCTGCACATGAGTCCATTTCCTTACCTTGCATTGCCACAACACTCTGATGTCTGCCCGTGGCTGAAAACAGTTCATTGACGAGTAAACACACACACACACACACACATACACACATGCACACACACATACACACACACACAGACACATGCACGCACACACAGACACACGCATACACACACATGCACACACGCATACACACATGCACACACACATGCACACACATGCCCTTTTCTTCCTCACATTGTTCTTGCATTGCTGCACTCTTGAGTCAGCCCGTGGCTGATTGATTTGTACGAGCAGTATGTGTTTGCATGTCACTGTTATAACGCTTTCGTGACCAAGCTTTAGGCTCATAGAAACTTAGGCTGCTAGACACACCACACAAACAAACGCACTGTTTGGCACGCACACACTATGTATGTTCAAAACACACACACACACACACACACACACTACACACACACACACAAACACACACACACACACACACACACACACACACATTATACACACTAAACACACACACAGGTGCTGCAAGAATACTTTCAGGAGCATCCTTTCATGGACCCCCGCAGCGAAATGGACGTCAAGGCCTACTTGCTGGACCTACCATTTGAATCAGAAGC
>Ga0307960_1000875_pt1 | contig 17063 bp, 21 predicted proteins | sample OrgLakmetagen542_FD_201832 | JGI IMG/M metagenome (GOLD analysis project Ga0307960, IMG submission 201832) | Saline water microbial communities from Organic Lake, Antarctica - #542 | ecosystem: Environmental > Aquatic > Non-marine Saline and Alkaline > Saline | place: Antarctica: Organic Lake... | reverse complement strand
CCCACTACGCACATTGCCCTGCCTTTATTCCTTGATCATTTTATTTTTTGTTCACGACGCACCCCATGACGCACATCACCCTGCCTTTATTCCTTGATCCTGCCTTTATTCCTCGACCATTTTATTCCTTGATCACGACGCACCCCATGACGCACATTACCCTGCCTTTATTCCTTGATCAAATCTTGATCTTTGTCTGCCTCCCAATTCCCACCTGTGTGCCCTGCCCTGCCGGTGCGCCCAATACGGTGAATGTAGTCAGCGGTGGTGGTTGGAAAGTCGTAGTTGATGACCGTGTTGACACCAATAAAGTCCATACCACGGCCGATGAGGTCAGTGGAAATAAGAACCCAAGTCCGGCCACTCCTGTGTGCGTGTGTGCGTGTGTGTGAATACTTGTGTATACGCGTGTGTGTGTATGTGTGCGTGTGTGTGTGTGTGCGCGCGCGTGCGCGCGCTTGTTGTACAACTTGCGCATGTCGGTGTGCAGTTTTCATGTCAACTAAGACTGCGGAGCACGGATGTCCGTAAGAAACACTATTGAACTCAGGCACTAGCTTACTAATTACAAAACACTTCTCTCCCGCAAACACTAGCAAGGGTCGAGCAACAAAATCAGATACTTAGCTCACTGTAAAATGGCAGGCAGAGGGCCACAAAGCGCAAATGCAAATGTGCATACCATACAGCACCAGCAGGGCTCACCTGAACTTCTACACCAGACAACAAAATAAAGCAGCAGCAAGGTTCACCTGAAGTTGTCTACTGCTGCTGTGCGTGCTGCCATAGACTGGCTGGCAGACAGGGAGTCAGCGTGCACTCCATCGTACATCAGCTCTTTGTGTAGTGCACGGGCCCGGTCCTGCAGTGCATGTGTGTATGTGTGTGTGTGTATGCGTGTGTGATTAAATGTGTGATATTGTGCGTGTGTGTGTATGTGTGTGTTGAAACTTGTGATTTTGTGACTTTGTATATGTCAGTACACACGCTGGCATGGCAGGTCACATGTGCTGGAACGTGACCACCTAATTTTCACTGCAAAACACTGGACAAAACAAAGCAGCACGCCATGCTCTAACCTCTACCTATGTACAACGAGGTTGACTGGAAACTGAACCCAATGACAGGAGGCCTCAGTCAGTCCCTCTGTCAACAATAGGGTTGGCCAGAACTGTATATGCACACCGTATATGACCGTATGTATGGTGATGTTCCTGCCAAAAATGCCGTATTTACACCGTATATACCTAAACTTGTATGGTTTTGGCCAACCCAACTGGACAATCTCCTTATGGCCAGCAGCTACTCTTCACATGAGTATGAGTCACTTGCTATCACACACGCATAGGGTTAACCAGAACCATCCATATACATACGGTGTACACACGGTATTTTTGGCGGGAAAATCATCAAATATACGGTCATATACGGTTTACATACATGGTTCTGGCCAACCCTACACGCACCCTTCGCCCCTACACACCTTGGTGGCTACGAATACCAGGACAGGGGGCTTCAGGCCTTCAGTCATAAGCTGCCTCATGGCCAGCAGCTTGCCCTGCTCCCTTCCCACAAACAGCAGGCGCTGCTCCACTGAGCTCACTGCAGTATTGCGCACACCCACAGTCACCCGCAAGGGGTTGACCAGCACAGTCCTGCGGCGTGGTACCATGTGTGTATGTGTATCCATGTGTGTGTGTGTGTGTGTGTGAGTGAGTGAGTGTGGTGTGAAAGAACAGCTGGTGCTTTGCAAGGTGCTTTTCTGAGATGTCAATCTCCGGCACACAATGGTAGGGAGAGGCAACAGTGCAAGAAAGCACACAACGGTGCACACAACGGTGCACACAACAGTGCACACAACAAAGCAAGAAAGCACACAACGGTAGGGAGAGCAACAGTGCAAGAACTAAATGAGAGGTGTTACGATGAGGTAATGCTGACAGGCTGATGAAGCGGAGGGTGGGAAAACGGGTCCTGGCTGTGCAGTGCACGCATCTGAGCAAAAGGGGGAAGAGCTCCAGGCTAACACACTCTTGCTGATCAGGCACCGCCATCAGAATACGAATACAAAGATATCACGGGATGTCAGCGTGATCAGATTGATCATCTTTTGGCGGAGGCAGAGCTGTCAACGCTTGCTTGTTTTCATGGAAGGTGAATAGAACAGGTAAAATTTACCAATGAGCGAGCCTGACGGGCGTGACGTTGGACGTAAATGTTGGGCGTGAACGCGAACATTGGGAGCATGTATGCATGCACGTGCACATGCAACAAAATCCAGCAGGCCATCAGACAGTACGAATACTTCACTATCATGGTTTGATCACAGATTGGAAAGGGGTGTAGCATCATCGGCCAAGTCACAGCAAATCTTTTTTTAGCAACTTGAAGGACTGAGTATGCGGGCAATTAGATGGACGACCAGGGGGTGTTCATAACAAGGTGGACCTATCCTACCACTGAGCGTCTGATGTGTAATGTGTAATGCAAGTGTGGTGCTTGTACGGGTGCTTGTGCCTCAAGCCATCAGAATACGAATACAAAAAGTATATCATGGACGTGATCAGCTTTAAGAAGGTTCACATCACACGGCTTGAGACGGAATCAGAGCAGCATTTGCAGGCATGTTGCAAGGTATGCAAGGATGGCTGTCATATGTTGCATTGTATTTAAGTAATTAATCTATTTCATGTTACAAAGTATGCAAGGATGGCTGTCACACGTCATGGGCACTATTGCACGGAGGGAGTGTGAAGCACCTCAAACCGAATGGAAAAGCAGATAGGAACACGTAGATGAGCAGGAAAGAAAAGACACTAAGGACTTATTTCTATCCCAGTATGGTGTAAATGGAGCTTGTCCAAGGAACAGCATTCAGCCATCAGAATACGAATACAAGTATCATAAAAACATCAGCAACAACCGATTTCACATCATTGGGCTGAGGAAGAACGCAGGAATGCTTTTGCAGGGAAGTGGCTTGCAAGTATGAACTGGAGAGGACACGTGGCATGAGGGGGACACGTGCACGAGAGAGTGGGCCATCAGACAGTACGAATACTTCACTATCATGGTTTGATCACAGATTGGAATGGGGTGTAGCATCATCGGCCAAGGGAAGCGGGGAGTCATTAACAAGCGTTAAACTCCACAGAATGATGTCGTTCATGTCTGTGCAATTTCTGCCTGTGCGAGCGAGAGTTGTGGCTATGGACTTCAGCCGTAGTAAGGAGGACCATGCGAATCATGCATGATGCGATAGAGCGATTGGGGAATAGAGCGGTATTGTTTTCGAGGGAATCCAGGGGGAAAAGGACGCATCAGACTTAGGAGGTGTTCACAATGGCAGCTCAATAAGAAGAAGAGCGTGCAAGCTGCAGACGCAGGTGCAGATGCAAAATGCGGGCAAGAGAGCACTCGCTGGGCAAAAAATTTCAAGAGGAATGCCAATTGCAAAGACGCGTGAGGCCGTCAGACAGTACGAATACTTCATTATCATGGAGAATCACAAATGGAAATTGTGTTAGCATCATTGGCCCACTTAAAGTTGCTCTGATCAATAAGGTACAGCAATAAAAACCAGGGGGTCACACACACACACACAGACACACAGACACGTGAAAAGTCATTCAAGCAGCTGGAAGATTGCAGGTGATCATAATGTATGTGAAATGTGAAATGAGGGGTGCTACAGACAAACATTCGTGCCTTCTGATTGAGTCGTGGAAGCCATCAGAATACGAATACAAAAGGATCATGGTATACATCAGCATGTGTACGCTCTCATCTTCTGGCGTGACGGAGAGAGAGGCATGAATTGGTTTGTTTGGGTCTGGGGTGTGGGGTTTAGTTGGATTAAGAGGAGAAGTAAGAGGAGAACGTGGACGCGATCAGTGTTGTGCTGGGTCACACTAAAGGTCAACGGTGCAAAGGAGTTGAGTTGCTGTGAGACAGTGCAATCAGTGTTGTGCTTGGTCATACTTAAGCGCTAAAATGGTGCAAAGGAGTTGAGTTGCTGTGAGACAGTGCAATCAGTGTTATGCTTAATCACACTAAAGCATTGTAACGGTGCAAAGGAGTTGAGTTGCTGTGAGACAGTGCAATCAGTGTTATGCTGGGTCACACTAAAGGTCAACGGTGCAAAGGAGTTGAGTTGCTGTGAGACAGTGCAATCAGTGTTGTGCTTGGTCACACTAAAGCGTTACAACGGTGCAAAGGAGTTGAGTTGTCGTGAGACAGTCGGATCTTTCTGTCGTGGGTTGAGTACCCTTTGTATACACCAACAAGCTGCGGTTAGCAGTGGGTCCCAAAACAAATGACACACCTGGCATGGTACTGTGTACAGACATGCATTTTGCTTCCTGGAAAAGATTCTGTATGTTAGGCGAGGTGCAACACCATGCATTGCAAACAGGTGCACCATGCATTGCAACACAGGTGCACCATGCATCACGACACAGGTTCAGCATGCATCACAACACATCTCTTTAGAGTACAGAGTTCAGCATGAACACCTTTAGGTTCAGCATGCATCAACAACACATTCATTTAAACATGCACACCAGCAGAGGCCATCAGACAGTACGAATACTTCAAAATCATGGAGGTATCACTGATGGAAAGGGGTTCAGCATCATCGGCCATGCCTGCTCGCAAGGTTCCTTGCTTCATACTATGAGTGGTGCATGAAAGTGCTGTTACAGCAACGTGCTAGACGCCCTGCAAGCACATTCTGACGTGTAGCAGCTGTCTGTTAATTATTGGATACCGACCCGCACACAAACGAGAAAGGCGGCAGTGGTGGATGAGATGGAGTAAGCCAACGGTGCTGGCTCTGTTGTGTCAGGAGCTGCTGATATTGTGTGCAGTTCCGATTTTGATGGCAACAGCTCTCGACTAAGTTTGGCCAGGTGTGCAAATCCAAACTTTTGCCCAAAACTAATCAACCTTGTACACAAAAAAGACCACAGGGTGTGTGTGTGTGTGTGTAGCAGAGTATCTTGAAAGGCGCGAGCCATGCCTGCTGCAGTCTGCACACACTTCAAGACACACAGCTGATGTCACTGGTAGTCGGGGCAGCAAAACGGGGCTTGATCACTGGTTTATAAATTGATCACTGGTCCATGATGTGAGGTTTACGCGGAATAGTCGATGCTTTGACATTCATTTCGCACAAAAATATTGCACGACATTGATTGCTCTAAAGTGAAGATAAAAAGCATTGTCTGCATTACCTAGCCAGCTCCTCCACTTTTTCGGGCAGGGTCGCACTGAAGAGAGCACGCACGATGCCCTTGTTGTCCTTGCAGGAGTTGAGCACCTCGTCAATCTGAAGCACGTGCATACACGTGCATGGTAAGAAATAGGAAACCAATGTCACAACATAGATTGAGACATGTGTGGTAAAACACAATACCCACAAATCAGCCAGGAATCAAAGAGATGACGTAGTAGACAGGAACGGCTGTGCAACGTACAGCGAATGACAGAGCAGACAGGAACGGCTGCAATGCACAGCGAATTCAGGAGCTCTTACCCATTGTGATCTTCGCGTAGTTGTGCCTGAAATGGCTTTTAAAGCAAGGAGAGAGGGGTGCTTGGACATTTTGCACTTATCATGTACGCTTCATCCTTGCAATTACACGCACCGTGCACCCACCTGCTCCAGAAATCCCATCTCAAACAGCTTGTCCGCCTCGTCTAGAACCACAAACCGCACCTGCAAGGAAGGGCAAACGTGCATATGTTATAGATCATAAAAAATCATGTGCCAGGTGAAAGGGTGGTTTGAGCACAGGCCCATACAAATAAGTAGTAGCATAGTAGCATAACACACACACATACATTATATTTCCAGGAGCACAACACACACACGAGGCTTTTGAGCGTCAACTCCAAACTCACATGCGACAAATCGATTTTGCCCTCGCTTGCCAGGGTCGCCAGGCGGAGTGGGTTAGCAAGCAGGATGTCTACCTGCAAAGAAAACAAGACAAAAAGAGCGTCTAGTTTGCAAGCAAACCGCCGTTCTGCCAAGAAAACAGTTGTACCTCAGGGTGCTTAATTTCACTGTGACCTTGAACATTTGCCGCCCACTTGTACACTTGCTCACCAACATGGGCCGCAGCTTTCCAAAAAATCAGAGGGGTGTGTTGTACAAAGTTCAGAGACATTTGTTGTACAGGCGTGTTGTATAGATTACAGAGGCATTCATATTGCTAGACGTCACCTTATACAAAAGACATCAGGGGTGTCACCTTATACAAAAGACATCAGGGGTGTGGCATACAAAATCCAGCGATGCTCAACACAGTGAATTGTGTGCGAGACGCGAAATGCTTGTAAGAATTCTGTCATAACTTTTGTAATATCAACCCAAAAAGAAGAAATTGGGTGTATGCCACAACCCAAACCAGCAAAGCATGAAGCAATGAGGAAAGTCAGCTCCTTGAATCAGTTTTTTAATGATCAGGGTGTTTTTGCGGCTGCAACGCATTGCACCTCAAACCACCTGGAGCCATGATACACACTTCCAACCATGAGCGCCATAGAAAGTGTAGAATGCACAGCATAGGATCTGTGTTGCTCCCAAGGCTGGTTCATAAGTTACGAGTCTATGTCCCTCAAAAGTCTGTTGCCTCGTAAGCCTGTCTGCCTCATAAGCCTGTGTGCCCGCAGCCGCTGGAGGGAGTTTAGGAGCCTTGGTAATTTTGTATGGAGAGGAAGCAGCATGTTTTTTCAGAGTCTGCGCAATTTACAAGCTTGTCCAGAGTATTTCTTTCTGCTGCCTTGAAAAAGTCTGTGCCAGCAGCTCAGGAGCGAGCTGGACTGCAAATTGAGGAACTTTGATTGTGAGTGTCCACACCTCTGAAGAGTGTGTGCTCGCAGCTGATAGCAAATAAATGAGGTGTACCACATCACTCAGATTGTGAGTGTCCTCACCTTTGAGAAGTCCGTGCCTGCAGCTGTGGACCTCGTGAGAGTGGAAGCCTTGAGGTGCGAGCCAGGCAGCAGCTGCTTCAGCACGCGCGCCTGTGCAACAAACGAACGGGAATGGCAGCTTCTTCCATGGAAGATGGGTGTAAGGATGATTGGTCAGCACGCGCGCCTGTGCAACAGAAACAGGAATGGCATTTTCACTGGAATGGCATCTTCACTGCAAGTTGGGTGCAGGGATGATTGGTATGGGAGGTATTATAAAATTTTAATGGTTGATTCAGGCAGCAGGTGCTGTTTGCGCATGCCTTTGACTAGAATTTCGACTAAAAATGTGTGTGGTAGTGTGCTCACATGGGTGAACCGATGGGACTGAGATTGAGAAGCACAAAGCTGCTTCTTCAGCACATGAGGTCGCTACTGAAAGCAAGCATCCAAATTGCGCACTTATGCAATTGCACGCACACACGCACACTTACACACATACGTTTATACACCGACAAATACAACACACGTTAACACACCGACAAATACAAGTACACATGCACAAAAAGTGACACAAAACACACGCACGCACACACACCTGCTGTGCAGTGAGCTCGTGGGAGGGGCTGAGGATGATGGCTTTCACTGCATTCGGCCACATCTGCTTAGCTGCTGCAGTGGCCTCCTCTGCCGCTGCTAAAGCTGCCGCTGCTGAGTCGCCTGCCCCCCTGCAAAGGCAAAAGGCAAGAAGCGCAGGCAATTAGCATGCCTTGTCAGATAGACAGCAAGCCGCAAAAGGCACTGCAGAGGCACCTTGGTCTGCAGACAGCTGAGTGGCACTGACCTCATTGTAATGGACACTGCTATTTGTAGTGGTGATACGCTCTCACACAAATGCGTGCATGTGTGCATGCAGCTGCTGCACACGTCGCCACAAAAGCTGGGAGGCAAGAAGGATAAATCTACTCAATTTAACCCAAAGCACGCTCTTCCCTTCTTCGACTTTCTCATGCCATAAACCCATGTGCACCACTCTCCCCTCTTCGACTTCCTCATGCCATAAACCCATCTGTACCACTCACCCCTTTTTGGCTTTCTTGCTAGACGTGCCAGCTCTGCTGCCTCCCTGCAGCTGCTGCTGCTGCTGCTGTTGCTGTGCTAGTTCCAATGCTGCTTGTGCTTCCTGTGCGGCTGTGCGTGCTTGGGAGCGCTGGGCCTTCAGCTGGAGCAGGATCGGGGCGCAGAAGGCTATGGTCTTGCCGGACCCTGTGTGTGTAGGATGTGCGTGTGTATTTGTGTGTGTGAGTGTGTGAGTGCCAGCCAATTATTTGTTAGCGAGGATGGCGGCATGCAAAAGCTGCTCCATACCCTCTATTTACCTGCAGCACGGTCATTGCAGCCTTACATTCACACACCCACACATGTACGAGCATCTGCCACTGCCAGCAGCTTGCACAATGCAATGAGCATGGGGCTTTAGCACACATACACAAACAAGGATACATACTAGCGCAAAAACGCATGCACATATATCCACATATACACATGTACTCATACACCACATATATACACACAAACACAAAAGAACATACACACATGGATACGTACAAATCCACATACGAACACCCACACCCACACCCATACCCACACCTACACACCCATACGTACACACACCCACACCCACACCCACACCCACACCCACACCCATTTCCACACCTACATACACACACCCACACCCACACCTACACACCCACACCTACACCTACACACCCACACCCACACCTACACACCCACAACCCACACCTACACACCCACACCCACACCCACACCCACACCTACACACACACACACCTGTGGGTGCCACTGCCAGCAGCTCACGAGCTGCCATGAGTGTGGGGATGGCTTGACGCTGGATGGGGGTGGGTTGTGCGTAGCCCCTTGCCTCCAAATTTTGGAGCAGCCAGTCTCCTGCTTTGCTGCTACCACTCCGATTCTCATCATCGTTGCTGCTTGTATTACTGCTATTATTGGTGTTGTTGATGGTGTTGGTGGTGGTAATGCTGCTGCTGCTGAGGCATTCCCTCACATCCTTCCAGCAGCGGAGGGGGGCGGAGGGCTCTGGGCCAGACACCTGTGTAAATTCAGGAGGGACATAAGAATTAATAATGTGTGGTGCACGGGAGGAAGCACAGGGCTCGATGTGCTTATGGATTTTTGGTCAGGGTTGGCCTGAACCGAACATGGGACTTACGCACACTACGGCATGTAATTGCTGTAATTACACACGTATACAGCTCTGGCCAATCCTGTTTAATACGAATTTTAGAGAGGCCAAGCAAAAGAGGGAGGAGAGGCATATGCATGGAGGACATTGCGCCCCTCAGCCTCTGCCTCTCGCTCATTGGAAACGTATTAGCTGGTGTCACGCACTGAGTGATGCTTTTAAAGCAAATCATACACTTGCAAATAACACGCTTGCAATTTGACCAAACAGTCGTCATCAGGGAGTGGTGTGTGTGTGTGCGTGTGTGTGTGTTGCACCTGATCTTGTGGCGTAGGGGCAAGTAGCAGGAGGGGAGCAAGGTTTGACAGCATCTGGCCTTTTCAGTCAGTGCATTTTATTAGCCAGGTCCATGAGGAGCGAATGAAACACGCACGAGGAACGGAAAAAGCAATCACGATGAATAGATCTAAGAGCACATAAAACAGGTTGAATACGTTGGGGCAAAGCAGGTAAGCAAACATGGGGCAAATTAATCACGTTGGGGCAAAGCAGGTAAGCAAATATGGGGCAAATCAATCACGTTGGGCAAAGCAGATAAGCATGCATTGGTTGTTACACCAAGGCAGACATCAAACAGACAAGCGACTGGTGCTCACCACAAAAATCAAGACAGATGTTCGGCACCGCTTAAAACCCGTTTGGTGCACGCTTGCTTGGTTATGCGTTACGAGTCAACAAACCATGCTTTACGAGTCAACAGATCATGCTATGCAAATTACAGATCACTGTGCAAGCCATTAAGGATGAAGCCCAGACCCAATGTACCATCCTTCTCCCTCTTGATGATCACTGTCATTTTGTGGTGGGGCACACCGTGTAGTTCTAGATAAGCCTTATAATTTAGTGCTTATAAGATCCCGGACTTTAAATACTATATGATATAGAATTTGGAAACGTAGGGGTTGAAGTAGACCTGACCCTTTCGATCCCTTGCAGGTAAGTAAAACTCTGAAATAACAATTGACCTGGATACAGCAGCAAATAGTACCCCTGTATTCTGGCCACAGCTTGTGTGTCAGAAGGCAATTGTGCATCACGCTAGCAGCCCATATCCAATGACCGTCCTCCCCAATCTTACTAAGCCCTGCCACTCTGTGGTGGAGCACACCATGTGGCCCTAACTAAACTTAACCCTAAACTAGCTTAAGCGCTAAGAGTTCAGATGATTGACATCATCGTAATGGCTTGCACACGACCTCAACCGCCTCCAGTACTTGCGCACACACACACACATACACACATGGTTGACCGCACCACACCCTTCCTTGACCTTGTAAAAGTGCTCACGCCCCCACCTAGTACACCCACCCACACACACACACACGCACACACACACACACTCACCTAGTGTTCAAGTGCCATTGTTACTCACCAGGCTCTACCTCAATTTTGTGATATTTGCGCACCTCGTTGGCTGCCTCCAGCACGTCCCTCCCATACTAAGTACTTGCATGCAATTGTTCCACCTCGCCAAGCTTTACCTTGATCTTGTAGTGCTTGCGCACCACGTTGGCCGCCTCCAGCACGTCCCCCGTGGTGGCAACGGGGCACCCAGGGTCCACATCACCCGCTCCGATGCCAGGGGCACAGCCATTTCCCTCATCTATGCTGCTGTGGCCAGTGCTCCTACGTTTGTACGCATGTGTGAGTATGTGTGTACGCGTGCGTGTGTGTGTGTGCATATGTTGCATGTGGCTCGTCCTTCTTTCACACAGACCTTTTCTTTCCTCCGTCAAACACACACACACCTGCTGCTGCGTTTGTTGCCAGCCCCGGGTGGATGGGTTGGTGCTGCACCACTGAAGCCAGCTTCCTTGCTGGATTGTAGGCGGGCAGCATGCTGGCTGTGCTCCTGCTCTCTTGTGCCATTGCTAGGTGCGGCGGATGAGCTGAAAATGGAAATGCTGGGGCTTGCATCCTTGCCACCATCTTCCTCACTGCTCTCAGCTGTGAAAAGACAGAAGATACAGCAGGAGGAGGTTTGGTACTGACAGAGGCGCCGCTAACCATGCACAGCAATTGAGCAGCTTGAACGTGTTACAATGCGTATGTGTGTGCAATGTACGCGCACAGAACAAAGAGAGGAATGCTAGGGCAAATCCAAAATAAGTAGTAGGAATGGCAGCCTGGTGAAAGGGAGACGCAGGCAGGCTGTCAGGTCAATGCTCGCCTCAAAATCTTGCCTGAATCCTGGCGGACATGTGCTTTTCCTTTTCTGTGCGCCTGTGTTGCGCCCACGGGCGGAGGTAGGAGAACCACAGGTCCGTGCGACTGCTGCTGCTGCTGCTGCTGCTGCTCCTGTTGGAAGTTGCCCTTCTGATGAAAGGTAGCCACCTCTTTGTTAAACCGCCGCTTGTCAAACTTGACACCCCCCGTCAGGAGGGAAAATGGGTCCATGAGCGGGTTGCACTGTATATACATGATGTGGGAGTTGTGCATGCTTGTGCATGCTTGTGCATGTGTGTGCATGTCTGTGTGTGTGTGTATGTATGTGTGTATGTGTTTGTGCGTGTGTCTCTCTGTGTGTGCATGTGTGTGTGTGCATGAGTGTGTGTGTGAACATGTGCACGAGTGTGTGTGTGTGTGTACATGTGTGTACGTGTGTGTCTGTGTGTGTCTGTGTGTGTGTTTGTATGTGTGGGTGTGTGTGGGTGTGTGTGTACGCATGCATGTAATTGTGCATGTTTGAGCGTGTGCGCGTGTGCATGTGTGTGTGCAGAAATGAGCACATCCAGTGCAATAAGGCTGTATGTATGGTCCATTCACTTGTTCACCTGTTTACAGGCCGTTCTACTTCTGGCGGCAGGCCATAATCAATTAGAAATATCTGAAAACGACCTATTATAAAGGATTATATAATTTAGGATTATAGGTTAAAGGTTGGCATGGCCTTCCACATCACAAGAACCCCGAGACTTTTGTCAACACTAGAACAAGGGTAAAAGTCTAGACTGTTTGCACATATGCTCACCCTCTCACACACACACACACATACACACACATACACACACATACACACACGCATACACATGCACTCACACACACACACACACACACACACACAAACACACACACACACACACATACACACACACGCGCACACACACAAATACACACACGCACACACACACACACGCACACACACAAATACACACACACGCATATACACACATATACGCTCATATATACGCACACACACACACACAACCCCCCCCCCATACACACACACAGACATACACACACACAGGCATTCACGTGCACACACAGACACACACACAGACACACACATATACACACACACTCTCGTGCACGCAAACATGCACACACAGACATACACACACAGACATACACACACATACACGTACACACCGACACACACAGACACCCATATACACACACACTCTCGTGCACGCACACATGCACATACAGAGAGAGACACACACACACACATGTATACACATACACATATGCACATGCACAAATGCAGTAACATGTACAGTAAAACACGCACAGAGAAACAGACGCTGTACGCACAGTAAAACGCGCACAGTAAAACAGATACACAGATATGCACAGTGAAATACAAACACACCTTTTGCGTACTCACACATATCAATATCCCAATGCATTTGTGTCCACGTTTTCACATGTTTGCAGATCATATTCGAGCTTGGTAGCTCCGCAGCAGGCCTTGCAAGGCTGTGGCCATGCTATTCTCTCCTCGGGCCATGATGAGGTGACTGGCTTGTGCCACGAGCTTGTAGAATTAGCTTGCAGTGTAAAAAAGCAGCGACATATTTGTGAGGCAAGCAATGTGAGGCGCGTGTCAGGTGGACAGCAGCAACTGTCTATCAAGCTTACATGAGCAGTGACACACGCGCTTCAACACACAAATTCTCATACAAGCAGAAAAGTAGCAAAAATTGAAAAACAACGCAGGCAGTGAAAGCCACTCCCCACATTGATCAAGGAACGGAAAGAATATTATGCTCTGCTATGAGGCATGTTTTCTCGCTAGAAAGGGTCTCAGCCTACTCATAATGCATGTCCATGTGCTTTATTTTGCAGGTCAGTTGCTCTCATCAACAGCAGGAGAGAGAGCCCTCTTCGCTTTTACACCCTCGCTTTTACAACCTCCAAGCCGTGAACAGAAGCCACCTCAACTTGTCAAGGATTTCTTCCATCTTTCAAAATATAGTGAGTTACGCGCTGTGCGCATTTTGAAGGTTGTGTTTGACCCTATACCTGAAAATCACACAGCGACCCCTAAGTCCTGTTTCGTCTAAACACTGTGTGCATACATCATGTTTTATCTAAGCACTGTATGCATACATAATAACTTGCCTAAACACTGTGTGCATACAACATGTTTTGTTTAAGCACTGTGTGCATACATAATGTTTCGTCTAAACACTGTGTGCATACATATTGTTTTGTCTAAGCACTGTGTGCATACATAATGTTTTGTCTAAGCACTGTGTGCACACATAACACATAATGTTTTGTCTAAACACTGTGTGCATACATAATGTTTTGTCTAAACACTGTGTTACATAATGTTTTGTCTAAGCACTGTGTGCATACATAATGTTTTGTCTAAGCACTGTGTGCATACATAATGTTTTGTCTAAGCACTGTGTGCATACATAATGTTTTGTCTAAACATTGTATGCATACAACATTATCTTGGCCGATACACTGGGTATGGTATTCTTTATTCCTCATTATCCTGCAGGCTTTTTTTTTTGCTGTCGTTTTCGGGCATTCCTACCCATGCCTAAATTGACACAACTGCAACGAGCGTGCCAATTGTGTACTCAGTGCTTTAAAGCGCAGGCTACGTGCTATGTGCTATGCGCATGTAAAAATTTCAGTGCTTTGAAGCGCAAGCTGTGTGCACGTCTTGGACTTTTTACTTACCTACATAAACTGACAACGAGCACACTGCCGCCTCCCGCTATGATGCCAGCAGACACATCAAACAAAACTTCCTCTAGCTACTGCTCCAACCATGAATTACCTTCCTTACTTCCAATTACATAATGTGTCCGTTACCACTACACATTTTGTTCTAATGCTATAGTGCTTGCTTTTGTTCTTTGCCTCTTTTCTAATCAGTTCCTATATACACGCACGCATACTGAAACGCAGGATCCCCCCTCCTTTGCCCTTGTGTCTAACGCACCGACAACAGCAGCAGCAGCAGCAGCAGCAGCAGCAGCAGCACCGGCAGCAATTGTACAAGCATTTAAAGAAGAAGCACGCCCTCTTATCCAGGCTATTGCAGGGCTATCAAATCTAGCGGAGTGGCCCCGCCTGCTGATGGCTCGCAACTTGCGAAAGGTGAAATTCCTTATGGCAGAGAAAAATAACGTAAATGTATGTGTGTGTGCTGTTTTATGAATCAACCTCTCTATGGACCAACCACAAAAGGTTGGTGTTTCTGTGCTTGGTTTTGCAGTGTCTAACTGATGCGTACACCTTTCTTTGCACAAGTTTCTTTCATCGCAATTCGAGCTATTTACAGTTTCTAAGGTGTTGATCGGTGTTTGATCTTTTTAAGACTGCTGGAAAAAAGGGGAGCGGATATGTTGAATACGGCAAGTTTATTTTTTAGTGATGAATTCATAAGTTGTAATTTTCTAGTGACGAATTACACCGCAACTTTGCAGTGCCTGTTGAAGGAAAACCTACTTTTTGGATGTGCATGTGCACAGGGATGCCCTGTCCTGATTTCCTTCTTATAAGCATAAATGCATATATGATAAAGCATAAATGCATATATGATATATGCTTTGCTCCCTTTGTGAGTGTTGGTAAGAGGTGATATGAACTGAGTTGAGATGAACTGCTCCAAACAGCTCACTCCGTGTGGTTAATCCAGTGTTTGTTCAATTCAGTGTGTGGAAAATTCAGTGTGTGTTCAATCCAGTGTCTGGTCAATTTAGTGTGTGGTCAATCCAGTGTTTGTTCAATTCAGTGTGTGGTCAATCCAGTGTGTGGTCAATCCAGTGTGCGTTCGATTCAGTGGGTGGTCAATATAGTTGGTGGTCAAATCAGTGGATGGGCAGCAGCCTTGTGCTCTTCATGAGCAGCAGACTGAGCAGCAAATCGAGGTTTTGTTGCTTCAAAAATGGTTGTACGCTATTAGATTAGGGGGGGGGTGGTTTTGACTGCCCGCGTAGTTTTTGATGAAGAGTCAGGAGAATAAATAGACACAGGAGACCTGAGGAGCTCCTGATGAGTACCTAGAAAAGAGAAATATAGAGGTAATGCTAAGCTGCTGCTGTCAGTGACAGCTTGCCCTAACTGAGCAGAAAATACAAGTGTTGTTGCTCCGGTACAGACAGCTCGTTTTCCTTGCCTTTGTTATTTGACCTCATCAGGAGCCGGAGCCATTCGAAGGGGAGATGGATGACGATGATTATGTGGAGGGAGAATTTGAGGACCTGGACGACAGTGTGTTTTTGGACGGGGATGAAGACCTGGATTTGGATTTGATACCTGGTGACTTTGATATTGGATTGGATGAGGGCGACCGCCAGGCGGACCCGAGCTAAGAAACCGCCCTGTACCTGTTGTGGAATTGCGGCCTTATGTTTGGGGAAGAGCGCACCTACACGTGCTGAGAGAAACCTGAGCTCTGAGAGAAGAGGAGATGTATATGTTTGTCTTTTAAACGAGCTTCACTTGTGTGGTGGCCTCTGCATCCGTGGGGTGGTGTAGGGTTCAAACAACGCCACTCTACATGCGAAGCTAGGCTATACCGGTAGCCAGAGGCCAGTAGCGACGACAACGTGCTCTGCGGGTCTGTCATGAACATGTTACTGCATACAGTTGAGATAACCAGCAGCCTAGCCTTGAGACCGTCACAGGAATTGCAGCATTTTAATTTACTGTTTTACTTACATTTTTCCCCCTCTCGTATTACCTGTATTCCTACTTTCCTCCTTGTGCAAAATAAGTGCTCAAGCCTTTTATGATAGCGCAGTTACTTGGCCCTTTTGGAAAAGGTGCATTGATGCGTTCTATTGTTTAATAGCCAAATTTGATCTGGGACCCAAAGGATTGTCCGTGCCCCCGAACTGGCACACACCCTAGCTGCAGCGCACCATTTCCTGCCGCAGCTTTGAGTGTGATAACCAAGACAGGGAAAGACGAACCTTAGCATCGCGAACAGCTAGCAGTAACGCCAACTACTCTGTAACTCTATAACACCAACTACCTGATGCCACAAAAACAAATCGCGGTGAAAAGGCCACGGAAAGACCACGGAAAAACGAGCGTGATGAGGACAAGAAATAAAGGCTTCAACGCTGCTATATTTCATGGACATAGGCAGCAGCCAACAGCTGTTGATGCAAGACAGCCGAAGCAAGAATTATAACTCAAGTGGCTCTTTACACCTTGCTTCTCGAACATAAGTAGTTCACCTCCGAGGAATCACCATAATCCAAACTGGATGCTCCCACAAAACAGACTGCCATGTTGAGAGCTAGGGGTTTGATGTTTAGAACGCTAGCCAGGACAGGCTTAGAGCCCGCAGTAGTAGAAACTAGGTAAGGTAAGGTAAGGTTACATCACTATATATGCCTCAAAGGGCATCTCAGCGGAAGTTTGGAAAAAGCCTGAAACTACACCTGGCTAAACAAAAGACACAGAAGCTAGAGGAAACATGAAACTGATGTATGTGAAGAGAAAAGTGTATAGAGAAAGAGAACATTTGTTTTGAAAAAGCGCGAAGAGAAAGCATCAAGGAGAACGAGAGAAAAGCTGTTGATATGTCTCAGGATATGTGTGTATAAGAAGCCTCAGTCAGAAACAGGAAACAAGAGGCTGAGAGAGCCTCACAAAACCA
>Ga0307960_1000868_pt1 | contig 17109 bp, 16 predicted proteins | sample OrgLakmetagen542_FD_201832 | JGI IMG/M metagenome (GOLD analysis project Ga0307960, IMG submission 201832) | Saline water microbial communities from Organic Lake, Antarctica - #542 | ecosystem: Environmental > Aquatic > Non-marine Saline and Alkaline > Saline | place: Antarctica: Organic Lake... | reverse complement strand
GTCATCACAGTATCACTGATTTTGAGATCAATGCATTCCTGAATCAAGACTCATACAGACTCCTCAAGTTTGTGTCAGATTTAGTTTCAATTTTCGACACTGGTTGTTTTTGTTTCACCAGCCAATTATCATCAGCCAGAGACTCGGGCTGTAGGCCATCCTTGTAACCCCTTGTAACCCCTTGTGTCATCACTACAAGCGGAGATTTTTTGTTTCTTTTGCTTCTTGATGAAAATCTTTGTATCAAATCTGATGTTAGAGGGATGTGAATTCATGTAATTTATGTGGCTGGATCAACAGCGTTCCAGCTTGCTTTTCTGGAGATAACTGAATTTGCTGCTTTTCTGAAGTTAACTGCTTTTTTGTACTTTTACTATTTAAAAGTATTGGATAGGAAACTCTAGTTAAGTTTACAACTGTCTGAATTTCGTGTTAACTTCCCCACTGTATTCTTTGCCAAAACCAGGATCGATCAGAATGCGTCAAATCAGGCATGCAGGTCAGTGGTGGTAAGCAAGAGAGAAAGAGGAAGCAAGAACTAGCAAAGCAAGAAAGAGGAAGCATTGAGGATAAAAATCAAGCAATTGACAGCAGGCTCCTGCCAGCCTCAAACACCAAGCATACACAACTCCCACACTCAACAAGATCGGCAGCACAAAGCAGCAAAGCATCAGGAGAGCAGTATTGTAGCAGGCGCAGCAATCTCACTCCGTATCCATTACAGAAGGGTGAACTAGCTACTATCCTTAATGTGCGCATAATCTAACTAGCGCTTAGTTGCATGTAATGTAGCGCCCATCGGAGATGAACGATAAGTAATTTGTACATTGTACATTACTTATGCTGGTCACAGATAGAATAATCGCATGAGAAGAGGAGCTTAATCTTGATTTTGAGCGGCCCTCTTGCTGTACCAGCAGAAGCGAGCAAGCTTTTTTTTACAGGGCTTAAGTGCGCAAATCAAAAAAGCAAAATTCATAAACGACCATGCATTGAAGCAAGAATCTCAACCAGACTCTGATTGGATTGTGCTCACACCAGCCCTATCCCCGCCAACGTGCGTGTTATGCAAACCTTATTATACCTTCTGGGCCTACACCGTCAAGCACAGACACCAATGCAGAGTGAGTATTATATAAGAGGTGTTTGTATTAGGCTGTAGACCCAATGATAAAACCACTACGCTGGCAGTACATAATTAAGGAAAAACGGCCGCTTTGGTACCAATGACAAAGTAAAAGACTCATTGACAATAAAAAAATAGAGCAGCAACACAGTCATCCTTATGATAATACGCATGATGAACGCGTACAAAAGGTGAAAAAAAAGAAAATACGCATGATGAACATGTACAAAAGGTTGACACTGTAACATAACGGGGTTTGTGTTTGGTTGAATGCAGGCTAATTAGTAATTTGAAAGGTAAAGTATAAACTGAGATACGAAAGGTATGTCTCATAGAGCATCAATTGAGGGGACTCTCATTTGTCAGATATTCTGGACACTACAGACGCCAACATTGACAAGGGGGCGATTTAAATAATCAACGCGCTTTTAAATGTGCTATTTTCTTAAATCAAATAGGCGTGCTTACTTTCCTGGCTAGCAATTATGGGATTCGGGTTGGGGTTTCAGGCAGCGCATGATTGGCCTCACCAAAATTATGTTCAGCACACCTGCCAGAGGCCCTAACATGATAGCCACTTCCCTGCCTAACTTTCCTGCCTAACCACACGCTTTCTTCTTCCCTTTGCCGCCTTCTTTCCTCTTCTTCTCTTGCTGGCCTTCTTTCCTCCTGCACTGTTGTTGTCTGCGACTTCACCTGCTTGGTTATTTGCACGCCCTTTTAACCTGCTGCCGAGAGGTAAGAGAAAAGTGCAAATCGCAGTAGCAAGACAGTGGTCGCATCTCATAGACATGTAGCATCCCTTTTGTAATTTTGTTGAGTTGTAGCAGCATGCTTAAAATTGCAAAACGACAAAGGGGAAACAGTTTAGTTGATGAAAGGCTACCGCGTCATGCCAAGGAGGCTAATCAACTGGGGTGTGAATTACCTCCCCTGCACCTTACTGCTTCACTCCTACCTTAGGGGCGGCTGGTTTTGTTCGCTCTTGAGCCCTGCTTGCTCATCAACACATGCTTGCTCATTGATACGCTGTAGGTGGTGCACCTTGGGCACCATGTCCTGCACGCATAGAGAGTTATACGCAGCATCTTTTAGTAGAGCACACACCGCAAAGAGGGCGCAACATGTTCTATCAATTTCTTCCAAAGCTCACTTTGCTACCCTGCACAACAAAGCATGCCATGCCCCACATCACGAGTATAGCATATAGCATCAAAAATTGTCGAGTACAGCACTGTGTAAAGCTTCAGCTACCACCCAAACAACCTGAACCCTAAACCCCATCTTTTTGCAACATGTCCCACTACACATACAGCGCATTCATCACGGCACCTTCAGTATTTTGTCCCAAGGAAGCGCGTTTAAGTCGACCAGAGTGCGGCAGCCCGCCAAGTGCTTCATGAGCCACACATCAGCAGTCTTGTTAAGGTGCTTGTCTGACAGATCGGGGAGCATTGATTTTGGAGGGGGGGTGGCCTTCAAGTCTTGCTGCCTGAAAGGACCAGAGTAAAAAAGTGCTGGATGTGCGGCTTCTGGTTGCACGGTGGGTGTTGGCATCGCATTGCTCAATGGCGATCAAGGACCAAGACAGAGTATATTACCACCTACTTTCCTTGCCAGGCTGGCAGCTCATGGTACAGGAGGTGCTTGCGTAGTAAGCTCAGCCTGAATAGAAAAGCCTGGGATAAATGCACAACATCCCGCACCTCAACCGAATGACCCTGGACCGCCACGCCTCAACATCCGCAGGCAGCTTTAAGCCAGAGATGCCTACCTTCCTGAAACCCTGCAGGTACCGTACGCACGTATCGTGTCAAACAACACATGTATGCGTGGATGTGAGCCACACCTGCACACAGCAGGCCAACATCGTCGTTTTCTTTGCAAAAAAGCAGCAACTATTTTTTTGCAGTTATTAACCAATTGTGTCCGACGACACGCCTGGACACTGTCAACTTGCTACTGGGAGTGTTTGCACAAAGGAAAGTATCTTCAGCAAGTAACACGTTTTGCATTTGCAAATAATGTGCATATGTACCACAATAACAAAAGAGCTTGCACGACCTAAACGAATACACTAAATTCTGTTGCATTTTTGTTTAATGTGGTATCTCTAGAAGAAAGCATGCATTGCAAACGCACCAGCCAGGAACAAATGTCACATGAATGAGAACCAGAGTAAAGGTGCATCATCCCCAGGCTGATTATCTGCGTGCAACCCGCAACTTGCCTGTAAGAGGGCAGGCATTGCAAGCTCGTCAGATAATTCTGACACTGGCCTGGGAGTCTGGTGGAGAACGAGGCTTCCGAGGCACTTGCGGAAAGTTGCCTCCACCGCATTTCTGGCAGGGTTCCAAAAGGCATACTGCAGCACACACATGGTCCCACAAAAAGCTGACTCGTATAATTGTTTCCCCAAGGAGACGGCATCCAGTGAAGATGTGAAGCAGGGACAGAAGGCGTCTGAGGTGTGAGGCCCCAGTTTTGGGCAACAAGGAGGAGCGCATTCAATGAAAAACATCCACAGCAATTGCCAGTTTTTGGCGAGAAGGAGGAGTGCATTCAATGAAAGCTGTTCACAGCAATAGGCTAGGAGACATCGAATGGGATGCTTCGGGGCACGACATGATGCAGAAACATCACACATCGTCATGTGTATCAGCTTCGCGCTAGGCAATAGAATGTTTGCACAGTAATCATGAGGCAAGGTATAGAAACATCACACATCGTCATATGTGTATCAGCTTCGCGCTAGGCAATAGAATGTTTGCACAGTAATCATGAGGCAAGGTATCCAGTATTTCGTCTGTGTGAGCACCTGCATTATTATTGCACCTGCATTACTGCACCTGCATTATTATTGAGCATCTGCATAATTGCCGCATAAACCGACCTGAACAACAATGCCTTTGCTTACAGCTAACAGGATGCTGTCTGGAATGCACAACACACCAGGATCTTGACTGGAATGCAAAAGGCTCCTGTTTCAAAGACAATGCACTTTTGAAGGTCCATAGCATGGGAAGCCTCTAGCATATAAATTACCTTCATGTAAATTAATGAGAATTGTCACGTGCTATCCCCCCTCCCTTTTGCACACGGCCACTCATTATTCCAGAGCATTATCTTGTCTCAGGCACGTACTTAAAATATCTAACAAATGATTGCGCTTACCATCCCCTCATGTATTAAAACATCCAGGTATTTGTTAATGGCATTGCTTGAAAGGGGTGCAGCCAGGCGGACGAGGTCTTTTGCCGTCGATTTCTTCTTCTTAGCCATTTTTTTCTTCTTTGCAGCTTCCTTTGCAGTGGATGGGCTGGAGCTCTGGCCTCCGGAGCTCAGGTCAGCTATAGCCAGGAACTCGGCAGTCTGTGCATGCATGTGGAGGTAGCGTACGACCGAGCATGACAACAACAAAATTTCCTGCAGGCATTCTCACCAGTCTGCACCTTAAAAGGTGGAATGGCAGAAGCAGAGGTTGGCCGAGAGACCGCCATATGTTTCAGATCGCTAGGGTATACGTACTGGTTCATACTGAGTAAAAAAACGCTAGCAGTGAAACAGCTTTCGATATTTACGGGGACAGAGGCCTCCTCTTTTTCATCCTATATGTGTGTGTGTGTGTGTGTGTGTGTGTGTGTGCGCGCGAGGGCTGCACGCACCTGGCCCAAAGGATCCTTGTCGTTCACAAAGGCCACGCTGACCCCCGTTGACATTACAAAGGATGTTACCCTTGGCGGCTTTCCATTCGGGAGGAGGGAGCGTGCCTTTCTGCGCTTGGCCAACCTGTCTGGGTATGCTGCAGGTTGCATGGAAAGAGGCGTTAAGTCTGTGACAGCCATCAAGCGAGGCAACGATCAAAGATAAAGGGCCTGCTTGGTTCGGATTCTGTGTGGTTCATTAAGACCACAAGGTGAAAAGACAAAGTCAACCGAAGAAGACCATAAGATGACCATGAAGCGGTCGACTGTTCAATACACAGAGCGCTGTCAGAGGGAAGGCAGTTAAGCACTCCTTTTTACTTGCTGCAGTTTGAGATCAAGATCGCATTTAAACTGTGCACAGACCTGCCCTGATGAACAGCTAATGGAAGGCATGAGCTACGCCTTCAGACCAAAGCATGAACCCAACCAGGCACTCCTAGCACCAATCATGCTTAGCAGGTGTCTCTGCTGCGCAATTTGACGAGAGCCTCTCAACCTATGGTACTAGTGTAGGCAGTAGTGAGAGAAAGGAAAAAATGGGATTCTTAAGTATACACTAATTCAAACTATACAGAATTGATAGCAAGCCAAAAAGGACAACCATGTTGCGACTTGAAAGAGGTTCAGGGTCAGGTCGCAGGTTGAGCGCCTTACAATACGGAGGGTCGGCCAGCACCATATGCACACACGAAATCGGTCTATGACACCCCTTTTAAAAACAGGTAAGAGGAGTTTATCTTTCCCCAACTTCTCCTTAAACGCTCCAAGCCAAAAACAGTCGAACACTCACCAAAAGCTACTAGCGCCCCAACTAGTTGAATACTCACTCAAATCTACTAGCACCCCAACTAATTGAATACTCACCAAAAGCTACTAGCACCCCAGCTAGTTGACTACTCACCAAAAGCTACTAGCACCCCAGCTAGTTGAATACTCACTCAAAGCTACTAGCACCCCAACTAGTTGACACTCACCAAAAGCTACTAGCACCCCAGCTAGTTGACTACTCACCAAAAGCTACTAGCACCCCAACTAGTTGACACTCACCAAAAGCTACTAGCACCCCAGCTAGTTGAATACTCACTCAAATCTACTAGCACCCCAACTAGTTGAATACTCACCAAAAGCTACTAGCACCCCAGCTAGTTGACTACTCACCAAAAGCTACTAGCACCCCAGCTAGTTGAATACTCACTCAAAGCTACTAGCACCCCAACTAGTTGACTACTCACCAAAAGCTACTAGCACCCCAGCTAGTTGAATACTCACTCAAAGCTACTAGCACCCCAACTAGTTGACTACTCACCAAAAGCTACTAGCGCCCCAACTAGTTGAACACTGACCAAAAGCTGCTAGCGCCCCGACTTGTTGAACACTGACCAAAAGCTGCTAGCGCCCCGACTTGTTGACTACTCACCAAAAGCTACTAGTGACCAACTAGTTGAGTACTCACCAAAAGCTACAAGTTGCTAATGCTGCTAGTTGAACACTCACCAAAAGCTACTAGCGCCCCAACCAATCCCTCGTTGCCTGCCTGCAGTTTCCAGGCTGCATCAAAATCCTGGACACTGTTGATACCATCTCCACCACCAGTGTCTGCAGCAGCCCTGTGTGAGTGCGTATGTAATTGTATGTGTGTGTGCATGTGCATCTGTGTAAGTTTGTGCTACTGTGCTTGTGTAAAAGTCTGCCCACATGTGGGTATGCTAACATGCGTGCGCGAGTGTATGCACTGTGTGTATGTGTGCTTAAGTGCATGAATGTGTGTGCTAACAAACATACATCTCCCTGTCAGGTGTTCCCAGCAGACGCTCCTCCGCAGCCTCCTTGGCAAGAGCAGCAGTCAGGCCCCGCGCTCCAACGAAAATGCGATGCATAACGTCTTCGTCTGCCAGGGAGGCCATGGTTCCGAGAGACACACCCAAGGAGTCGGCTAGAGAGCCCCCGCCGGCAATACTTGCTGCAGTAACACCTCCTGCGCACGTGCACGTTTGTGTGCGTATGTGTAGATCTTTTCGAGTTTTTGTGTGTGTGTGTGTGTGTGTGTGTGTGTGTGTGTGTGTGTGTGTGTGTGTGTGTGTGTGTGTGGGAACGTGTGTGAGCGTGTAAAATGGACAGTAATTATAAAAGTGCTTAGGGAGTAGAAGCGCAGGTGTTTGGTATAAAGTGGAGCGTATTTAAACCATCGGCAATGCCTGACTTTGTGATGCAACAGGGACAAAGGGAGAACAACACAGACAGGCACGGAAGGAGCTTGATGCACTCCAGCTGTTTCACCTCGTGGTCCACAATAAAGATCATTCCTGAGGCTCTACAAGATTGTTCCCGAGGCTCCACAAACAAGATTATTCCTGAGGCTCTAAATCAGAAGGCATTCAAAATTCATAGACTATAACTACCTTCACTGTCGTACAAGCTAGGCTTGGGTGCAGCACATCTGAAGCAGCTCGTGCGGTGGGAACGGTTGTCGCTGCCGCAACCACAGACCCATGCTTCAGCTGTGTGTACGTGCATTTGTGTATTTGTGTATTTGTATATGCTGTTGTAAAAGAAAAAAGGAAAAACTACGCAGGCAGTGAAATCACTCCCCACTTTAATTTAAAAAAAGGAGCCACTTTTGGACCGGGTACTGTAAAACTCCTTCATTAAAGGAATGCTGTTGTAAGTCGTGTGTTGGGAACATGTCAGTAGAATAGGTCAAGTGTGTTGTGTACATGTCAGTATGTGTGTTGTGTACATGTCAGTATGTGAGTTGTGTGTTGTGTACATGTCAGTATGTGAGTATATGTGTTGCGTACTTGTCAGTATGTGATTTGTGTGTTGTGTACATATCAGTAGAATAGGTCCAGCCAAAGCTTTGAAGGTGTCTGGCATCCGAATTACAATGTGTGCACCACCGGAACATCTCAGCCATCTTCCTTAGAACACACCAGCAAAAACGTGCTGGTATTTGTACGTTCCTGCCAGCATTAGGTGCAGGTAACGGAGAGAGACTCTCCAACATCTCTGCTGATGACCATATGCCTGAACCTGCTCCTCGAAAAGCCACCTTACAACCTGGCACAACTGTTACAAATTGGACAACCTACAACTTGATGAGCCAGGCATGCTAGGCACACAGAAAGTGGGGGGCTCTGCCATAAGCACAATTGTAGGCATCGTGTTGCCTTGGGCTCCCTCGATTAAAGACCGCCCGACAATCATTATATGCCTTAGGCTCGCTCGATATTAAGTCTACTCATAATCATCACAAACCGAATTTACCTGCAGCTCGCTGGGCCAGGCATGCTAGGCGTAAAAGGAGGGAGGCCCTGCCACCGACCTCTTTGCCCAGCACACCCCGCAGAATGTCCTTTTCACTCAGCACGCCTCCAATGATAGCAGCAAGCTCGGTGGCGCCCAGCCTAGCACCTTGAAGAACCATGTGTGCAAACCTGCAAGCACCCACAGTGGTGTTTACACATGTGTGTGTGTGTGCTTGTGCGTATGTGCGTCTATATTTGTGTTGGTATGTGCGAGTAAAATGGAAGAGTCATGTGTTAATGAGTATGATACTCATTACACCTTACAGCACGTGCACTAAGCCGTATGCACCATAAGTGTGCTGTGTGCAAGTATGTTCACTTAAAGAGTAGTCTTGCAGTGCTTGCGTCACTTGAGCAGGCATGTCATGCCGTTCAGGTGTGCGTAGCGCAGCCCCATGTGCGTATGTATGGTCACAGAGAAGCTAAGACGTACACAGAGCACCACAAGCTACATTGCCTGAGCTTATCATTAGCAGAACTGTGGCAAGCGCAAACGTTAGTTTGATTTCTACCCTTTCAAAAATGTATTGAGGATAACAATCCCTCGCCTTGTAAGAGACTTTTGCCAAGGCCATAGATCAACTCTTTCAAAGTTTTGACCCTGCACAGCGCCTTTCTGCACCGCCTGTAGCGTCCATATGGCAAAATCGTACTGAACGGCTAGAGAGTCCACTCAGAGAAATACCTGGGATGCAAGGGCATGCTAGCCATTGCCACGCCTTGCGTTGTAATTTGTCCCTGTAAGTAATGGTACAGGCGAGGTGGTAAATGTGTAGAAAATGTGTAGAAAAGGAAATATTATGCTCGTGAGCATTAAATCTAACCCCTCTTTGTGCGTACCTTATTGCAGAAGCTGATCACAGCAACATGGCTTATGCCCGAGGACTTCACGTTGCTTGCAGGTTCAAGCACTCAGGAACGAAAAAGCAAAGCGCAAATGATTCAATACGGGGCTCTTGCAAATGAGGTGTCAGCCGAACACAGATTACGCACACATATGATACACTGGGATATCATACATTGAAATAGATGATTGAAATAGATACAATGAAATAGATACAATGAAATAGATCACACACACATATGATGCACTGGGATACCATACATTGAAATAGATGATTGAAATAGATACAATGAAATAGATACAATGAAATAGATCACACACACATATGATGCACTGGGATACCATACATTGAAATGGTGCGCTCATGCTAAACATAATGACCATTTGGCTCCTGGCACGAACCACGCATGTCAACACCATATGAGCCATGCGCAACCGTTTACACCCACAGATGCACCCCACGACTTTTCAAGACCTTGCAACTCCTTACGCAGACACACACACACACACTCACACAAATCAACACCATTACACACACACATGAAGTCTCATCCACCTTGCTATCTAAAGCCCAAAGTCCTTCCAACAGATCAGCCGAGGAGTTCAGCCGAGCAGCCGGAGGAGGATCCAACCAACGTAGACCCCCCACTCGCCCGCTTTCATCTGTAAGTAATGTGACATGTTAACATGAGCAGTGCCATGTTGACACAAGCAAGGACGTGTCCACACAAACGGTGACAAAACCATTCCAGGGATCAGGGTTTGGTACCAACGAGCGTAGTAGGCTTTTCTACTAAATCATGCCTGCGTGTATCTCTTTTTCTCTTTCATAGTACTTGCTCATGGCATGTTTATGCAAGCACGCAAGTCAGGGTGCCTGTTGCCCCATTCTTCAATCGTGCTATTTTTATTACTGCGTATTTACAAGGAGTATCTTTACTGTTGCAAGCGTTTTGTCACACTCCTATATGTTGTGCTTAACAGCAGCAGCTACTTACTACACACTACAAAAAATGTAGAAGCAAGTATTGCAATTAGCATTGAAAAGTCAATGCCTATTGCATGTGCTTGTATGTGCATGTGTGTGTGTTCCATTGTGCCATCGTGTGAGCATGGTCAGAAAGACACATTAGTGAGTGCAGATTGCCTCCTGAGCAGCTTACCTGATCACATCTTAAAAATTCCAGAGAGTGTTCCTGACGTGCTACCTAGACGATCCAACCTACCTACAAGTCATCAGCTACTCAGTGACCAGTTACGATCTGGACAAGTGTTTCCTTCTGATATTGCAGTCCCACCCAACCCTGGTGGCAGGTACAGGAGCATGAACACTACCTTTCAACGCAGCAATGAGCAAGCACCTATATACGAGCTACCCCCCATACATACTCTGGCTACCACTGTCCAGAAAAACATTTCAAACATGAACGTGCAGTCCAGCCCAGGTTTTGATCCGTTCTCTACTTCTTTCATCAAACACGCAGAGAAAACAATTCAGGATGATCGTGGTAAGAGATACACTGAAAACGTTCTGCTTCCCCTTCTCACTGACTTGTTCCATCTGTTCCTGTCAGACGGTATCACCCCTCATCTTTGGAACAAAGTCATAATTACGCTTCTGCACAAAAAAGGTCCAACTGCGTCCCCCGAAAATCATCGTTTGCTGGCTATCAACGGTTGTTTCTATAGACTTTTTGCAAACGTGGTCAGGGACTTGCTGACGGACTGGGCTCTTGCTAAACATCAAATACCAGACTCTCGATTTGGTTTCTGCCCCACAAGGAACACCAACCAACCCCTCTTTATTCTTCGCCACATTCTCGCGACTGCTTAAGAGGATTAAAATGAAGGTAAACACTGCTTTCCTGGACCTCTTTGCTGCCTACGAAAGTGTTCCAAGAGAGAAGCTTTGAAGACACTTGAAAAAAGTACGACTCCGCAGTATTTGAGAGACATCATTTAAACCATGTACACAGGATGCCTATACCTTCTCATTGATGGCGACAAAGTTTCTGAGGAGTTTGCGCCCAACAATGGCTTGAAACAGGGCTGCCCTCTGAGTCCCCTTCTGTACTCCCTTTATAACAATGACATGGACAGGTTCTTGACTGTACAGAGAGGTGCTGCCACTGTCTTGGATTCAGTTATAATCTCTCACTGTGATTATGCTGATGACATTGCTCTCACTTCAAACACGGCTGACAATCTGCAAATACAACTAAACAAATTCTATGACTATACACGTTTCAGAGGGCTCAAGCTCAACACTGACAAAACAAAAGTCATGGTCTTCATCAGCAGCGGTAACTCTACGATTCCCACCTTCACGTACGACAGCACACCTCTGGAACTTGTAACTGAATTCAAATACCTTGGAATCACTCTTACTCGTGATGGAAGCATGCTCACAGCTACTAAGAAGCAACTTCAGGTCTGCCATTGCCAGAGTTTACAGAATTGGTGACAGCAAGGGTATCAAACAAAGAAATATGCAATGCTGTGGCTTTTCCAGGTCTTTGCATTGACAGCTGGTCTGTATGGTTGTCAAGTATGGGCCACTTCTTCTCTGACATATGATTCCTCAAAAATCACCTCCACACATGTCCTTCACCTGGGCTTCCTGAAAAGACTCCTGGGTGTCAAGAAAATACTGATACTCACTGCGTGCTCCGCGAAATAGGTCAGATGCCCATTTTTTCTATTGGTTCAGATGCATCATGCGATTCTGGAACAGTTTACTCTCTTCTTGAGAAAGTTGTGCAGGCTGACCTTCTTATTGCAAATAGAAGCGATACATGGACTTATCAGGTTCTGCACGCACTCCAAGATTTCCCTACACCTCAGCAATTTTTGAGTGCCATACGATCTAGAAAGCTAACAATATAAAACAGTTTGAGCTCACTTTGCGCGAACGTATCATTGGAGCTGGAGAGAGCTCGACAATCTGACACCACATGATAATCACCATTCCAGCAGAATTATGCGGACTTATCACACACATTTTGGTGTACCTTTGGGGATTGCTCCTGGCTGGTGGGATGACAGAAAAAGAAATCATAAACCTGTGTTACCTATCTACCTTTGCTTGGATATTTCAAACAATCTCAGCCGTGCATTTTCTTGCCTTCGCCTTTCTGGCCATAACTTTCTGGTCCAAAGAATGCGTCATAACAGGAATAGAAGGCCTTATGAGCTCAGGATCTATGACAAATGTGACTGGCACTCTGTTCAGGATGAGGAACACACTTTGCTGGACTGTCCGCATGAACATCTTGTTAGCCTCCGCACACAGCACCGCCAGCTGGTCTTCCCACCTCAATATGAAGATAGCCCAACTCGCGTGAGAACTTTTTTGAATCTTCCTAATATTTATGGTGTGGCCTATTTCGTGGCTGAGTGCCTAGCCCTTTTCCCTTGATTTTTTCTAGCGCCTTTTCGGTTTTGATTCAGGCTTTTTCCAAGCTTCCGCTCAGATGCCCCCCAGAGGCATATATAGCGATATAACCTTACCTAAAAAACTACTTCCAAATAAGAATTACAGGGTACGTTCACCTTCTTGGTTGTATAAGAGCAATCACCACCTTCTCTGCTGCCTCTGCTGCACGTCTCATAGCTACTTACATCTTGCCTCCGCTATCTACTTGTACCAATTTCTCCTCCGGAATTCTCCTGCAGTTCCTTAAAATCTGTCGTATAGACATCGCTGTTACGTCTGTGTCGCCAGCTCTTTCGTGGGGGACACGATCACGGAGTATGCAAAGAGCTCACCTGCTCCTCCTTTGACCTATATTCCACTGCAGCTTCTTGAAGCTTGTCATTTTGACTTTGCTTCCTCACCACCTCACCTCCTCCTCTGCTACTCTCTGCTGCAGCAGCTCGTAGGTCCACGCCCCACTGAGCAAGCTGGAGGCCTAGGGGTGCTAGATCAGCCTGTGCATTTGTTTGCGTGTGTGTGAGGAAATACATTTGTATTGCCTTGTAATTACAATTAAGTGCATGCTTGTTCGTGTGTGTGTATTATTTGTAGTACAGATTCTTGTTTCTTTGAAACGCGTTAGTGTTAGTGACCTTCAGTGTGCATGTGTGCTTGTATGTGTGTTTTAAACACCCGTGCGATTCTGGGTGCGCATGAAGCCATTTGGCAAGCATGTGTGTGTTCTTTTCATGATTGCTTTTAAATCCCCTTGTAGAAACACAAAACAAGGGGATAAAAGGCTTAATGTAAAGGATGCGCGAGTGTGTGCCTCAGCTTTAGACAAACCGCTTCCACAGAAAGACATGCAACTTGCAGCTACCTATGCGCAATCACTGACATGACAACTGTGGTCCTTTATGAAACTCTGGAGCATGCGTGCCATTCGATCAGCCATTGCAGGCTAATGCTGAACATACATTTAAGCAATTGAAATGTCATAACTTTCGCTAAAAGCCTATGCCCGTTACACATTTCCACATTCAATGCTTCAGCTTATTATGTTTCAGAACAATAGCATGACCCGTCGAGGGTTACTGAGACAGTATCACACATAATGGCAAACCCACCTCAAGAATCTCCGGCGTGGAGGCAGGATCCAACACCTTGGATTTATCCCATAGTCGATAACACAATCCTGCAAGGCAGGTATGCAAAGCATAGGAAAACCTTGTCTGCACAATGTTAAAACAATGAGGCTTTACAATTCAGAACATTCGTGCCTATCTGCTTGTTCTCTTCCTTGTTTTGCCCCCCTGTTATCACCCTGCGCCTTTTCTTCAATTGCATTTTGTCTTGGTGCTGAATGGTCTAGCATCCCGCTAATGACCTCCTGGATAGTTTTCAATACCTGATTATCGTTCCAATTCCTGACGCGTTAAGTTACTGGCTTCCTTTTTTTGTTCTGTAGGGTTTCTACAGCTGCGGTCACACCTAATGCCACGCACACACAAGACACATAAACATGCGCACACGCACGCATAAACACATACACAAATACGTACACACACGCACACATCACACACACAAAGGGTTACATACTTACATACACATATTTGCACACTTTACGTCCATATTCATGAGCCCAAATGAATTGACAAACTACCTGGCCCAGTCCTTCCAGCGCGTCCTCGTCTCTGGTCCGCGCTTGCCGCACTGGAAAAAAGCAGCGTGGATTTTTGCACATGTATGTTGCTAGCTCTTTACAGGGGCACAGTTTCAACCGAGCAAGCAGAAACAGGTCTTATGCTTTGCAGGCGTCGTAAGTTGTGGCATCCAGACATTCAGGAGCAAATTGACGACACTAGCATTTGAGTTGATAAATGATGAACCATGCATTATGAATGTGCTCTTGTGCCTAAGCAATGAAAAACCGAGGATGTTTTGTAATGTCATGGTGCAATTTGTGGACAAAGCAGACAAGCAGGATTGCCCTCCTTATGTGCCAAGCACAAACAGAAGCTGTCAGGTATAATGCTGCGGCAAACTGTGTTGGTAATGGCTGTCGCAAGTAATGAAGCGCACCTGATTGTTGAAACTGTCAGCCGGTTAATGCACGTGCTGGTGTCATATTGTGGGGATTTCCTGAGGCCTGAGTCAACAACTGCAGAAAGAAAACAGCAGGGCTAGAATTGCAGTATTTCTTGTAGTAGGTACAAAACTTAGTGCCAAGGAAAGAATTTACTTCTGTTCAGATTTTTGAAGCGTTCAACACTGCTCACGTGTCACACATGCCACGTGCCTATAGTGGGCGTATGTTTTGCCCAATTCTCGCAGCAACGGGCACGTCTAGATCATAGACCAGGAACAAAAGGTTTCATCTGAAACGAGAGAGAGAGAGAGAGAGAGAGAGAGAGAGAGAGAGAGAAAGAGAGAGAGAGAGAGAGGGAGGGAGAGAGAGAGATAGATAGATAGATAGATAGATAGATATATATAGAGAGAGAGAGAGAGAGAGAGAGAGAGAGAGAGAGAGAGAGAGAAAGAGAGAGAGAGAAGCCTTTAGGTTGCTTACCTGCAGCAATACGTGGAATGGTCACAGACGACTCACTAATGGGCGAAGAAAGGATGATGCGTTGCCTGAAGTTTGAAAAAGAGGATAGACAGGAAGTGGCTTCAATTTCTAACGAATCATTGCATAGAGCACCAACTGTCTCCTAGCAATTACTCCAAACGCACTAATGACATTCCAGAAAACACCACTTTTTAACTCAGCTATATCACCTAGACCAGTTTTCATTACACCTCTCCATCTTCTTCTCCAAACCACCTTTTGAGCTTTGGCCATCACCCCACAGTATTTGACAGCATCCCATATGATCTCTTACCTTTTGTCTGTCAGTCTGTTGATCACAGCATCTTGGTTTGCAGGAGAAAGCGATCCGTGCATCTCACACACATCCACATCTGCTCCTACGAGCTTTTCTTCAAGGAAAATGGAAGTCCTGAATGTGACCAGTGCAAGGTACGCACCCCATTGTTTTGTTCACATGACTGCTGGGGCCTCCACGTAAGAAAAAGTGAATTTAAAAGCTTTGTTCCAGCTTTCCTATTTGTCAACTACAATATCCAAGACCAAGTCCCCCTCCTTCTTAGCGTGTTGTCTCTCAGCGTTGCAGTTGTTGTAGGCAGCTCATTTGCTGCATGATCCCAGCACCTTTCAGCGAGAGAATCACCAGCATGTCAAATGCCGCTCCCTCACCCCAAAGCCGTTAGTTGGTCAGTAGTTGTGGTGATCCCTCTAATCTTGACCACTACTTTGCGATGTTATGACAATCTTCACTCACTGCTTGATTTCAGCGCCTCCCGGCAAAAACACCAGCACATCGAATGCCTCCCCTTTGTCTGACTCTCGGGCCTTGGCCACAGCTGCGCAAGCTATCAGCGTAGCTTCTGAAGCTGCCAACTCCAAGCCCCGTGGTTTCTCTGAAGGAGCGCCTGTGTATCAATGATGTTCATTGGATGCAGATTTACCATCTTTATGCGACATCTGTCGCATTTGCTGTTGTTGGTCGCTACAATCACCTTGTATCCTTTTCTCAAAGGAAAAATTGTGTTCGAAATGTGGTCAGAGACGATTGGTGCACATACACCATGTTTCATGTATCTAATGCTACATGCTTACTCCAATTACCACATCCCTTATTGACTGAGAGGGCACCTGTGTGTTCATAATTTATAGTGGTCAGATAAGGCATGGAAGTGGACCTCATTCACGTGTGCAGCCACTGCTGCTGCCCTCTTTAAACCCCCAGCTATTTCAAGCACAGTCGATCTATTCCTGCTGCGTACGCTTTCGCTTTGACTCAATTCATGCGCCTATTCTGTTTCTCTTTTCGTTTCATGCGCCTATTCTGTTTCATGCTCCTTCTACTTGTTTCATGCGCCTATTCTGTTTCATGCTTCTCCACTTGTTTCATGCGCCTATTCTGTTTCTCCACTCGTTTCATGCGCCTATTCTGCTTCTTCACTCGTTTCATGCGCCTATTCTGTTTCTCTACTTGTTTCATGCGCCTATTCTGTTTCTGGTGAAGCACGTATGTGCCTCAATGTGGTCAAAAGGAGTGAGTAGTGCTGCATCGATTGTGTGCCTCAGTCGATTGTGTGCATTAATTGTGTGCCTCAAGTGGTCAGAAGTGAGTGCACTGCATAAAAAGCAAAAGGTTATTGTTCTAATTACTTACTCTAAAATTGTATAAGTGAAAGCTACACATTGATACAAATCGTTTTAAGTGATAACAATGAAATCACCTCATACCTGGAACTCATTGGGTGTACTACTCTGAAAGATTTGAGATAGTACTACCTGATCAGTGTTGTGCACATACGGCGTCAATCAGAAATGGCACCGTTAGTTACGGTGCTTAAATGACGTCTACGTCACATAAACGTAATTAACGGTGAAATTCATACTGACGGTCGGAAATCGTAAGTAACGGTGCGGCGTCAGGTACTCAGTGGCTCAGAGTGCCAACTCAAGCTCAGTTCAAGGGGCGCTCTCAGCGCCCCGATTTCCCCACAAACAACACTTGCGATATAATTATGAAATGTCCTCCGGAAATCAGGCCAAAGGGCTCGTGTGGCCCTGAGTCAGTCGAGCCTGGCCCGGCCTGGCCAGCTGCTGACGGTTTCCCACCGTAAATAACTAATTCCTGACG
>Ga0307960_1000862_pt1 | contig 17188 bp, 18 predicted proteins | sample OrgLakmetagen542_FD_201832 | JGI IMG/M metagenome (GOLD analysis project Ga0307960, IMG submission 201832) | Saline water microbial communities from Organic Lake, Antarctica - #542 | ecosystem: Environmental > Aquatic > Non-marine Saline and Alkaline > Saline | place: Antarctica: Organic Lake... | reverse complement strand
CCCAGTCCAAGGGCTACCTCCGCCTTATCGCCTCCTGCCACTTTTACACCCCCACTGTATTCTGTTAAGCAAACTTCAGCAACACCTCCACACACAAATGAAGCTTCAGCAGGTGCAGGTGAAGCACCACTAGCAGCATCACAAGGAGCAGCAGCAGCAGTCCAAGGCCTTGGCGACCTCGGTGTTTTTGAAGACACTTTGCCCAGCATCAGATATGTTGCCAGGAAACACTATGCAGTTTCAGGGGCCAGCATTCCTGATCCTTTGCAGAGCAGCTTGCATTTCGAACAACAGGGAGAGGGTACAGGGCTTGAATATGGGGGCCCACAACAGCGACAGCAGCAGCAACAGCAGCAGCAGCAGCAGGGGCAGTTTCAGGTTGATGAGGCACATAAGGACTTGGAGGTAGGACAGCAGGAGTATGCACAAGACGCAGCTCGTCTGCAGGGAGAGCAGCAGCAAGATGAGCAGCAGCGGCAGGACAGTTTTTTTATGCAGGAGACAAAGCAGAATGAGAAGCAGCAGCAGCAGCAGCAGCAAGACAGCCATACGAAGGAGGCAAAGCAGGATGAGAAGCAGCAGCAGCAGCAGCAGCACCAGGACAGCCATGCGCAGGAGGCAAAGCAGAGCGGGAAGCAGCAGCAGCAGCAGCAGCAGCAGCAGCAAGACAGCCGCATGCAGGAGGCAACGCAGAACAAAAAGCAGCAGCAGCATCAAGACAGCCACATGCAGGAGGTAAATAAGCAGAACGAGAAGCAGCAGCAGCAACAGCAGCAACTGGGTTGGAGTGATCTTGGGTCTGGGAATGAGCAGCAGCAGCAGCAGCAGCAGCCACGGCAGCAGCAGCAGAAGCAACGGCAGCAGCAGCAGGGGAAGAAGCACTCCATAACACTGCCGCCTGCACCTTTGAATTGGAAGCTGCAAACTCCACCTCGTGCACCTATTAAGCAGCAGCAGCAGCAGCAGCAGCAGCAGCAGCAGCAGCCACAGAAGCCACACCAAGATTTCCAGCACGACCATCATCAGCAGCAAGAGAAACAGCAGCAGCAGCAGCAGCAGCAGCAGCCACAGAAGCCACACCAAGATATCCAGCACGACCATCATCAGCAGCAGGAAATCCAGCAGCAGCAGCAGCAGCAGCAGCAGCCACACCAAGAATTCCAGCACGACCATCAGCAGCAGCAGGAAATTCAGCAGCAGCAGCAGCAGCAGCAGCAGCTGCTGCGGCAGCAGCACAGACCCCAGATCGTGCCAGTTCAGCTAGGAAAGTACCACACTTCCTTGCTCCAACGCGTACTCCGCTGCCGTAGCCAGCTGATCAAGCAGCTGCGCAAAGTGCCCGCATCTACCGTTCAGGTGTGCAGCCTTGCTTCTACACAGTTCATCTTCTGTTATGAGGTTGCTCAAACGCGTCCTCAGGAACTCTGGCGTAGAGACGCTCAAACGCACACACAGGGATTGCATGCTGAAAATGGCTAGCAGCGCCCGTGGATTCCACAACTTTGCGGCTGAGCAAATGTCATCGGACCTGCAGTATGTTTTTACTGCTGTTGACACTCAGCAAATCATGTTCTAAGCTGGCTTTGTATCCATGCATGGCCTTAAAACTTCGACGTGACGTCCACACAAAAAGAAACAGACTGGCACGCGTAAAGAACAGGCTCAAGCTGCTGCTCATACTGACCAAGTGGCAGTTTTCATTTTCTCAGATTTCTTTCTCACACTGACCAGGGCTCCACCTGCTGCTTGCTTGCGATTATGCAACTTCATATATATTATTCCTCTTCCTTATTGTGCGCTTGGAGTGTCATCGCCGCTTGTGTACATTCTTTTTCAACGCACCTACATAATGTGTAGGGTCGGCCAGCACCCTACACATGTACATTTGGACAATGTACAGGTTTATTTTAACAGGAAAATCCCAGAGGCGGTCAACTGAGGCCCCAAATGGGGGTGTTTTTAGAGTGTGAATTGAACGTGGGCCCCGGACCGGGCCGTTTCTAAGCTTGGCATCCAGAGGTCTCTAAGCTTAGGCTGAAAAACCGGAACTTAAAACCAGCCCGGTCCGGGGCACACGTCTAATTGCCCGTGGCGTGAACCCCACTTTTCACCACCAATCTATCATATATCACCACCAACTGACCCGATTTGTGTCATTTTTATATGAATAGTCTATATTGCAATAAAGAATATCATTGCAATAAAAATGGGGCAAAACGGAGCAGTAGTTGGCCAGGTACCCCATTTTGGCCCATTTCCCTTCGAAAAAATCAGCAGAAGGGGTGCCAAAAAGAGTGGAACACCAAGTTCCACCAAATCCGGTTTTCAGCATCCTAAACGATTTCTAATCATAAAAGAAGTACTCTTGTTGTGTTTCGAGGTGAAAAGAGACCCTGGGTAGAGCGTGGTGGCTCATTACGTAAATATTCTGTGCCAAAAAATGAACTGATATTCTGCTCAGACCACTGGGGGGGTCCGTTTGGCCCCAAACTTTGTGAACCATCTACTTATGTTAATTATTATGGTGTGCATCAAAACAGTCACATTTCGAGACATTTACTCAGTTGACCGCCTCTGGGGAAATCCCCACATACATGGTCACATATGGTAAGTGTAAATGGTCCTAGTGAACCCTTATTATGCGCCTGCAGGTCGACCCTGCCATCCTAAGCTGCAGCCCGAGTGACGTGGGCACCATGGAGAATGTGATTGCAAGACTGCAAGGTCAAGTGCAGCAGCAGCAGCAGGTACAAAACAAGCGCCAATGGCAGCAAGAGGCAGAGGAAGCCACTGATTCTGATGGCCATAGCGGGGCAGCAACGGAGCAGCAAAAGGCCCTCGCCCAGGTGAGCTGCAAAATAGAAATTTTTGCAAGAGGCAATTTGGCCAGCTACCACTTTGAATTGCAAAACAAAAGTACCGAAAACAATTTGGCCCCAAGTGGTGCGCTATTTGCACAAATAATGCTCGTCGTGCCTTGCTCATTTTACTCTTAGCGTCTCCAGCTGCACCTCACTCTAATGCAGTGCGCTAGTTGCACGAATAATGTCCGCCGTGCCTTGCACATTTCACTCTTAGCAACATTTCACTCTTAGTGCCTCCAGCTGCACCTGACCAAAAGGCTTTGCCAAAAAAGTGTTGTGCCTTGCGCATTTCACTCTTAGTGCCTCCAGCTGCACTTGATTAAAAAGCTTTGCCAATTAAGAGTCGTGCCTTGCACATTTCACTCTTAGCGTCTGCAGCTGTACCTGACCAAAACTTTTAGAAAAAAATGTGATGAAGGTTCAGCCTTAGCTTTCACTCCTGCTGCCCTTGATTGCTGCTCACAAATCACGACATTTCTGCATGTGCGCCATCAATATGCATTACTAGGGTTGGCCAGAACTATAAATATACGGTGTACTTACGGATCTTTGGCAGGGGAATCACCAAAAATACGGCCACATACGGTAGATACATATGGTCCTGGCCAAACCTATGCATTACATGCTGTCTATTTCTGGTGAAGGTGCCACCCTGCTGCTCAGACACAGCACAGCCACATTCTCAAGGGTGCCTCATCTGTTGTTGCAATCTCTGTAGTACGCATGGAGCAGCCTTCTTTACAATACAACGCTATGCCTCATACACGTAACTCATGCAGAATGGCATGTGCGTAAATATTATGGCTTGCTAATAAGCAAATGAGCGTAAAACTTATGAGTTCAGTGTGAAGCACCTGAACTCAGGTTCTTGAAGTGTAGCATAAAGTGAGATGTTCTCACTTTCTGGTTTTCTTCGGTTTCTGCTTCCCTTCTCCATTATTTTATTCCTTGGAGAACACAACTCTCTTTAGCATACTTCCCCCCCTCCCTCACCTCTTTTCTATATTTTAGTCTTTATTATTCTCCCGTTTCTCCAGTATCTCTGAGTTGTTGTGTTCTCCTTGGTAATAATGACAGAGCCCTATGCATCTCACGATTCAAGCGAAATAGAACCGTCGCTCACATTATAAATCCCAGGGAAATCACCCGTTTCGTCCAGGCCACTAATTTGGCATGACAATGGCTTCCTTTCTGCTCGTGATTCATGGTGGATTCATTGTTTCAATGCAGGTATATGTTGCCATCCTTGGCTTGAGCTCTGCCGCCCTGCTGCTCACAAAGCACGGCATTTGCATGGCCCTCCTATACCTTCAGCACATGCAAGACTGTCTGCCCAGGTGTGTATACCGTACAGAGAATTAATCAATCCTCAGCCCCAAAAATATATATTTAATCCCCGTCCGCAGTTAGCCGCACCCCTCAAAAACATTATTTTTGCGGCGTGATATATTCTCTGTACGGTATATGAAAGTGCCAGATTTCCCATCTGCTTACAACACAGTCACTGCGTAATCAAGTTACATGTCCATCCTGCCTATCCAGAAGAGGATATTATGTGCATGAGCGGATCTTCCTGTGTGTGCATGTAAAGAGCTTATCTCTAAGTGGGAAATTGTTGGATTTTGGCCACACTTAACATGCACGAATGCAATAAATAAGTGTTTTCCTTGTCAGTGTGACTTGGAAAGGCATTCATCAAATTAACACCTTTCAACAGATGTTTTCACTGGCTTTGAGTTGAGCGATTTCAATAAAACGAGCAGAGCAAACACGCAAAATGACTACTGCATATGCCTAACGAATGCATTACAGTATCGCCATATAAATTGATGTGTGACCGTAGAGCCACCCTTTGTGTAGTAGCAGCTCTTTTTCCTGGACCTCTTTTCCTGAATCAGCTTGATGGCAGTGCGTCTACTTCTTAGACTGCGTGAAATTTAGTACAACATCTATGGTACACACCCCATCAGTAACCCTTACTCATTTCGACACCTCTCCCCTCTCAGATCAACATGATGGCGGTGTGTCTACCTACTTGCACTGCGGGCATTATGTTTTATATATGTAGCACAACCCCGACAATAACAATTACCCATTTTGATACCTCTTCCCTTTCAGATCAGCATGATGGCAGTGCGTCTACCTGCCTTACCGACATTTCATTGTGCTGTTTCATTGCCAGCATTTCATTGTGCTGTTTTATTGCCAACATTTCTTTGTGCTGTTTCATTGCCAACACTTCATTGTGCTGTTTAATTGCCAACATTTCATTGTGCTGTTTCATTGCCAACACTTCATTATGCTGTTTTACTGCCAACATTTCATTGTGCTGTTTTATTGCCAACATTCCATTGTGCTGTTTCATTGCCAACACTTCATTGTGCTGTTTTATTGCCAACATTTCATTGTGCTGTTTCATTGCCACACTGCCCAATAGCAACTGGCATGCGTGTCTTAATTATTGCTTGAGAATCATTGTCCTCCAATGCAAGATTTCAAGTCACACCCTATACACACATGCGATGCTGATACCTTGAGCATTAGCTAATATAGGGGTGCATCGTATAAGTTGGGTAGTGTACAAAATACTACACACCCTATACATACGAGCTATACACGCACAAGCTATACTATACACACAAGTGTTTCTGATGCCTTGAGCATTAGCTAAAATAGGGGTGCATCGGATAAGCTGGGTAGGGTACAAAATACTGCACCCTATACACACACCCTTTACACACACAAGCTATACACACAAACTATACTAGTATACACACACATACTATACTATACTATACTATAATATACTATACTATACACACAAATTACTATACACTCCCTATACACACAAGCTATACACATACAAGCTATACTATACACACACAAGCTATACTATGCTATACACACCCTATGCACACAAGCTATACTGTACACACAAGCGATGCTGATACCTTGGACTAAAAAAGGGATGCATTGTATAAGCTGGGTAGTGTATAAATACTACACTCTGTACACACAAGCTATTATACACACAAGCAACACACACGCCTTATACACACAAGTGATGCTGATGCCTTGAGCATTAGCTAAAATAGGGGTGCATTGTCTAAGCTGGGTAGTGTAGAATATGACGCCCTGCCAGCAAAGTCGAACCCATGATATCTATGGAACCTGGTCTGATCAACGACCACTGCTCTCCATTTCAGTACCACCTGAAAGATATAGCTCTGCACCTTTCCCTCTTTCCCTCTCTCCTCCGTTAACATGATGACTGCTCCTCCTACGTTAATATGATGACTGTCGTGTGCTTACTTATTCCGCACTGCAAAATACAAAACGTCAGCATCGGCCAGAGGCCTCTTCTTTTCCTTGAGCAGCAGTCGAGAGTAGTTTTTCTTACAGCAAACTGATCTATCAACGTAGGCTTGCTTTTCCTTTTACCCTCTTTCCTTACCGTAGGATCACTTTGATGTGTGAGCCGGCTTTCACCCCTCTCGCTCGAGCCTACCACCTTGTTTGCAAGCGCCCAACTGCACATGAAGAGGACTCAGAAGCGCAGGAAGAATATAAAGCAGCACAAGAGGATGCTACAGACCCGGTGCAAGAAAACTTACTGCAAGAAGGCACAACAGCAGCAGCAGCAGCAGCAGGCGCTGATGCGTCGGCGATGGAAGAGGCTGAGGCTCATCAGATCAAGGACCACCCCAAGCTTACCTGTCTTGAAGAGCTGCTGACGGACACAGACGCAAAACAAGCAGTGGGTAGCTGTGTGGCCTTTGCTCAATGCCTAGTATGTAGCTGTGTGCAGTGAGTAGCTGTGTGACCTTTGCTCAATGCCTAGTGGGTAGCTGTGTGCAGTGGGTATCTGTGTGGCCTTTGCTCAATGCCTAGTGGGTAGCTGTGTGCAGTGGGTAGCTTTGTGGCCTTTGCTCAATGCCTAGTGGGTAGCTGTGTGCAGTGGGTAGCAGTGTGGCCTTTGCTCAATGCATGCATGTTTCCCGGTTTGTGTGGTTGGGCTTCCACTCGCTTTGAGCATTTTATGTGGAGGCCAAAGTACTGTCAGCATTACATGCTCACATTACAGGACACAGCATAGAAACTGCACATTGATCTCTTTGTGTCCAAATGATAGCTCCTGGTCACGCACTAGAGGACACATCATAGAAACTGCAAATTGGTCTCTTTGTGTCCAAATGATAGCTTCTGGTCGTATGCTCACACTACAGGACACAGCAAAGAAACTGCACATTGATCTCTTTGTGTATAAATGACAGCTCCTGGTCACGCACTAGAGGGCTCAGCATAGAAACTGCACATTGATCTCTCTGTGTCCAAATGGTATGCTCCTGGTCACGCAATTCAAACATGTGAGCATTACATGCTCACACTACAGGACACAGCAAAGAAACTGCACATTGATCTCTTTGTGTATGAATGACAGCTCCTGGTCACGCACTAAAGGACACAGCATAAAAACAGCAAATTGATCTCTTTGTGTCTAAATGACAGCTCCTGGTCACGCACTAGAGGACACAGCATAGAAACTGCAAATTGGTCTCTTTGTGTCCAAATGATAGCTTCTGGTCGTATGCTCACACTTCAGGACACAGCAAAGAAACTGCACATTGATCTCTTTGTGTATAAATGACAGCTCCTGGTCACGCACTAGAGGACACAGCATAAAAAACTGCAAATTGATCTCTTTGTGTCCAAATGATAGCTCCTGGTCATGCAGTCCTAACATGTGAGCTCACACTGATCTCTTTGCGTCCAAATGACAGATCCTGGTCGCGCAGTTCTAACATGTGAGCTCAGGCAAGGCAAAGTGGTCAACTGTAACCACTAAACATCAGGGCAAGGTTTTACATTTTCTCACGACCTACACATCTACACCCACCCCTACACTCCTACACTCCCAATCACCCGCAATCCTACACACCTTGATTTCTACATATACACACCTTCACTCCCACACTCCTGCCGTCCCAAACACCTGCAATCCTACGCACCTACATTTCTACACATCCACTCCTACACTCCTACACTCCTACGTACTTCCACACATGCGCACCCACACAATACCTACACTCCTGTCCTGTCCTCATTAGTACCCACACTCCTGTATTGTCTTCTTCACACTCCTACACTCCTACACTCCTACACTCCTACACTCCTACACTCTTACACTCCTACACTCCTACACTCCTACGTACTTCCACACATGCACACCTACACTGTACCTACACTCCTGTACTGTCCTCACTAGTGCCCAACCTCCTGCATTGTCTTCTTCACAACTATACACTCCTACACTCCTACGTACTTCCACACATGCGCACCCACACAATACCTACACACCTGTCCTGTCCTCATTAGTACCCACACTCATGTATTGTCTTCTTCACACTCCTACACTCCTACACTCCTACACTCCTACGTACCTCCTACACTCCTACGTACTTACGCACATGCGCACCTACAGGGTGCAAAAGTCTTGGTCATAGGGGAGCCCCGCACCTTTTTCTCTGTGTACCGCACCATTGTCAGCGTTGGTATGCAGCCTCACCAGTTTGACCGAGGAGGGGCCCTCTTTGCACAATTGAAGCAGCAGCAGCAGCAGCAGCACCACCACCAGCAACAAGACCCTGGCAGCTGTGAACAACACCCCCTTGAGCATCAGCAAGATCAGCCTCGGCCCCAGCAGCAGCAACACTACCAACAGCAACACCAACACCAACAGCAGGAGCGGCAGCAACACCAACAGCAGCAACAGCAACAGCAACGGCAACGCCAACAGCAGGAGCAGCAGCAACACCAACAGCAGCAGCAGCTGCAGACCCGAGCTGAAATTCTCGCAGCCCTCCAAGGATGCCAGGTGCTGCTACTCAGCCACAGCTACGCTCAGGCCTGCTGCTCCTTCCCCATGGACCTGTTTGCCACAGTCATCGATCTGTGCCCCTCTGCCAGCAGCAACACTACCAACCGCCCTAACGCCAGCATTCCGGCCGCACCCTGTAATTGGGACACCACTACCAACACCCCTCCTGCAGGAGCTGCCACCAACTCCATCCCTACCTGCTGCAGTCAGACTCACACCCACCCATTGGCAGATCATTTTTTGGCGTCCGGATTCACTGGGGAGTGGATTCAGATCCAGGTGGACACTCCAGCACAGCTGGCCAAGGGAAGAGGTGGGGCAGCAAGGGCTGAGAGGCAGCAGCAACAAGGAGCGCAAGCGCATCACCAGCAGGCAAAGCAGCAAACGCAGCAGCAGGAGCAGCATCACCAGCAGGCGCAGCAGCAGGAGCGGCAGCAGGCGCAGCAGCAGCAACAGGAGCAGGCGCAGCAGCAGGAGCAGCAGCAGGCACAAGGGAGTGATCAGTTACAAGCTCAAGAGCAGCAGCAACAGCGGTGTACATACGTGCAAGAGCAAGAGCTTTCGCCAAAGCAGGTGCAACAGCCTACGCAAGAGGGTCACCCCAAGCTTGGATGTCAGCCTCAACAACATCGGCTAGAGCAGCAGCGTAATCAGACGCCACTACAGCAAGATCATCAGCAGCAGCAACAGCTGGAGCTGCCAGCAAAACAGCAGCAGCGGCTGCTGCAGCACCAAAATCAGACGCCACAACAGCTAGATTATCATCATCATCAGCAGCAGCAGCAGCAGCAGCAGCAGCAGCAGGAAATGGATCAGCGCCAGCAGCAGCGGCTGGTGCAGCAGTTGCAGTTGCAGCAGGAGCGCAGGAAGCAACAACACGCCAAGCTGTCCCAACTGCACACGTCAACGTCACAGGTACCTCTGCCGCACGAATATTTGCACGCCACAAGCTCCTCTCCATCCCAGACACATCACCCCTCAAAGCCCTCTACCCCCCGGCCACAACAACACGTGCACCACCCTTCTAAAGCCTCTCCGCCACAGCCTCACCCACACGTGCACCACCCTTCTAAAGCCTCCCCGCCACAGCCACAACAACACGTGCACCACCCTTCAAAAGCCTCTCCGCCACAGCCACAACAACACGTGCACCACCCTTCAAAAGCCTTTCCGCCACAGCCTCACCCACATGTGCAGCCTCCCCAGCCACAACCCCGCCAGTCTTTGCAACAGCGGTTTTTTGAGGTGGACCATGTACATGACAGCACCAGGGACTACCCACAGCGTCCCATGGTGGTGAGTTGGTGCGTATGTGTGTGTGCGTGTGTGTGTGTGTCTGTGCGTATGTTTTTGAGGTGGACCATGTACATGACAGCACCAGGGACTGCCCACAGCGTCCCATGGTGGTGAGTGGGTGCGTATGTGTGTGTGCGTGTGTGTGTGTGTCTGTGCGTATATTTTTGAGGTGGACCATGTACATGACAGCACCAGGGACTGCCCACAGTGTCCCATGGTGGTAAGTTGGTGCGTATGTGTGTGTGTGTGTGCGTGTGTGTGTGTGTGTGCGTATGTGAGTGTGAGTGTGTGTGTGTGTCTGTGCGTATGTGCGTATGAGAGTGTGAGCGTGTGTGTATGTGTGTGTTTTAGGGTGGTGGAGATGTTGAGAGTTGCTGAGGAGTGGGAAGGATATCTATTTTTGAATGTCACGCAAGAATTGAAGGTTTACCTTAGACTGAAGCCTGTGTGATCCAGCGCAGTAAGCTACTCCTTAAAAAGAAGGTTACTAATCTCAACGCCCCTGCACCTCACTGTCACAAGGAATTAAGGGTCAGATCGTTTTTGGTACTTGTTTTGTGCAATTTAAAGTGCCTCTTGCAGAAAATCCATTTTGCAGCTCACTGTACAGTTCATCAGTGCTATGGGCTGTCTGTGTTAATTTGATCTGGTAAGGTGCCTTGCAAGAAAAATTTGCGCAAGAACACGAGAAAATATAAATTAATTGTGCACTAATCTAAAACAGGTTTTTCCAACTGATATCTTCACGTTGTGCAGATGCATTTGCTGGCCGCTGCAATGCCTGCACATGACAAACCACAGTAGAAGCACATACAAGCAAACACAAACCTACACATGCGTGTGTACGTGCACGCACACACATACACACACACAACACGCACGCATACACACATGCACGCGCAAATACCACACAGGTCTCCAGCCGACCTGACAGTATACTTGTACAAAGGAGGGAATTGTATGAAGGCCTGGTAGCTTTGGAGCAGCTTCCTCCTCCTCCTTCTCCTCCTCCCCAGCAGCAGCAGCAGCAGCAGCAGCAGCAGCAGGCAGTGCCATCTTCTATCATACCTCGTGAGAGGCACTCATCAGGTGTCTCCAAAAACGGGAGGCAGCAGAGGGGACGCACACACGCAGCTAGTACTCCTGGCAGAGGGAACGCTGCTGGCCAGCACAGGGGCTTGGGATTGGAGGTGGTGGAGAGGGACCTGGATCTGGATGACGTAGTGCTCACGCCCAGTTGCTGCCTGTGTGTGTGGAAGCTGCCTGAGGAAGGCCAGGTATATTGGGCTGTGTTATGTGTTGTGTGGTTTAGGATTTCAATATTTGCGCGGTTCTATTTCGCTTGCATCGTGAGATGCATAGGGCTCTGTCATTATTACCAAGGAGAACACAACAACTCAGAGAAACCGGAAACGGGAGAAAACTAAAGACTAAAATATAGAAAAGAGGTGAGGGAGGGGAAGTATGCTAAAGAGAGAGTTGTGTTCTCCAAGGAATAAAAAGAATGGAGAAAGGAAGCAGAATCCGGAGAAAACCAGAAAGTGAGAACATCTCACTTTATGCTACACTTCAAGAACCTGAGTTCAGGTGTTTCACACTGAACTCATAAGTGTGTGGCTTACACTTTGTATGCCGGTCCGTAACGACTGTTTTGGTTTGCTGTCTTTGTTTCCAAAGCGTGGAGGCCGTAGTGCTCCCAACCAGCCAAAGCGTTTGCTTGGTAATCGTGTGTAATACCTCTGATATTTACCTCAACAGCCCAGCTACTGCCTGTGCAGAAGCTGGCTGAAGCAGGCCAGGTACCTCAGGCTGTGTTTTGTGGGATAAAAACCCATGCTCTGTGCATCATGTCAATTACGCATTCTTTGTGGGTCAGTAACAAATGTGCAGAAGCTGGTTGAAGCAGGCCAGGTACCTCAGGCTGTGTTTCGTGGGATCCATGCTCTGTGCGTCATGTTAATTACGCATTCTTTGTGGGTCAGTAACAAATGTGCAGAAGCTGGCTGAAGCAGGCCAGGTACTTCAGGCTGTGTTTCGTGGGATAGAATCTCAAACTCTGTGCGTCATGTCAATTATGCTATCTTTGTGGGTCAGTTTAATAAGTTACCTGTCGTTTCCAAATCCCAAGGCTTGGAGGAAGTGTAGGGAGCGTTCCCAGCTGCTGTCCTTGTTAGGAAAGCTAGCTACCCTGTCACAATGAATCATGGCCATATAATGTTGATCACATTATGGATCCCAGGGACAATCATACGATTAGTCCATGCCACTGATTTGATATTTTATAATTCATTTTATGACGACCTTCAGTAAACAATCCAGATGACATGTAATTGTAAACTGTCCGTTACCCTCCACACCATCCTTATGGGAGTGGGTGGCACCATCTACAGCGTTCTCCAAGCAGCCTCCGTTACTCTCCACACCATCCTTATGGGAGTGGGTGGCACCATCTACAGCATTCTCCAAGCAGCCTCCGTTACTCTCCACATCATCCTTATGGGAGTGGGTGGCACCATCTACAACAATCACGCGCAGTAGGCCTTTAAAGAGCTGAGTCTTGATTTCAAAAAGTTAAGAAACTTGCTTCCAAGCTTCATGTTCATTCTGTCAATTACGCTGCCAAACTTGTCCATACCAGACGTGCCCTTTCCAACACTATTATCAACTCTCATCAGGAGACGGTTTCAGGTCAAGCCTGCAACCCTCCTGATCCCCATTGATCTTTTACTTATTCTTTTGGTGAAGGAGTTATACAGTACCCGATACCAAAGTGGCTTCTTTTCCTTAATTAATGCGGGGAGTGATTTTTCACTGCTTGTATAGTTTTCCCCCCCTGTGATTGTTCTGCCGGCTGAGTTTGCATAAAACAAGAGGGGGAATTCAGACAAGCTTTGATACGAACCCCCAAGCCAAATAGGTAATGCACGTTTTGCTGATATATATATCACGTAATGCTGATTGCCTCGTGGCAATGATTGTTACGATAGCTAGCAGTACTGTTTGCTAAATACAACTAATTGCTGAAGATCTGGAAAATAGCCTGGGCTGGAAAGAGACTTTCCAAGCATTGCTCTAGCATCTGTGTGAGTTCTGTCGCACTTACAGAGCGAAATGCATGATGATTACGTGTACAGCTTACAAGTGCAAAATTACATGTCCATTTACTCACTGACGTACAGTGGCTTCATTGATCTGGATTTTACAGGCCGCAGCTGTTGAAACCCTTTCACAGGAGATCAAGTGCCGCGTCAGCGACTTGAGTGTGGCTTATTCCCAGGTATGTGTGCATTACTCTTGTGTGACTTTTTGAGATGATCTGATTGAAGATTGCAAACAATGTGATTCGTTTGCACAACAATTGCAGCAGTTGAATGGACGTATTTGCGTATCAGAGCTGTGTGTCATGCAATGCCTGCAATAAAGCACCTTCTTGTACTCACTGTGAGCCACTTCATTCATCATTTTTTGCGATTGAGATGTGCAGCACCCACGCCTCATAGACTATCATAGGTGTACAAGATTGTTGAGAACACTGACTGCTAGCACCTATATACAGCATATACATATTGCACTTATCATGAGCCACTTCATTCATCAACTGACTCAACCGAGGTCTGCATCACCCACGCCTCACAGGTGTACGCGATCTTGGAGACCACTGACTGCATGTGCACAGACGCAGCGTTTTTACCTGACTCATGCATTGTCACAACCGAGATCTGCTAGTCACAACCGAGATCTGCAACACCCATGCCTCACAGGTGTACGCGATCTTGGAGACCACTGACTGCATGTGCACAGACGCAGCCTTTCTACCTGACTCATTCACTGTCACAACCGAGATCTGCAAGTCACAATCGAGATATGCATCACCCACGCCTCACAGGTGTACGCGATCGTGGAGACCACTGACTGCCTGTGCACAGACGCAGCGTTTTTACCTGACTCATGCATTGTCACAACCGAGATCTGCTAGTCACAACCGAGATCTGCATCACCCATGCCTCACAGGTGTACGTGATCGTGGAGACCACTGACTGCATGTGCACAGACACAGCCTTTCTCTTGACTCATTCATTGTCACAACCGAGATCTGCTAGTTACAGCCGAGATCTGCAACACCCACGCATCGCAGGTGTACGCGATCGTGGAGACCACTGACTGCCTGTGTAGCCACTTGGTCATGCACACACCAGCGCTGTGCAGCGCTGCTCGGCAGCAGGGTGTGCAGCTGCACCTTCTCACTTCAGGCAGCCCCCTCACCACACAGGCACGTGTATGTGTATGTGTAAGTATGTATGACTAGGTAGAAACTAGAATAAAGAACGCCGATAGTGTTTACACAATCAGCATGAGCTTAGGAATAATGTATGACTAGGCATGTGTGCCCAGGCAGAGGTGCTTCCTCGTAATGCTTTGGAATTAGACGTACAGGGCCTGGTTTCTGCTTGCTGTAGAAGCTACATTTTTTGCTGCTGTGGATGAGCTGCTGTAAATCTGTGTTCCCCCCGCTCCAGGTAAGATTTACAGTGAGCATGTAAGAAAGGCTACATTTTTACAAGCTGCGTGATTTACACAAGCTGCGTGATTATCGGTGTTATTATTTACACAAGCTGCGTGATTATCGGTGTTATTATTTACACAAGCTGCGTGATTATCGGTGTTATTATTTACACAAGCTGCGTGATTATCGGTGTTATTATTTACACAAGCTGTGTGATTTCCATCCACCACAGAAATCACAGGTCGACAGGGGCCTGGGGAGAACCCCTGTCAAAACGTGCGTTCTGGAGTCATACATCAAAAAGGGCTTGTCTTTGAGGAGAAGCTTGACAACACATTTGATAGAGTGCAGACGGAGCTGAAATTACACATACTTTCAGGGCAGAAGTCCTGAATGCCTGGATCCTAAGACCCACTTCCTTATCATGCTCTTGTGTGAGATTACTGCAGGTGGTGCAGTAAGCGCAAATTTATGCAATTAACACACTGCCATGATTAATGGAATTGGATAGCAGAACTTGATCATGCAATTTAGACATTCCGTTAATAATTCATTGCTTATTCATCCACTGCTTGTGATCCATGGAGGCGGAGCAATTCATTTAAAGTAGGCAAATTACAGGTGTACTACTCATGAATGAACTATCACACGCGAGATAAACAAAAAAGCAGTGTCAAGAAAGGTACAGACTTGGCCTGACTTCTAAAGTTAACACGCACAAGTATTGCACGTGTTGCAGATGGTTCCACACAGTTTATAATGTAATAATAGTTAGCGGCAGGGAATACTTAAATGCACGGCATATGCACATAACATATTCACGGCTCTGGTTAGACCTGTAAATGTACATACATACATGCACACACATGCATACATACACACACGTATTCTACATCTCTCACTGCAGCCTCTGATGCTCCGTACCTGTGCGGAAATTACTGCTGCCTATTGGACCAGAGCCAATCCCGTAACTTCTACATGTGCAGCAGTGACCACTCCTCCTGCACCAAATTCTACAGTTGCAGCAGTGACCACTCCTCCTGCAACAAATTCTACAGTAGCAGCATCAACGGCAGCATCACCCTCAATCCCAAACCCTGCTCCCAACACCCACCCTGCCGCCCTCCTTGCAACCCTGGACGAAACCCCCTCCCCTCTAGAAGTCCTTCTCACCTCCAGCTTCCCTGCTTTAAACCCTCTCAGTGCAGCGTGCCTCATGGCGCTCTTACCCCATCTGCCCCCCCTTCAATCCCCTCAGCCATCTCAGATCAGCCAGCTGCACAAGCCCAGGTTCAGTCAACCTAACGATGCTGCATGCTCTGATATGGCGTCCCTTCCTGAGCCACTTAGATCTCGTGCAGCCTTCAAGCAGCTTCTACACACAGTCGCCGCCGGTGGTCACCCTGCCCTTGAAGCCGCCGCTGACGCAGCAGCTCAGATCGAAGCAGAGGTGGCGGCGGCTGATGCAGCAGAGGCGGCCATGGAAGCAGCGGCGGATGGGGTAACACCACCACCTCAGCAGCCACTGGCATTGCAGCCAGGATGGCTGCCTGCTCACGTACCGATGCACAGCTTGCAGCAGATGCAGCAGGAGGCGCGGATCTTGCTTGCACGTATGGGCAGCCTTGTGGGAGGGCAAGCTGGGGGGGGGAGCGCTGTGCAGCTGGCCACTTCTGGCATGGCTCCTAGCATACAAGAAGCAGGTCTGACTGGGGTTTATTCCCTCCCACCTTGGGGTGCTAGCAAACAGCAGCAGCAGCAGCAGCAGCAGCAGCAGCAGTACCAATTGATGGAAGAACAAGTGATGCAGGAGCAAGCACAGCAGCAGCAACAGCATCTCGTTCAGCAGCAGCAGCAGCAGCTGCAGCAGCAACAGCAGCACTTGCACCGATACGTAGAGGAGGATGAGGGTGGAGAAGAAGAGGGGGGCATGGGGGAAATGTATGAAGGGCAGGGCTTGGACTGGGAGGCACATGCAGGGTCTGTGATGCCAATGGGTAGCACAGCTAAGCGAGCCAGATTAGCACACCAGCCACCTGGATGGGAACCTGGTTTTGGCAGAGCAGGTGACAGTGGTGGCGGTGGCGCTACCACTGCTGCTACTGCTGCTGCCCAGCTGCCTGTCCTTTCTCCGGGCCTGCGTCCAATGATGGGGGCTCAAGCAGCAGCGGAAATTTCAGCAGCAGAGCCTTTTCATCCTTGTCTGCGCATGCCTACCAGCCACACGCCTTCGCAGCCAGAGCAGCCGGGTCATCAATGGGAGCCTACAGCTAAGCGCCAACGTCTTCAGCGCTTGCAGCAGCAGCCGCAGCAGCAGCAGCCGCCGCAGCAGCAGAAGCAGCAGCAGCAGCAGCAGTGGCCACAGCACCCGGGGAGCGATAGTGTAGGGCCATCCTTGTTTGCCCTCCGTACCAAAACTGGCCAAAGGGGTGTCAGATCCCGCAGCGTGCGCACCGTCCCTGCTGCTTTGTCCGTAGGGTCAAGGGAAGGCATGGGGGGTGCAGGGAGGGGCGGGGCTACTCGTTGTTTGCAGCAGTATGGGGAGGAGGAGGAGAAGGAGGAGGAGGAGGAGGGGGAGGAAGATGATATGGAGGACTTTGATCTCACGCTGCGTGTGAGTGGGGGGGAAGAAGTGAGGCCTGTGAG
>Ga0307960_1000846_pt1 | contig 17303 bp, 15 predicted proteins | sample OrgLakmetagen542_FD_201832 | JGI IMG/M metagenome (GOLD analysis project Ga0307960, IMG submission 201832) | Saline water microbial communities from Organic Lake, Antarctica - #542 | ecosystem: Environmental > Aquatic > Non-marine Saline and Alkaline > Saline | place: Antarctica: Organic Lake... | reverse complement strand
CTCCACCCACAGCTTGGGTACAATGTCAGACAGGCCACACTCGTTTGTGAGCTGTAGGGCAACGTTATGCGTGAGCGTGAGCTTATGAAACAGCAAAGCTAGTTCACACACACACGCACACACACGTACGATTAAATGTGCTTCCGTGGTCAGCCCCAGCATAAGGTGATCATTGCTAGCAGCAGGCTATAATGCAATGCCGGGCTCTGTTATGGGCTACATTTTCCTTTTTAACTTTTTTGTAAGTTAAAGTTACATCGTTATATATGCCCCTGGAGGGCATCTTAAAGCTTGGAAAAGGTGCAAACCAAAACAAAAAAGGCGCTAGAACAAATTTCAAAAGATCATGAAAACACACATTAATGGCCACACCATACACATGTGGCTGGTTAAAAAAGGTTATCAAACGGTTGGGCTATCCTACACCGACGCATTCAAATACCTGGGCATGGTGTGTGACAAAAATATCAATCTGACCACTGCGGCTGATGCAGCGCTGAGACCCTTCACGGCTGGCACTTTCAAAGTCAAAAAGTCAAGAGAATATTCTTACCGCTGGCTGCATGCTCACACATCTGGCTCCTCAAAACCTATGCAATTCCTGCTAGGCTTTTTGACAGCGTAGCATGTACGCGAGCCAGATCTGGTCAACTCCTTCCTTACGACAGGGCAAAGAGATGAAAAACCCAGTTCAGAAGTGGCTGCTGACAGTGTTAAAAAGAATCCTTGGGGTCATACGATGTTCAAAAAAAACCTAGTGTTTATTGTTTTAAACAGGTGTTTTGCAGATTTGGGAATTGAAGTAGTAATGTGCTGCAGTTCTGATGTTTTGATTGCCAGTCTGAATGTGTATGCAAGTGCACTTGATCAGTCACTGTAATTAAAAGGGTTGTGATCTGAATTAGTGTGCCTGGTTTGGGTCATAAAAGAGTGTCAGATCACCAGGGCCTGAAAGATATGGAGGTTCTGAAGGCCTGCAAAGAAAGATACGGAAGTCCTTAAAAGGTTGCAAAAAGATAGGGAGCTCCTTAGGAACTCCTTGAGATGATACGGAGGTCCGTAGGGAGCTCCTTAGGAAAGAAAAAGAGGACCTTATGGAGTTCCTTAGGATAGATAAGGAGGTCCGTAGAGAGCTCAGCCAAATCTACGGACCTCCATAGCCTCCTTTCCCACGGAGGCCTTTAAGGAGATTTTACCCTCCGTATGGGGGGGTCTCCAGTAGGGGGGGACTCGTGTGTGTATGGGGGCGGACCCCAGGAGGGTGGGACTCTAGTAGGGTGTGTGTGCGTGTGCTTGAGTGTGTGTGTATGCGTGTGTGTGTGTATGTTTGTATGTGTGTATGTGTGTATGTGTGAGTGCGTGCGTGTGGGTGTGTGTGCACGCGCGCACTTAAAGCACGCACAGTATGGTGACCATTTTTCGCTCATGCAGCTCCGATGGACACGCCACACACATTCTATCCCCAGGAACGTGTGTATGGTGTCGGCTGTGTATGGCTTTGCCCTTGTCCTCGTCTACGAATGGCTTTTTGCTTCTTGTCGCGCGCTTGCATAGTGAGACCCCTAAAATAGACATTTGAAGGTATGGAGGGAAGCTAATTTTTCATGTCCTCGTGCAGTAAACAAGAAAGCAGTGACGTATCACAAGTGGTGTGGGAGTTCTGAGAGTGGTCCTAGAGGTTCTCCTTTTTCTATCCCCTCCTACTTGTACAAGGATTTAGACAAACAAGTTTTGAGGAATTTCAGCAGGTTCAGATTGCGTGCACATCATTTGAGAGTGGAGTCTTGCAAATGGCATTGTGGTTCTAGCATTTGTGATAAATGTGAGTGTGGAGAAGTTCAGATGAGAAGTATGTGCTTTTCTTTTGCAAGTGTGCTGAAGTGTGCGAGCTGCGCATGAGATACAGAGACCTTTTTGAAGGAATGTTTAAGACTCTGCGTGCGTTTGCTCCTTCGAGCTCTGAATTTATTCCTTTCTTGCCTTGTCATCACAGTATCACTGATTCTGAGATCAATGCATTCTTGAATCAAGACTCATACAGACTCCTCAAGTTTGTGTCAGATTTAGTTTCAATTAACGACACTGGTTGATTTTGTTTCACCAGCCGATTGCCATCAGCCAGAGTCTCGGGCTGTAGGCCACCCTTGTAACCCTTGACCCCTAAAATGTCCCCTTCGATACCTCCCACTCGCCCCACGTTATCGATTTCCAGGAACACACTCAAAGTTTTGGTTTTGCGTCATTTGTCTTCTGTGTGCATATCAATGGCATCCTCAATTTACGGGTGTGGGCGGCACCATCTATAACACTCACACTCTGAAGCCTTTCAAGGAACTGGGTCTTGATTCTCAAAGAGTTAAGAAGCTTGCCTCCAAGCTCCATGTGCACTCTGTGAACTTTGCTGCTAAATTTGTCCATACCAGACGTGCCTTTCCAGTACTATTATCAACTCTCAGCAGGAGCCGGTTTCAGGCCAAGCCTGCAACCCTCTTGATCCCCATTGATTTTTCCTTTCCTTTTCGCGGTGGAGGAGCTTTACGGTACTCAATACCAAAGTGGCTCCTTTTCGTTAATAATATGGGGAGTGGCTTTCACTGCCTGCGTAGTGTTTTCTTTATCTTACAGCATGCGCAGCACGGTGCTCGTACTTGCCTGCACAGACTCAGTGGACACTTAGCACACACCCTACCCCATGAATTCGACCCCCAGGAATGTGTGTGTGTGGTCTGTTTTGGCTGGTTTCACTCTTGAAATGCCATTTTTACTCCCGGCTTGCACCCCAGCAGATCAAACCACCACTGCCTGAATCAGCAGAGATTCAGGAGTGTCAATGAGTGCGTGGCCAGAGTTTTAAAGTCCTGTATTGCATGCATTGTGTAAACGAAACCTGCCTGGAGCCGCGCTTATTTAAGGACGTGCCGGGTATGGTATCTCAGCCACGTAGAACCACGCTTCCTCAACAGGCACATGCCAAATCCTTGGGGTCAGGAACACTACTCTTTCTTGTTGCGTTATGCGAGAGTGTGGCCTTGAGCCCCTACAGTTCAACTGGTTTCACGCCACAATGCATCTTAACAAATCTGTGACCCAATGCAACAGCACTACTGCCAAACAAGCTTTACATGCTGACATGCGACTGAGCTCCAGGTCTGATGACTGCTGGTCTTCCCATATTTACTCAGCCATGACTGGTCTGGTACAAGAGTACATGTTCAAAGAATGGCTGTGGAACTGTGAACCATTGATCTCAGTCGTTTTGTCGTGGACCTGCCTCAGAGAGAGACACTTGGAGTTTTGGACACCCTTTTCTGATGGCTGCCCACGACAGCACGATATAAACTGTCACGCCCAATTGTTGGCAGCGATTAGTAGATGTGCTGATACTTTGCAATGACGGTACTTTGATCTGACAAAATTCTCACTTGTGACAGATGGTGTGCACTGCCCCCAAAAAAGGCTCTGGCTACTAGTCCTCCCTACGGCCTTTCAAGTACATATTCCTAGACCTCCCACGAGATGTCATTTGCTGTGTTGCCCATTTCAGACTGCGTGTCTACACCCTTCGCTTTGAGACCGCAACATGAAACCCCAGGTCCTCCCCTACCTGTGATTTGTGTGAGGCTGATGATGATATCCAGGATGATATCCAGCATGCTACTTTACACTGCAAACACCCCCCTACAGTGTCTCTTTGCAGGAGATATGAGTCCTTATTCTCAGAGGCAAGAGCACAGGATGTTTCTAATTTTTCGCACCAGAACAACAACAAGCAAACTCTATTTTTTCTACATGAACTGATTCTTTTTTATGAGCAGGCTAGCAGTTGCAGGCTTTGACTGAAGGCCTTTTCTTGTAAAACCTTGCAAACCTTGAAGAAGGCACCTCAGGTGTGAAGACGCTTCTGCTCAATTCAGTTGAGTTTGTGCCCCCTCTCTCGTTGACTTGAATGGCATTATGTGGGTATTACATTGATCAATCTGGGGAAGTAGCAAACTCTACGCTGGAAGGAAGGGAAAGTAGCAGAAGGGGCTGGTTGGACGAAAAAAGAAGGCAAGGGGGAAGGCCTAAGGAAAAAGATTCAGTTGTAGTAGTACGATTAACGTCCACATTGCATAGGTGGCTGTACCACCATTTCAACAGTTGTGAACAATCAAAGCTGGGTAATTAGGCGTTAATTCATTCAGCATATTACTCCAACTTAATTCCTCCAATGAGCGTTTGTCAACTTAATTTGGTAATCATCAAGCTTCGTAGCTTTTTCTTAGCAAAAAGCACGTAAGGAGTGCCTCCTTATATTTAAAGCATCAAAATAATGATACACCAGCAGGTATCGAGGGTTGACTTGAGACGGCAGCGCAACTTGGACCCTCGCTCTGATTTCCAGCAAGTGTCTGCCGATCCTCATTCCCTGTGCTCCCAAGGCCAGTTTGTTGGGGCTGCTGCATGCCTCCTGCCTTCAAATCTTGCTGCATTGGTGCCCTACTTGCATTGTTCTCGCGCACGCCATCTTGAATTGCGGCTGAAAGCTGGTGCTGCTGTGAAGCTGACGCAGTCACTATAGTTGCAGATTGAGGGGGCGGTCTTGCTGGCTCGCTGCTCTGCTCTGGTTGCGGGCCCTTTTTACGCAGCTGTGATTTGTCAAGCTCGTTGAAGACGCCTGCAGGGGTGGTCGGACATGTTTTGGGTAGTTAGAAAGGTGACTGATTAACGCGAACGCACTTGTTTTGATAGCCTTGTTCACAAAACTCTGAGCAGTGGGGAAGCTTGCAAGATCGTTTTGCCCTTGAGACCTCATCCCTCTGAACACTGACCAGCAAAACTACCGGTTGTAGCCCCTTTAAGCACTGACCAGAACAATTGCCTGTTGTAGCCACGTTTCTTGTCACTGACTGTTTGCATCTACCCAGCAGACTGGCAGCCGTGCTTTTACCCCCACCAATATCTCCCAACGCTACAAAACACCCCATCACCAACTGTTTGCATGCAAGTGTCTAAGCTTGTTCCTCTACCTCTTCTCATGGTCACAACCTCTCTTCATGGTCACAACCTCCTGTAATAAATCCTCTGCGCGTACCCAGCATGGAAGGCAAGCTCGTGGGCTTGTCAAAACGCATCACAGGGCCTCCGTCCCAGATCAGATCAAATCCCCCCACATTAAGGGCAAGCTTTGCTGTCAGGTCACGTCGGGCATCCAAGTCCACCACATCAATCACGTCCTGCGTACAAATTTAACATTTATTATTTTTTATACACTAGGATCACTGCAATTCGGACTGGGTCAGCTACTTCTGCCCCACATCATGTTTTCCTACACGATCTGTGTGACGCTTCTGAAAGACTCTCAAACTCCCAAAAGCACACAAATAAAGTGCCTTAGTAAGGCACGTTCAATAACACACATCGTGCCTCTTAGTAAAGCACGTTTATTGAGGCTTTTCGCGCCTTACTAAGGCATGCTTATTGTGTAAGCGCCCTGAGTGCAGAAGTGCACACGAGCCCTCCTTCGCGCTTTCATGCATGCTGTAAGTGAGCGATGAAGCAGTTGTGTGTTTGACACACACAATTGCGTGAGTATGATTGCTCAGGATGCGATTGGGAACACCACTGCCTCCCTCGTCAAAGCATAGTGTTCAGCGTCACACCCAACCAGTGGCAGCAACAAATTGTGTGCCAAACAGTGAGTTGGTTGACGGTCGAGAATTCCTGTTTGTCTTGTCCAATAATCTGGGTGTGCCAGTCTTATTGATAATCAGTGGTGCCTTTGGACTAAGAAAGGCATGAGTTCATGTGCTGGGTCCTATAATTTGCAGCAATGTTATGATGTTGACCAGACCTGACACAAGCATGCAGCAAAGGCAGTCAAAATTGAGACAGTGGCTGCAGTCAAACGGTCCGCGGCTCAAATTCGCCCTCTGAAAACTCTGTAGACTCTGAAACTCAAGGTCGCTCTCAAGTGAATCAGTCAAATATTAAAACTGCACTCTAGTCAAGTCAGTGCTTGCCTCCTGATGAAGACACTGCATCGGCTCCATCGTTTTGTTGGCTGCCAGACAGGCTTTGCAGATGGCCGCTTCACACATCATGCCATACTCAAGCAGTCTAATTTTAGGAATCGCTGCTTAGCAGACCATGCCACACCCCAAGCAGTCCAAGACTTCGCAGATGGCCGCTTCACACATCATGCCATACCTCAAGCAGTCTATATTTTTATAAATTCCTGCTTAGCAGACCATGCCACACCCCAAGCAGTCCACGAATTTGTTTTTCCTGCTTCACGTATCATCACATCATGCCATACCTGAAGCAGTCCAAATGTTTAAAGATAAATGATTCATGCATCGTGGCACACCCGAAGCAGTCCAAGAAATTACAATCGCTGCTTCACGCATCGTGCCATACCTCAAGCAGTCCAAACTTGAGGGCCTGATCTGCCTTGTCACTGGCACTGAGGGATGGCGACGCATTGACCTCAATGAGCCAAGGCTTCAGTGCAGCGTCGATCAGGATGTCATACCTGCAACCACGCGCATTGCCCATTGTTAGGAACAATTGGAATACAAACGCTCCAAAGAGCCAAAGCTCCAGTGCGGTGTGGTGCAGTGTACATCAGAGCGCAGCGTACAGCAAGAAAGGTCAATCAGGGTGGAGTTTGGATCACAGCAAGGGCCACAGCAAGGGCCACAAAGTGGATCACAGCAAGGGCCACAGCAGGGGCCACAAGGTGGATCACAGCAAGGGCCATAAGCAAGGGCCACAAGGTGAATCACAGCAAGGGCCACAGCAAGGGCCACAGCAGGGGCCACAAGGTGGATCACAACAAGGGCCACAGCAGGGGCCGCAGCAAGGGCCACAAGGTGGATCACAGCAAGGGCCACAAAGTGGATCACAGCAAGGGCCACAGCAAGGGCCACAAGCAAGGGCCACAAGGTGGATCACAGCAAGGGCCACTAAGTGGATCACAGCAAGGGCCACAGCAGGGGCCATAAGGTGGATCACAGCAAGGGCCACAGCAAGGGCCACAAGGTGGATCACAGCAAGGGCCACAAGGATGGAAACCGTGCCTTCTGTGTATAATGGTGTCTCGGTGAGCATACGGTATTCTTGGCAGGGAAATCACCAAATATACTGTGTACATATACGGTTCTGGCCAACCCTGTCACTAGAGCACATGATCAGGGTTGGCCTGAACCGTATACATACACCATGTATAGATATGGTTCTGGCCAACCCTACACGTGATGGAAAACACTTGAGCTCAAGGCGAAGAGCGCAGGTCGTGAGGAGGCCAGCATCGGAGGGAGCTTTCAAGCTAGAATTGTGAATACCGAAATGTGAATACCGGTATGGAGAAGGAAAAGAAGAGAGTGAAACAGGGAGGGTTCCTTTGCAGTTGGAGGCAGTGAGGTAGTTGAAGCTGCTACCCAAAACGCCTGAACTCAACACATCTTCAGACAAAGTTGCACCGAGGACCCACCCGTATAGCTCAAAGCAGTGCTTGTCGTTGATCATAGCCGGCTGGACAGCCAGCAGTGTCCTGATGATGAGGTTCTGCAAAACAAAAGATGCAACATGACGGGTCTGCAAACAGAACCATGCAGGCTTGCAAAAGCTGAACAAACGACAGTGATACAAACCATCCAAATCGCACTCCCATTCCTAACTTTTTCGGTCCACACAGCAGGTCATGTACAGAACCCAGTCTGATTCGACAGTATACAAGCACAGAAAACACAAAACCACACACACATCCACTCACCTGAATATTGTGGAACAGCTCGTTGGCCCCATCAGCGGTATGCCGTGTCTCCATGAACATCCGCAAGCTGCGGATGGACCATTTCATACCCTGCATGCACAATATATGCGGGGCTTCATTTTTTCATTCATACCCTGCATGCACAATACATGCAGGGCTTCGTTTTTTCTTCATACCTGCACAAAACATGCAGGGCTTCATTTATTGCTTTACACCCTGCACGCACAAAACATGCAATGATTCATTGCTTCATTGGTGTGAAAGGCATGCACCCCTAGGTACTTAAAAGTTGCAAAGGATAAGGACGCACAATGCATACTTGCGTTGCAAATTAAGGACGCACACTGCATACTTGCGTGCAAATTAAGGACGCACACTGCATACTTGCGTTGCAGCATTTGAACGTAATTGCTGCTTGTTCAAGTGCCACGCGCAGTTTGGGTCGTAGCCGCTGGAAATTGACGTTGACAGGTGTCACGTGCAAGTCGTTATGCAAAGAATTCCTGATCGAAGCATTCCTCATCGAAGTAAAACACTCCTCAGCTTTGCTTACATTTACAAGAAGGCACCAAGCTTTAACTTGACAAAGGAGCCGTGCTCAGCCACCACTGCAACTCTTCTCAGCCTCTCTGTGCTTCCTCTCTTTAATACAACACGCACGCACGCACACATGCACACATACACACACACCTTGGCAGAGTCAAACCCAGGGGCGTGCTTTTGGATGGCCACATTGGTCAGGTGCATGTAGGAGTTGCAGATGTCCTCTTTCCGTGTGCTGTAGCGCGTGTTTGTAAAGCGCCCAAAGCCACTCCTGTGTGGATGCAGGCAATGGATCCAGATTTGGTCTAGAACTGCCTCGCCTGTTCAAACCCAGGATGTAGGTTGAGAATTCTCAGCGTCGTAATGCTTACAGGCTGAAGCCATGCGTCTGCAAGGAATTTGTAATAAGTTGCAGCGATTGTGGTCGGTAAAGTAAAGCGATGACATGTGCAGAACACAATACACGGTACACTAAAGCAATGACGTGTGCAGTACACGCCCTTTCCTAATTTGACCGTGCACCACTTGCTGCCTCTACCGGGCTTAGTCACACTAGAACGATGACATGTGCAGTTCACACCCTTCCCCACTTTCACCGTGTACTACATACCGCCTCTCCTGTGCGTGCTCACACTAAATAATATGAGCACGCCCAGGCATACCATTTGTAGGTCACACATCAAAGGAGCATACCTGGCACAGGTGGCAAAGGCGCGCATACACCCTCTAATGGTAGTGAACACACACACACACACATACACACACCACAACCTGCGCTCACCTGTACAGGTAGACTTGTAGGGGGGAATAGTTGACCACAAGCGCGTAGATGCGCAGATCAAACTTTTTGCCGCCCACCTGCATCAGGTATATAAACAGAGTTCCCTTCCGTTTCACACTTGAGATGACCCTCGTTGCTCAAGACCGTTGTGTGCCGCATCACCCAACATGTCGGTGGTCATTTCAATTGCTGTCCTCTGCCCCTTGTGCCCTTCCTCAGGCAAACTTCTATCCAGAGCGCTATGCCAGACCACAAGTGTGTGTGACTCTTTACCACAAGCATGGCGCCTTACCAATAACACCACGCAACCTTAAATGTGGAAGAAAGAAATTACACACCAATTGTCAATTTCCCAAGTCTAGCGCACCACCTAATCTAGCGTGCCACCTAATCTAGCGTACCCCCAAGTGTAACATTTCACCTAGTCTAGCGCACCACCTAGTCTAGCGCACCACCTAGTCTAGCGTACCACTTGTCTAGCGTACCACCTAGTCTAGCATACCAGGTATGGTTGGTCAACGTAGCGTTGGGCAAGGTAAGTCTCCGGGGCCTCTTGTTCTGTTTCTGCATCAGGACGCCAATTGCAACCCCGTCTCCACTCTGCGATCTGTGTGAGTTTGTGCGTGTGTGTGTGTGTGTGTAGGGGTGTGTGTGTATATGTGTGTTGGGTTGGCCAGAACAATATATGTATATCCGGTATTTTTGGCAGGGAGATCACTGAACATATAGTCGTATACGGTGTATATATAGTATATACGGTTCTTATCAACCCTATGTGTGTGCGTACGTGTGTATATGTGTGTATGTGAGGCTGAGTGCATATGTGCACCAATTATTCCTGCAATTGTAAGTATGTGTGACTTCCACCTGTGAAAGCATGTCCAGGTGCAAATAAGGCACAAAGAAGCGTGATGTGATCAGCAAGATGTTAATCAGAGCACTGAAGCACGCACATAGCTAGGGTTGGCCATAACCGTATATATACGTATATATACACCGTATATTTGGTGATTTCCAAGCAAAAAATACCGTATGTACACCGTATATATATGGTTCTGGCCAACCCTACACATAGCACATAGCTGAGTGGCACGTACAGCCTGCACAACCACCTGGTCGACTTGGCGGTTTAATTTACACGCTCAGACTGCAGTGAGGGGCTTTTAGGCACCCAAGTGCTCCTTCCCCTATTTACGCTGGATGTGTTAACACTACCAGCGCAGTAATTTGGTTCCTTAACTACTACACACAAAGGCTCACAGACTCGCACACACACATGCACACATACACATAGACACACACAGACTCACAGAGTCACACACACACACAGACACACACACACACTGCCAGCAAGGCCAGTTGGCCAGTTGTCAGATCGACCAATGCACTGCCTTACCTGGCTGAGCTTGTTGAACAGAAAGATGCCCGCCCCTTGGGCTTTGCCAATGGGCTTCATAATCCAGGTGCCCCCACTGCGCTTAAACTCCTCCACAAACATGCGGTACTCGCTGGGAACCACAAACGTCTGCGGGAAGAAGTTGTACTGCGCCGCCTCTGCATACCGCTCCTGCACGCACGAATAATTTGTGTCGAAGTACAGAGTCCCGGGTTGGTTTTATTGCGCCGCCTCTGCATACCCGCTCCTGCACGCATCAATGGTTTGTTGCGGAATGTGCAGTTTTTTAAACGGCTAGTATTGTGCCGCCTCTGCTCACTAATTTGAGAGGAGCAGCAAAGCAAGTTGATCGTGGGCAGGAGTATCTCAACGTGTTGTCTCTGAGCCACTGAGCCGCTCCATCTATAGCAAGTGGGCCGCAGAACGCAAGCACCTGGTTCTAGCTAGGAGTGCACTACAGCGCACGCGCACACACAAACACACACGCATGCACACACACATCCACGCACTTGCTCTCCACAAGCATGATTTATAAGTTATAAGTTTTACACTTGTGTATACCTCTCTGTCTAGCTGCCGCTTTGCACGCTTGAGGTTCTTGATGAGCAGGTCCTTGCGCGTTAGCTCGTAGTGGTTGGGGAAGTGGTTGATGCGCTGCCAGTCATTGAGGTGCATTTTGTCAAGCTCGTGGTGGATCCAGCTGTGTGTGTGAGTGCGTGTATGTGCGTGTGCATGCAAAAGGGTGTTTGCGTGCTTGTGTGTTTTGTGTGTGTGTGTGTGTTAGTGTGCGTGTGTGTGCGAGTGTGAGTTTGTGTGTGTACGTGAGTGTGCGTGTTACACAGCCGCACTAAGCCCCTTTGAGCACAATTGCAGAGATACCAAGTTAATGCCAGGTGCTCCCACGCGTTCACTGACCACCATTTTTTAAGCAGCAAGCCTGTATTTAAGCAGGTCACATGAGAAGAAGAATGTTTTGGTCACCTACTGCATCTATGCCTGGCAACAATTGGAAACGTACCACTCTTCAATTGTCAGCACCCACAAACACACCAACCTACCCTTTGTCAGCCCAAAAGAAGTCCCACTCAGTCTCATGGTCAGTTTCCACCCAATTGGGGCGAGCACTGAGCACGTCGTAAATGGCATTGCGGAGGGAGGAGCGCCACTTGACAGGACCACTGCAGTACAGTTGTGTTTGTGTATGTGTGTTTGCACACGGTGTGTGTGTATATGTGTGTGTGTTTGTGTGTGTGCTTGTGTGCGTTTGTGTATGTGTGTGTGCGTGTGTGTGTATGTGTATGTGTTTGTTTGTGTATGCGTGTGTGCGTGTGTGCGTGAATGTGTGTATGTGTATGTGTGTGTGCTTGAGTGTATGTGTATGCGTTGTGTGTGTGTTTGTGTGTGTGCGTGTGTGTGTGTGTGTGTGTGTGTACTTACACAGGTCTTTCTAAGCGTTGGCGCTCCTTGCTAGCCATCAGGCTAATGTATTTCCAAGGACACACATTTCCCCAATTTCTAGAAGACAGCTAGAAGTGCAGTGGCGCACAGGAATGATTAGACTTACATCATCACTGCCATTGACTGGTAATCCACAATTTTTAAATTTCTCACTTTTAAGGCCCTGCAAAAACAGGCAACATGGAAATTAGGAGGGGATCCTCTCCAGGTCTCCCACCCAAACCAAAAGCATCCCTCGTCACCAAAACCACAGTGGTAGGCCTTTCATTCCTCCATTTCTCTTGCCTCTCCCACCCGCACTGAACATGTGTTTTTGTGCCTCTCACCAGGTGCTGAAGGTGGGCACGTCCAGGTAAATGTTTGCACATGGACAGACACAAATGCACCTGCACACACATGTACACACACACACATACATACACACACACACATACACACACACACACATACACACTCACCTCCCCCCTACACAAAACACACGCACACACACAGACGCGAATGTACGAGCACAAACTCTACGATGTATGCTCAAATTACACACGCACAGGCACGAATGTACGAGCACAAACTCACATGCATGCACATACACGTAAATACACAAGCACACGAGCAGGCACATGCCTGCACCTAGATGCGCACAGACACACGGCACATGAGTGCACGCAAACATGCACATTCATACATTCAAATTGCGTGTGTGCTCATGTGCAGCCTTGTCCGCCCCGAGCAGATGACACTGAATCTTAGCAGTCTGGCCAGGATCTGTGAGACCATTAAGACCTTGCACGACCAAGGTAGGCTCCCCTGCCGTCAGGTTTGATCGTACGTGGAGCAGACGGCATCGCTGTGGCCACTCTGGCAATAAACACTGTAACACACGTTGCACACTTGCGCAAAAAATTGCCCTAGTATACGATGGAATACGCACGCACACACACACATGCACACTCAGGCTACGCTGTCATTGTGGTATCCAGTGGTGCCGTGGGAGTGGGCTGCCAGAAGCTGGGTCTCATGCACCGGTAGGATTTCTTTCAATTCGCCAGTAAACCAGTTTCTTTCAACTTGCCAGTATATGGCAAACCATTGATTTTACCAGCTAGTGAATTGAAGCACCCAGTCCTTTGTTTCACCATAAAGACGCAGATTGACCTGCATGACGCTATTGAGTGATAGGCAAGCAAGCACGCACACATGCACGCACACACAGATACATATACACACACGGGGTGCAAACAGGGGTGTAGAGTGCAGGGACCATACAGATGGAATTGGATGTGCTGGTTGTAGGAGTTCAGGTGCCCCTCAGGTGCTGCTCCAGCTAAAAGTGAGAGGATCACAACCTCTTGCCTCGGTCAGGTCACACTAAACCCTGAAATAGAAATTGCGCCAATACATGCCTGTATTGGAACTATGACTGACACATTGTTTTCCAACTCAAAAGATGCCGGTCAACCGCATAGGAAATCGTGATCGCTTGATTTCGCTCAAACTTCTAGTGCCGATTAGACCTTCTTCGCTTGAACCAATAGTGCAAGCCCATATCTCCCAACCTGGCTGTGTGTGTTGGCAATCTCAGAGTTTGCGCGCACAGCAGCTGGCCAACGAACGAGGTAAAATACCTTTCACATTCCCATGGGGATTTTGCACGCACCTATCAGTCAAAGTGAACAGGCTTACCCACCTTAGTACAAAATGGTGCACAAAAGCGCGTCTGACCACACTGCCACCAATCAAGAAGCATACCCTGGCAACCATCAGGCCATGGCAGGCCGTGGCAATGCTTATAACTGTTCATAAACATACATGTACGTATTGCTGCCTCCGGGCCGCAGCAGCTGGCCAAAAGCACGAGAGCTTGCAGCTGTTGGGCATGGCCACGCTCAATGCGTGCATTTGTTCATTAACAAGGCGCATAACACATTAACAAAGGCGCATAACACATTAACAAAGGCGCATAACACATTAACAAAGGCGCATAACACATTAATAAGGCGCATAACACATTAACAAAGGCGCATAACACATAGCACGTGCTTGTCTTTGCGTTCAGTCCACAGCAGCTGGCCAAGAAACAAGCCCTGGCAGCCGTTGGGCAGGGACACCTAATGCGCTACTATGAAGACTTTTTGTCGTCACTCGGAATCGTGAGTGCCTTGTGTTTGCTGTACTGTTTCAGTGCGCTCTGTCTACGTCAACGCATGAATAGGAGCTGGTTCAGGCTGTTTGCTTTCGAGTCCAATGACGCTTGAGATCTTCAAACATGTGCCATGTCGTTGGTCGTAAACCCAAAAGTTTGCGTCATGTCGCCCAATAGCTTGCCTGTATGACTGACAACCAGGCACACACTGTACACTGCGCAGGTCTGTGCTCAAGTGTTGCTCACTCTTGACAACCTTTCGGACCGCGAGCAGTGAGTGGGATCATGAACGTATAAGAAGAATTAGGGTCAGGTGATGATGAAGGAGATGAGTGGAAGCTGCCTAGACACAAGGCGTTGTTGAGCAAAGACGGAAATGTTAGCTTACGTTCCCACCCTGGACTACATCATCAGACCATGTGCAGTGAGCAGTGGGGATCAATACATTTCATCAATATTGCTCAGGCATCCAAGTTGCTGTCTTTTCAATGTAAGAAGTTTGCGGCGAGGGCAGAGAAGTGGTGAGTTAGGATAGATGGTAGCAAGACTGCTGCTCACTTCAAAGGCACTAGGAGCTCACATTATAGAAAGCAATAATGACAGGTTAAAACAGGTAAATGTTAGATGGTTGTACGTCTAAAGCCCTTCCGTCCCCCAAGTGAGTGTTTGCAGCAGCACGCAGCGGCAAAAAGTAGACAGCTTTGCGTGCAGCACGCGTGCCCTGCAGTAGATAGCTTTGCATGCAGCCCACAGTAGTAGATAACTTTGCAGCCCGCAGTAGTAGATAACTTTGCAGCCCGCTGTAGATGGCTTTGCTTGCAGCACGCGTTCACTGCTTATGTTTGAGATGGAGTGCTGCAGAGCCAAAAGGTTTGTTTTTTCTGTCAAGTAAATTGCTGTTTTGGGCTGCTAAATTGAACGCCTGATTGTTTGCCCCTGTGGTTGCTCATTCAAGCTCAATCTAAAATGCTCATGCTCGTAATGTGCAAAACCTATCTGTGCTCTCGTGCAAATGACCTGTCAGGTTTCTGAACGCCCGCAACACATTCTCAGAGCTCCTTGCGTACAACGTGGTTCCTGTCGTGAATGAGAACGACACCGTGGCCGTGAGGGAGCTGCGCTTTGGGGACAACGACACTCTTTCCGCACAGGTGCATCCGGTTTTCATTTGCTAGACTCTTGGGCAGCATGCTGATGCAGGCCCTTGCCACTATTTAGACAGGACGCCTTTGTGCCTGACTCAATTTAACAATTTAAACAGGAATTGATTCACCACTTTAGACAGGATGCCCTCGTGCCTGCTGATTTATCAAGTCACAATTTAAACAGGATGCCCTCGCACCTGGCAATTTAGGAGTAGGCAATCTAGACAGGATGCCCTCGCGCCTGGCAATTTAGGAGTAGGCAATTTAGACCGGATGCCCTCGCGCCTGGCAATTTATAATTAGGCAATTCAGACAGAATGCTCTCATGCCTAGCAATTTATGATTAGGCAATTTAGACAGGATGCCCTCATGCCTAGCAATTTATGATTAGGCAATTTAGACAGGATGCCCTCATGCCTGGCAATTTATGATTAGGCAATTTAGACAGGATGCCCTCGTGCCTGCTGATTCATCAAGTCAGCCCACTCCTGAAGGCGTAATTTTTTCCAAAACAGCAATCTGTTTGCAGGAGTCCGCTGAGGACAATCCTGCAGCATTTTGTTCCTGCTTCTTAGGGGTTTGCTGCAGCCCCCCCAGTATGCAAGCATGGAATACATGTTAGGGCTAAGCAACAAGCGTGTCAGTTCATTACATGCACAAATGTAACAAGCGTGGATAAGCAACATGCCCCTTTCATTACATGCATAAGCAACAAGCGTGGATAAGCAACAAGCGTGTCGGTTCATTACATGCACAAATGTAACAATTGTCCGTGTCATACAGTGCCTATCAGAGGTAATGAATGCACACATGTAACAATTGTCCGTGTCATACAGTGCCTATCAGAGGTAATGAATGCACACATGTAACAATTGTCTGTGTAACACAGTGCCTATCAGAGGTAATGAATAGGGGGATGGAAGCCACTTTCCTTTCCTCTTTGCTTTTTCCTTCCAATAAATTAAATGGGTACACTAGTCATTACATTAGCCGTGCAGACCAAGATAATTTCAGCTGCCACATACAGATTGCCCCCCCCCTCACACACACACACACACACACACACACACACACGCACACGTACACACACATGCACACACGTACTCAGGTGGCAACTCTTGTTGAAGCTGACTGGTTGTTCCTCATGACCGACGTAGATTGCTTGTATACATCTAATCCCAAAGTGAGTGGCTACGATAGACTTGAACGATTAATGTCCACTGCTACGATAGACTTGAACGATCAATGTCCACTGCTACGATAGACTTGCAGGATTAATGTCCACTGATGTGCCGCTTTTATAGGCAGCATATGGCTCCTCTTGCAGTTGAGCACACAGCTACTCAAACACCTGCTTCATACCTTTTCACACACATCGCAAGCATGTAATGGGCGCTGACGCAGCTCTCTGCTTGTGCGCGTACAGACGTATACGCCCAATCAATTGCAAACCACTATGTTTGTGTGTTTGTGTATGTATGTGCATGTTTCAGGATGACCCTAATGCACAGCCCATCCTAGACGTTGAAGACTTCGCACACCTTAATGCGGACACAAAGACCAAAGGCACACAGTGGGGCACGGGAGGCATGGCCACCAAGCTCACAGCAGGACGCATCGCTGTTGCCTCTGGCTGCACCATGGTAAGCTGCAGTTGTGTGAGCCTCTGCACTAAGATCGTGTCGTTTACGCTCAAGCACAAGCTCACAGCAGGACGCGTCGCTGTTGCCTCTGGCTGCACCATGGTAAGCTGCAGTTGTGTAAACCTCTGCACTAAAATTGTGTTGTTTACGCTCAAGCACAAGTCACAGCAGGACGCATCGCTGTTGCCTCTGGCTGCACCATGGAAGTTGTAATTGTGTGAACCTCTGCACTAAAATTGTGTTGTTTACGCTCAAGCACAAGTCACAGCAGGACGCATCGCTGTTGCCTCTGGCTGCACCATGGAAGTTGTAATTGTGTGAACCTCTGCACTAAAATTGTGTTGTTTACGCTCAAGCGCAAGTCATAGCAGGACGCATCGCTGTTGCCTCTGGCTGCACCATGGAAGTTGTAGTTGTGTGAACCTCTGCACTAAAATTGTG
>Ga0307960_1000831_pt1 | contig 17421 bp, 17 predicted proteins | sample OrgLakmetagen542_FD_201832 | JGI IMG/M metagenome (GOLD analysis project Ga0307960, IMG submission 201832) | Saline water microbial communities from Organic Lake, Antarctica - #542 | ecosystem: Environmental > Aquatic > Non-marine Saline and Alkaline > Saline | place: Antarctica: Organic Lake... | reverse complement strand
GCTCGAGAGAGGCTTGATCTCGGAGGCTTGACCCTGGCTCTAGACATTTCTGCAATGTATGGACCATACTTGTAATCCATGCTTAAGCTGGTACCATGAATCGTCGTGACATAGGTGTTAACTAAACTAAGCTGGGTAATAGAGGGTGAGCAAGGCACACCTCGCCTCATACAGCGATTTCACCGCTTCTATTGTAAATTGTAGTGCAGTGTGGTAGGGATGTGTGCGACATCTTAATGTGTTATCACGTTATGACGGGCCCAATTTTTTGCCATAGATAAGAAAAAAGTACGCAGGCAGTGAAAACCACTCCCCACATCAATTAAAGGAGTCACTTTGGTGCCGTGGGAGCCACCGAGTACCGTAAAGCTCCTCCACCGAGAAAAGGAAAGGAAAAATCAATGGGGATTAAGAGGGTTGCAGGCTTGGCCTGAAACTGGCTCCTGATGAGAGTTGATAACAGTACTGGAAAGGGCACGTCTGGTATGGACAAGTTTAGCAGCGAAGTTCACAGAGTGCACATGGAGCTTGGAGGCAAGCTCTTTAACTCTATGAGAATCAAGACCCAGTTTCTTGAAAGGCTTCAGAGTGTGAGTGTTGTAGATGGTGTCACCCACACCCAAAAGGATGATGTGGAGAGTAACGGAGGCTCCTTGGAGAATGTTGCAGAGATCTTTGTGCTGTTCCTTTGCGGTGTTCAGCTGGTTCTGAGCCATGATATTAGAAAGTCTAGCAGTTAAGTAGTTCCAGTGTCTTAAGTTTTTTCCTGCTGGGTCCTGTCAGATGAAATCATCACTGTAACTGCAAAGTATGACTCAGCACAACAACTAACTTAATTTGGGGCGCCTTCGGACCAAGAAAGGCCTCCAAAGTGGAAAAACCATGCAGCAGAGGAGTGAGTTCATTGCATCGCATTGGTCCCTAATGCTTCTACCAGTTCTGTACACCCACGCCTGTGCGCTCTCTGCTCATACTCGTGTGTCTATCTGCTAGAGCTACTACTCATCTCTGGTTGGCTGCCACACCACTGGCCCTTCCCTGAGCTGGGACTGTTAACTTAAACATTCTCGGTCTCATTGATGTTACTTGCTATTATGCTAGGCAAAACATATCTAGACCTTACACGGCACAGGGTCTTTCAAGGATCCCCTCTAATTGTACCCCTTAGAATGCTCACATGGTGTCAATTGATTACCAAAACCATCAGATCCATCTGGAATAAAGGTTATCAATGAAAATGACCACCCGGCATATTGAACAAGACAAAAAGAAACTCCAGAGGGTGTTTTGTGGTCACTGTGGGCTTTCAGCCCTGCCAATTTGCACACAGAGTGACTTACTTCAATCCAAGCACATCCTCGTGCAACTCATAATGCCATCTTCAATTTAGAGCAAAAATGGTTCCAATCGGATAAAGGAGCAGTGAATGGCCGGCTTCTGAGTGCAAAAAAGGCACATATTTGGACATCTCCCCAGTTGACCCCCTCTGGCAATTGATCCCTTCATTTCACCCCAAATGTGGTGACTCTAAAGGGACCGATGATAGTGTTTCTTTAGGAAGATGGTGAAGAACTGGACCTTGAAAGAGAAAAAGAAATTGAAAAGCCATTCCCCACATTAAATAAGGAAAAGGAGCCACTTTGGTACCACAACTAAGAAAAAAATTATCATTGAGGATCAGGAGGGTTGCAGGCTTGACCTGAAACCGTACCTTGTAAATAGTATGGTTGTGACCACACAGATGTGCCTTCAAGCTCCCTCAAGAGTTTTAAATTATATAAATGCACTGAAAAGAGTGCAGGCGAAAAATATATCTTTCTGGTGCGCGGTGCGGGCGAGTGAGCAAGAACTGAAAGCACACCCATGTACACGCACAAGACAAAAAACAAACTCACACATACGTATGCACACGCTTGCTTGTGCACACTGGTACAATCTACTGGACAAGTCCACAAACATTCAGGCAACCGCCCACTTAATCGCAAAGATACAAACACACATACACACACATTCACATACATTCACACACACATTCAAACACACAGACACACAAACAACCCAACCCCCTAACACACACAGACACACAAATACACACATACACACACATACAAAAACTCCTTAACATTCAGGTTTAATTTGGATTTTATTAGACTAGCCCAATGTGAACATGCCTGGGCTTCCTGAAAAGACTCATGGGTGTCAAGAAAAGTACTGATACTCACTGCGTGCTCCGCGAAACAGGTCAGATGCCCATTTTTTTCTATTGGTTCAGATGCATCATACGATTTTGGAACAGTTTACTCTTCAAACAATCCTCTTCTCGTGTGCGGGCTGACCTTCTTATTGCAAGCAATAGAAGTGATACATGGACTTATCAGTTTCTGCACACACTCTGAGGTATCCCTGCATCTCAGCAACTTTTGATTGCCATACGATCTTGCGAATCTATCAATCTGAAACAGTTCGAGCTCACTTAGCGCGAACGTATCATCGGGAGCTGGAGAGAATTTGATAATTTTACACCACATGATAATCACCTTTCCAGCAGAGTTATGAGGACTTATAAGTATAATTATCACACACATTTTGGTATACCTTTGGGGATTGCTCCTGGCTGGTGGGATGACAGAAAAAAAAATCACAAGCCTGTGTTACCTATTAACCTTAGCTTGGATATTTCCAACAGTCTCAGCCGTGTATTTTCTTGGCTTCGCTTTTCTGGCCATAACTTTCTGGTCCAAAGAATGCGTCCCCACGTGATTTCTCTCCGCAGGAATTATGCACCTCTGTTTCCCCCAACAGGAGCTTACGATGTGTTTGCGTTCTTGAGCCAGAACAATAACAAGCTTTATTTTTCTCCATGAACTAATTGCGTGTTATGAGCAGGCTAGCAGTCGCACTTCTTGACTGAAGGCCTTTCTTTGTAAACCTTGTAAACCTTGTAAACCAAAGAACGCGTCATAACAGGAATAGAAGGCCTTACTATGAGCTCAGGATCTGTGACAAATGTGACTGGCACTCTGTTCAGGATGAGGAGCACATTTTGCTGGACTGTCCGCATGAAAATCTTGTCAGCTTTCACACACAGCATCGCCAGCTGGTCTTCCCACCTCAAAATGAAGATGGCCCAACTCGTTTGAGGACTTTTTTGAACCAACCAGATAATTATGGTGCGGCCTCTTTTGTGGCTGAGTGCCTAGCCCTTTTCCCTTGATTTATTCTAATCTAGTGCCTTTTTCGTTTGGTTCCAGGCTTTTTCCAAGCTTCCGCTCAGATGCCCCCCAGAGGCATATATAGCGATGTAACCTTACCTTGCCAAGCACGCCAATTGCAGCACTTCAATCTCAACTTTTCTTCTGCTGCGGTGGAGCCGTCCTCTTCCATCTCCTCTCCACTCTGGATTCGCACAATACTGGTGGTGTCGTTCTCAAGGAAATACATAGGTTCAAGGACACATGCCTGCTCTGCGGAGACACTGTCCACTCCATAAACCCTAACTCTAAAACACACACACACGCACACTCACACGCACACACACATACACACACAATTGTAGTATGTACATAGTTGCGCTGAATGCAATGTGTTGTGCGTACACTGCTTTGCGCAGGCTGGTACCATCGCTGTCGCTCTTATGTTTGTCACCCTTGGCCTTCCTTGGCTGTCCCTGGCTCAGTTGCCAGACAGCAGAATGATCGCTGACAATGTCTTGTCTTCCCAATTTCGCACATCGTGCAAAGTACAGCTGCACTGCCATGTTTTTGAGGTCAATTACTAATTACTAATTAATGCGCAGTAATTTAGGACTGTATGCAAGTTGCTCATGATTAGACCCAAATCTAAAAGCAGGCTGGCTGATGTGACCCCTTCCGTATCTGAATATGTTTTCCCTCCACAGCCACACAGTTACTGAGTACAGTACTGCCATAAATTCAATTTTGACCTACTACCATCATCCACAATTTAAGGACAGTTTTTGCACTGAGTATGAATCTGCCGCACAAATTATCTACATTCTACTTAGCAGCGCGGGGGCAGAGCACCCTCTTCTCAATCCTTACACCTTACCTGGCACGGCTCACTTTATACATGATTTAATGTTGGAGTTGAGGAAAGATGAAGCTGTTTTGGATAGTTCCCGTTGTGTGCGGAGCAAGTGCAGTACGACTCTTGTCTTATTTAGTCCAAAAGAGAGGCACACTCCCTTTCACTTTGACTGGACTGAAGCGAAGAACTTGGCTCTATCTATTGAAGTAAGAGGCATGGATGTCTTATTTGCTTACTTTTTGCATCATCATACCTTTTCCCCTTTCTTTCTGCAGGGAGTGACAGACCCAACCGTCTTAGTTGCTACGTGGTACTTGTTATACCCTTTGTTTCTACCACCCTTCCTTTCCTTTAAAAAATATCAGAGGTTTTTTTAATAGCGAAGATACAGATACTGGGAAGGGTTGAAGGGTTACTTCTCTGCAATCAAATGTAATAAGTTTATGGCCAAGCATCCAGGCTGTATGGTGAAAGTTGAGCAAAACGTAAATGATGTTGTGCATGTCCCACCGGATTGGTTGCACCATGTGTCATTGAAAATTATCCTAAATACTTGGCAGCATGGATGTATGTGGGTTCTCGATTAAAAGAAATGCTAATGATTTTTACATGGGTCTGCTAAGTGACTTGGTTCAACACGCTGTGGATAACACCCTTAGTGACTATGAGTATTAGTTTGTCAGGTCTTGTTCTTATTCATATTGATATAAGTTTTGCTTTCTTTCCTTTGTAAGTTATGCTTGCCAAAACATGGGAATCTTAATGGCTCCAAGGAATCCAAGGAAGCCCATACTTGCAATCCATCATAGCCTATACTTGCAATCCATGCTTAATCTGGTACCAATAAACTCGTCGTGACAGCCTAAGGTCTGCGATGAGCAAGGGCTTTCTTGCCCTTCATTGAATTCCCAGATGGCATGGTCTCCTATGCCTTATGCCTGGCAATTCTGGCTGTCCTAAGCAGAGTGTCAGTGCAAGGGTTTACAGCTTCTAATTTCAGCATTTGGCACTTCTATAACCAATGCTTATTCAACTCATTTCGTCAAGTCATCTGGCTTGTATGCGAAAGCAAAGTTTCATTGTGCGGAGAACTGTACGCGTGATCCTTCATGGTCCTGAGGAAAGTGCAAATTTGCAGACCTTTCAGGTCCGTGTGGACGTCTTTGAGTGCCAGTCCAAGAAAGGCCAGATGGCCATTCCACTGGAAGCACAGCTGTACACCATGGTGGGGTATTTGCACTACGCCGTGGTGTACAGCTGTACACCGTTCAATAAATGGGTTTGCATTTTTCCTAGACAATTCAATTTGAAAAACACTGGCATTCCCGCAAATTTGATCAACATGAAAGTGCCTCTGGCCCCAATTAATCTACCATGTTCTACAATGCCCGGGTTTGACCATGGACAAGTACCTCTGCGCCCAAATAATCTACCATGTTCTACAATGCATACATGCTCGCAAAACGTGCAGGCGTGCTTCAAAATATAGCGCATTATGGATCCATCCGGAGCTTGTCAATTTCCAAAGTTTTAAGTGCGTTTTTGAATCCCAAAAGTGCGCATTGGGGTTTTAAAGTGCGCTGCAATAAAGCGCACTTTTTAATTTAAAAGTTTTCAATTTATGTTGCTGTTTAGAGTGGCTCAACGTCACTATGCTGAGCAAAATATGGTAGTGGGCTCTTTCAGGCATAATAAGAAGCAAAGGCATTAAAAGACAGAGAAGCGCTTTCAAACCCCCAAAGCGCACTTTGAAATCCCAAAGCGCACCTTGAAATCTCAAAGTGGCACTTTGCAACTTGAACGTGCCATTGTAAAGTGTGTATGTACAAAGTGCGTACAAATTGCGAACAAAGCACGTACCAAACAGCAATTTCTAAAAGCCCGCTTTTGGTTCCCAAAGTGTGGCCTGGAACTCAAAGCGCCAAGCCAAAGTTCGGATCAAGCGTGAACCAAGCGAGGACCGCAAAAAGGAAGCTTGTTGGTTTCCCGTGATCACACGCTAAGACCATCAAGCGTAGAGAGTGCCGTACAAGAGAGCCTCTTCGCTTACAATTATAATACACAATAAACATGGAGAAGCCACGCACAGTAATTACACCTTCCATTGGAATGCTGAGCGCGTGAGGCAGCACCCCAGGTTGGCTCCACAGGATGTCATCAAGTAATGGTGTGGTGATGAACAGGGTGAAAACTCAATAGTGGTCTGTCCAAAATCATCGAGGATCCCATTCCTAACTAGCACGGACAGGTGTGTGCTTCCATGATTCAGCGCATCCTCTACACAGTCCCAGGAGGAGGTCGGCCATGCTCCTTTCAAAGTAAGTAATGGTTTATCAATACTTCAAAGACAGCTTGCGTTATTAGGTGATGGAATCAGAATGTAATAATAACGCTTGTGATAATAGCCATAGGGCGCTGATATAACAGCACTGATATAACAGCACCTCGCTTTACAATTGTAAAAACACTATTAGACCATTAACAAACAATCCTCTATGACGTAAATTCTATTGTACGATAAGCATCGCAGCTGTAACGTGGGAAATGGGGAAGACGGATTTGAACCCGCAAGGCGTACGGATGGCCTCTCAGCTATTCAATGACGGATTAATAAAAGAATACTGACAACCCCGAAATCTGAGTATTTGTACTTTTCTGATAGATTCCCTCGGATGGATTCTCTCGGATTGTCGAAAAGTACTCACGTGTGCAAGCACGGATGCTTGGTACATCTGATTGTATCTGATTTAATCTGTATTTTCTGATTTATTACGACCTGCGTCGTTACAGCAGCAAGAATATACATCTAAGATGAATTGGGAGTAAGTGCACCAGCGGCACGGCGGAACTCCCAGGTGCTCAGGCAAGTGACCCAAATGGAGTGCGGCGGAGCAATATTTGCTGGCAAAGCGATTGGCATAATTGTGGCATAATTGTATGCCAGAAGCACAACGTATCCCCACCAAAGGCGAGGTGTCCGTGCCTTGACCACGTCATTGTTCTGACGAGATGGAATTATTGTACTGGAATAAAGGGGATGCTAATGCAGAAATGGTTAACGAAATGGTGAAATGTGCTTGACTTCTTGTCGTAGATCTTGTTGCAGATTCGACAAATTTAACAAATTTGGATTTCTCTAGTATTACATGGTACTGTTACCAATAGAATGACACTGTATCACCAATTTGATCAGTTGCAACTTACCTCTCCTAGACTAATTGTAATGCCATCAGCAATTTGCAGGCAGGGAAAGTTTTCAAGTCCACGGCAAAGTATTCAAATTCAAGGCAAAGTAATCAATTCAAGGCAAAGTCATACATCTGAGATTTGCCCAAAAGCTTGATCCCATGCACCGATACAATTCGCAGCCTTTAGCTCCATTGCCTAACACCTATGTCGTTATCCTATTGATTTTGAAATCAGTGCTAGAACACTGTAGACCCATAAAGATCCAGGCAAAAGGCACTCAATTAATGCATATTCTTCATATAAGCTGCCTACCATGATTGAATTTAAGAATAATGTGTACCAAAGATTGAATATCAAAACGAACCCAACAAAAACAAGCCTGAGGTCTCAATAATGGAGAACACCAACCATGGCAGAATTGAGCAACCATACGAAAAAGAATATGCAGAAATTACGGTACAAGTGCCTGTATCTGCCTGAGACTATGCATCATTTTTGCCAAACAATGTCAAGGCCCGAACACGTAGCTACAGCCAACTTCTCTCAGTCATGTCATGTAGATTGAGCTTTCAAATGCAACCCCGATTTGTTTGTGGTGCCACTCTATGTTAAGGGAACCAAAGCATAACAATGGAGTGATAATATCAGAGGTTTAGAGTCAGTCAGCCTCTCTGCTACCACCCCCACTCAGACAGGTGTAGGTCGTCCTCTTTTGCTTTAATTGGCTGTCTGGGAAACTCCTGATCCAAACGTAGGATGAAGTCTTGTGGGAGAGGTGGCTGGTAGGGTCGCTGATGTTGCTGCTGGTACGACTGCTGCTTCCGGTCGGGCTCTAGATGTTGGGCAGGGGGAGCAGTCTTGAGGGGTTGCGGTTGAGAGGAGCGTGTGGGGGTTAAGGTGGCAGGAGGCCCAGGGAAAGCTGGTTCGGAGTTGCTGCTAGAAGCGAGCACTGTATGGGCCACTTGCCCTGCACTGTCGGCAGCAGCATCACTACCAAGCCCTGCAGCACTCGCACTCACACTTGCACCGTCACACTCGGAAGTGAACAACGTGGGCGGAGGAGAAAGAAGGGTGCCATCAGGGGGTGTGGCCCCCTGGTGAGAGTGCGATGCTGGCGTACTGTATGCGTATGGGCCAGGGCTGGTAGCATCCTCTGGTGCATCCCCTCCTGTGCTTCTGCTGCCGACTGATGGGGCTGGAACAGGGGTAGTTGTGGTGGGGCTGATGAGAGGTGGGGCGGGAGGTGGGGCAGAGGGAACGCTGTGTGGTTTCAAAGCAGCAGCAGGGATTGGATGGGGATGAGATGATGGGATGCTCATTATACCGTCAGGGGGTACGTGGGATGGGAGGGTGGCGTTGCCAGGAGGTAAGAGGGGGTGGTTTAGACAAACATTGCCTGTATGGAGCAGGGGAGAGGGGCGGGACAGGCTATCAGGCTCATAAGGGTAGTCAGCCTGGCTAGAGGTGGAGGAAAAGTGCTGCGGCTGTTCTTGCTGCTGCTGCTGCTGCTGCTGTTGCTGTTCCTGCTCCTGCTCCTGCTGAGCATTGTGTGCAAAGCCTGCATTGTTTGCCTGTCCCCTCCCAGGCAGCTCCTGGAGCTCCTGCTCTTGGCTTGCACTGCACTCTGCAGTTCTGCCATCGAATCCACCACCCTGCTCCACGTGCCTTTCATCAACACCTCGACCTCGCTGCTCTCCCCCTGCATCCTCCTCCCCTACCTGCTCTTCCTCCCCTCTATTTTCCTTCTCTTCACCCTCCTCCTCCTCCTCCTCCCCCTCTCCTTGCTGCTCATCCTCGTCAAATGATGCCTGGCCTTCATCCTCATCGCCTGACTGCTCCCCCTCCCCCTCTCCCTCTTCGTCCACCGTCCCCTCCTCTTCTTCCTCTGTGTCCTCTTCTTCATGGCACAGCTCCTGGAGGGATACGTTCTTGAGGCGGGTGCGAGTCCAACGCCGACGCCGCACAAACTGCAAGCACAACATGCGTTCAGTTCCTAAACCAAACAACACGTTGAGATTTTAAGACATCTGCAGAGCATGAGGATACAACCCGCCTGCGCTTGCGCATCAACATTCAGCACGCATGTATTTCAGTTATCAAAAAGGAGACGGCGTGCTTGCTTGAGCTGTTTAAGGTAAGCCACCTGCTCACATAAAGTGCAGCTCACACTCTGATGTATAAGCCAATTAAAGAGACAAGGGCCAAGATGTAAAATAAATATCAATTGCCCTAAGGCTTGTCTGGGGAATACGGGGAATACATGCTTTACTGGTAGCCAGCAACTGTCCTGATGTGCTGATGACACACACTGTGCACACATTAAGAAACCACCAAACAAAAACAGTCACGCACACACACGCACCTGGTTCATGCGCACGATGCCACCACCGGTTGAGAAAGGGAACGCCAAATAATTGAAGTCTACAGCATACGTCCAACCGTTTTCATCCACAGCTTTGACGCTGGGCTCTGAGCCATTGAAGTCAATGCGCCATACCTCCTCCTCCCAGCTGCATGAGCACACAGAATAATAAAATTGATTAGGTTATTTTCAACACTTATATGACTCCCCAGCTGCAAAGGCACACTTGATGTAAATTGTTGCAAGGCTGTCTGTCGAGTCACTTCTACCCTCTTTGCTGCAAAGCAATCACGCAACTATAGCGCAGGAAATGCCAAATGAAAACACAATCACCCAACATGAATCCTCACAAAAGGACACAGTCACACATGCACTGACCAGGGGGGTATGCACTGCACTTAAGACACTTAAAAAGAGCAAGGGTGCGGTGCAAATGAACAGAGGACTCCCTTGCCCTTAAAATGCAGGGCTTGTAAACACAGCTGAGCTATCCTGTGAGCCCTTATCACACAGCAAAAAGCAATGAATGAATAGCTTATGCAAAGCGCTTATGTAAAGCGCTTGAGTGAAGATGATCCTTTTCCAGGAGAAGATCAATTGCTTGTATTTCGTAAGCCTTAAAGCAAAAGCAGGCTACCATTCCCGCTCGTGAGCGTCCACACAGTACAAATCCTGACTCCCTGTTTGCACACAAGATGCCTCAATGCTCACCAGCCTATGCAGACCTTTGAAGGTAAGATGAGACAGCAATATGTGCATTGTTCTCACTAACTTTCATGCAAATTATGAGAACCAGTGTTGCATCATGTAGTAGCACATTTAGGTGCGTAGTAGAAGAAGTAGTAGAAGAAGTAGACATAGACACGCTTGTGTCCCTAATTGATTCCTATCTTCATTAATTGCGCACATCGTCTTTAACACAATCACGTCCCAATGCTAATCACATGCCCTTGCATAAACTTACATTAAAGATGCACAAATACACACACGCAAACACACGCACTCATGTCAGACACACGACACCACTCACCTATATCCAGCGGGCAAAGAAGGCTCCACTTTCTCAAAGTCCATGGACTCAAAGCCTCCTGGCTTACCAGATCGGTCACTCCAATGCCCAACTCTGTCAGTAGGAAGGAAGTGGCCTGGCCAATTATGGCCCCAGCCTCTGCACATGTGAGGAATTGTACATATAAGCGCACATGTGTGTTATGTTTAAGTGGAATTCTATAAGCTGCTCGCTGTTTGGAGTGCCATAAAATAGTTTAATGTCTCAATTTCACGTAAACCATAATGCAAGGGTGCATGACAGAGGATCAAATGGGGTTATACTGCTAAGTGCCTCACAGTAATTAAGCACACCAAATCCTCCCAAAAGCACACCATTGCCTCAAAGAGGCAACACCACAGCCGCAAGCACTCTTACCTGAAGGGTTGGAAGCGCTCGTTCTCAAACACTTCCTCCACGACGACGTCAGATGTCACGTCACGGCTTTGAGCTCGTGCCTTATCTGCTAGGGCCTGCATGGGGGGTAGGCACACACCTTTTTGTGTGTAGGAAGTGAATGGCGGCAAGGATGAGTGTCAGGGAACAGGGAACAGGGAACAGGGGATAGGGGATAAATAATTTGGGGCAGCGAAACACGTTTAGTACTCAAGAGACTGGCTGCTTTACCTCCTGCCAAGACACTTTAAATCAGGTTTCATATTCATGTAGCAGCAACGCTTAGTTGCCCATCTTTGCGCACTTGCTTGCTGCCTCCCACCAAATCATGCTGAGTCAAAGTATCAACAATCTACTGGCCATTAGCAGAGTGCATGAACTACAGCAAATACTGTGGCTGCACCCGCATTGCCTCACATTGCAGCAAAAACATGCAGCAAAAAATACTGTGGCAGCAAGCGCATTGCCTCACATTGCAGCAAAAACATTGCAAAAACATGCAACAAATGATGCAGCAAAAACAAACATGTCTGCACACGCACTGCCTCACATTGCAGCAAAAACATGCAGCGGAAAATGCTGTGGCTGCAAGCGCATTGCCTCACATTGCAGCTAAAACATGCAGCAAAAACATGCAGCGGAAAATACTGTGGCTGCAAGCGCATTGCCTCACATTGCAGCAAAAACATGCAACAAACGCATGCAGCAAAAGAAACTGTGGCTGCACACGCATTGCCTCACATTGCAGCAAAAACATGCAACAAAGACGTGCAGCAAAAAATACTGTATCTGCATGCGCGTTGCTGCACATTGCAGCAAAAACATGCAGCAAAATACTGCGGCTGCACGCGCATTGCCTCACATTGCAGCTAAAACATGCAGCAAAAACATGCAACGGAAAATACTGTGGCTGCAAGCGCATTGCCTCACATTGCAGCAAAAACATGCAACAAACGCATGCAGCAAAAAAAAGTGTGGCTGCACACGCATTGCCTCACATTGCAGCTAAAACATGCAGCGGAAAGTACTGTGGCTGCAAGCGCATTGCCTCACATTGCAGCAAACAATGCTATGGCTGCACGCGCATTGCCTCACATTGCCTCCCAAGAGAAAGAGGTCCCAATCAAGCAGACCAGGAAGGGGCACAACAGGACGCCCAAACAATTCTGTAATGTATTGACTATACCAAATTCACAAGCAATTACTTGCAGCAGGTGGTCAGGAGTGCCCCTGTGGCCCAGAAACTTGTGCACAGCTGCAACACGTGCATTTAATACAAGCTAGGGCAAGTCGTAACTGCATATAGATACATTGTACGCACCGTACACTATGACGCTTTTCTGCCAGAAATGTTGCATGTAGAATCTGTGACGTAATGTGTGGTCATAGCAACCCTGATTGTACGTGGTTGTGTGCCATGCTCACCTGTACAAGCAGCAGCCGCTGCTCAAAATGAGGGGCTAAGGGCCCTGTGTTCTGAGCAAAGCTGTGTCCAGATATGGGTGCGTTGGGGTTGGCATCCAGGTAGGGTCCCATGTTACCTACGCGTATAAATCAATCGTAGGCCATCAAACACCTAGAGCCCCGTGCAGCGGAATAGTATTGAAATCAGGCCTGTGCACTGTATGGTGTACGGTACGGTACGATTTTTACTGTACGTACCGTAATTTTGTAAATTACGGTGTAATTACAATTTGGGAGGACGTAACTGACCGTAATTACGGTAATTTACTGTACGGTGTACGGTACGGTATCAAGTTGGCACTGCCGGTGCAAATATGGCCTCAGAAAGGCCTCTCCACCCCAACACCTCCCATTTCCACCACGAGCATGCTCCGCTTACGTGCTGACGCCACACAATGCTTCCCTGAACGACCCTGAGGCTGGATTGGGGCTGCATCAGCTTGGGAGAAGGGCCCAGCAGTGACTTGCATGGAAACTCAAAGTCGGACACAGTACTTAATTCCTGGTTGATCAACTGTGTTTTATTCATAAAAAGATGAAAAAATTTTGGGCCGAGATTGGAGCCAAACGGCCAAATCACGGTCAAAATCATACTGTACGGTGGCACCGCCTTCTACGGTCTGACACCGTAATTTTTGCCGACCGTAATTTGGACCGTACTGTACAGGGTAATCACGGTCGGTACCTTAATTACGGTCCAAAATTCAACATTACAGCGTAAGTGCACAGGCCTGATTGAAACTGGAAGGCGGATCAATTCTATGTGTACAGCAAGATGTCAAAAATGATGCACCTGCGTGTGAACTTGTTTCGGCACCGACCTACATGCTTGATGACTGCGGAAAACCATTTCTTCTTCTCACGCTTGCGCGTGGGGCTACGATGTTTGTTCTAAAAACAATCCAGTGGATTTCCTTGCTTGGATGATGAGGCAGCGCATGATCACCCTTCCCTTTTCCTTCCAACTCATTACCTCCGCATATGATCAAAGCTTTCATCACGATGCCATCTCACGTTCTCCGAAAGCGGGTCTAGGCTGTCCCTATTAACGGCCCACCCCTCTGCAAGCCTAAAAGTCCCATTTAACTATGAGTCACCATATCTCTGTAACCCCTGCACCAGACTGGGCCATAGAACAATTAAACTGTCAAGCTACTGCCAGTGTTGTGAATAAACCACAATCTTCTTCCTGCGCCAAATCGTGGCATTCTCTGCTTGACCTAGTTTGCCATCAATTTATTAAAACTTCAGAACCTGGTCACCTAAACTGCATCCTATGCCACGCCATGGACCATTTCCTCCATTTTGCGATTCCTTGTCAGCAACTTATAAGTCACTCATCCAGAATTGTTCTTACACATGCACCATGTACAACTGTATCACATGAAATTGACCCAGCAGTAATTGCCAAAGGGGGACGCCCCCCCTCAAAAAACAGGGTGCGCTAAACATCCTCATTGAGTAGGGGTGCCAGAATCTGTAGCTTTTAAATTTTGATCTGGATGTAGGAATCCAAGGCACTGGAGCTTAACAGTTGCAATCTTGACCCATGTGCCTCATCAGCTGATTTGGAACTCTTTATCATAAACTCGATCCTTGCATAAAAAATCGATGTTAAAGCAGGTCTAAGAAAATCAGCCAACGGGGCACCAAAAAGGCAACTTATTGACTTCCCCACACATTTGAGTATCCACGATTGCTCAATATTATAAAGGATTGTTATAACAAATAACTATAACAAAGATCGTCTATTGAAGAGGAAACTTGCCTTAGTTTTGGCTTGCTAGGGCCAGGTATGGGATTTCCCTGCCAGAGATGCAGCTATGACAACACTGGGTCGGATTTGCAACCCCCTACTTCATACCATCTGTCTGTACCAAAATATTATATGCAGGTTCGCTTCAAATAATGAGAGCATGTCAGGGGGTCTGACTGTGGGAAACCGTCCCTCTCTTGTCGTGCATGCACTGTGTGTACTCACAATTTCTGACCAGCCCTATAGACACACACAACCACCCGTGCTGCGCTGCCAACCCTCCATACCACAGTGCCCCTTTCAATTGAAATCCCAACCAAAATGTTTATGATAACTCGAGGGGGCGCGTGCCACGCCATGCTCGTGAATGCCTCACTCCTTTCTGCTTTGCTACATACGTATCACACAGTTGTGCACAACTAACTCAATTCTAAGAGTGATCTAAACCAAACATCTCAGTCTCGTCCCTCACCCAAGGTGCGTGCCACGCCAGGGGTGTTCCCACTAGGGTTGTCAATCACGTGGGCGCCGCCCATCAACCTGCTGGCAGCGGCGGCCTCAGCCTCAGTTGAGTTGATCCCTGAACTCTGCTTGTGCCAGGCCTGCAGGCCTGCGCACCGAATGCAAGGCAACAAGGGAAGGGAATTGAGTCACAGGAATTGGTTGGAACGCGCTTGGATTCCAGGGTAATCAGGTGTGCAGGAGCCAAGAGTGCCTCGCTCACGTGCCTTTCCTTTCAAGAATGTTTTAACTCACGTACCATTTCCTTTCAAGAGTGCTTAAGCCACGTACCTTTCCTTTCAAGAGTGTTTAGCTCACGTACCTTTTCCTTTTAAGAGTGCTTGGCTCACATACCTTTCCTTTCAAGAGTGCTAAACTCACATGCCTTATTCTTTCAAGAGTGCTTAACTCACATACCTTTCCTTTCAAGAGTGTTTAGCTCACGCACCTTTCCTATAACACCCCACATTAAGGGTACCGTACGTAAAGAATATCTCTGCCCTTATCTAGCGTGTGTGTGGGGGGGGCGGCCATCAAAACACTTCTTGTACATTATATTTGCTTTACGCAACCTCCCAGATTTTGCAGGGATTTACGGCATTTTGGGTGGGGGGCGGCGACCGGTTTCTGTTGTAATATAAAAAGGGGTGGTGGTGGTGAGTACATGTACGTACGGTGTTGAAATATTCATTTACTTCCCACGTGCAGGGTTGTGCGTGTTGTGCGTGTTGTCAAGTAAATCATTATGCCATTTATTTGTATGATTTTGTGGTGCCAATCAGAAAAACACAAATATATGCAAACACAACTCACACACACGCACAATTATGTGCACATGCACATGCACGCGCACCCACACGTACAATCACACGCACACACCCAATGACACACATACAGACATACACACACGCACACGCATACGCACAAACACACACACATACATTCGTATAAGTTGTTGTTCACCTATTGGTGCTGAACAGGGCTATAAGCCCTGCAAAATTCGTGCTGTAAGAGCAAAACATGCTTATTTGGGGTGCGGGAAAGTGCAAAATCCAACAAAGCATTTCTGAAAGTTGGGGTGCAGAATAAGTGTGGTACGATAAATAGAAGTCATCCTGAAAGGATTATGCAACTAGAAAAGTACTATGACTCAATAGTTGCTCCACACTTTCTCTATGTAGCGGACATAATATACGTGTATATACAATTAACACTCTGCGTTGTACATACAACGTATGCCAGCTCAGGTGCAGTGTCACACATCTACCGTCAACCGGATGCAAGTCTCACCTCTCAGGCTTTCTGAGACGGAGTCCATGTTGAAGTCCCCGCCTTTCATCCACGACAGATCGTAACCCTGAATGTAATTGCATGCAAGTTAAGATGTGCGAAGCAGGGGTATGCTTACGGGGCCTCTTAATTGATTGAAAGCTGCACGCCCGTTTCATACAAAGACGCACGCTTCACTGCAGAACCACGCACATGGAGGCAAGCACACAAGCATGCACACGTAACCTGAAAGGGCAAGGGGCTGACAGGAAGCACAAGCACACAATGTAAGCGCGCACTAACATTTGTGCGCACTTTGGTGCCAAGATGGGACTGTGCAGAAGAGACACACCTACACAAGTGAGCACACCCACACGCGTATGCACTTACACATAGGCACGAGTACACACACACACACACACACACATACACACACGCTCAACTAAAGACACACACACACACCACATGTGTGCAAAGCATGCATGCCCCACCTGCAGCAGAGCACTCGGAGGGAACTGTGCACCCGCCACAAATGAGGAGGTGGAGCCACTGGGTCCCCCAGAAGCATTGGCCCCTGCGCCGGTGTTCTTTTTAAGCGCCAGAGCATTGTTGCTGCTGCTGCTACTGCTACTCCTGCGCGCACAAAGTGTACAAGGCGTGGTGCACAATGCATGAAAAGGTACCAGGCAAGGCACAGATGCAGCACATCTAGGGTACGATTACACCCCCATCAGTGCAAAAACACACACACACACACACACACACACGTATACACTCGTACGGCACAAACACACATGTACACACTCGCACGGGAAAACTATGGGATTGTGCTAGAGCAAATAAAAAATGCACGTCACAGAGCTTCACGAGCTTATTCCCCTCAGGGAAGAAGCCAAGAAGCCAAGTTTAGTTGCAGCCTACCTGCGTGGAGGATTGCTGCTGATTGGGTCCCCGGAGGAGGCATTGGTGGCGGCAGAGGTTCTGGGTGAGGGAGGGGCAGGGAGCGGGACAAGGGCCCCTGAGGTCGAGGATGGCCCAGTGCCAGAAGTGCTGCTAGCACCAGCCGCAAGGGGACTGTACTGCTGCTGTTTTTGCTGCTGCTGTCGCTGCTGTCGCTGCTGGGGTGAGCCTGGGGAGGAGGAGGGAGAGGAACCGGCTGGGGGCTGCCCGTGAGGTGCTCTAGCCGCAGAGTTGGGGAGGGCAGGTACTGCTTTAGCTGACGTGGCGCTAGCGCTGTTGCGCTGTAGCTGGTGCTGCTGCTGCTGCTGTTGATGTTGCTGTTGGTGCTGCTGTAGGTGTTGGTGTTGCTGCTGCTGCTGGGGTGAGGAGGAGGGGTGAACCGCCGCAAGGCTGGGGCCGATGTTTACGGGAACAGAGGCATGTGCGAGG
>Ga0307960_1000825_pt1 | contig 17485 bp, 18 predicted proteins | sample OrgLakmetagen542_FD_201832 | JGI IMG/M metagenome (GOLD analysis project Ga0307960, IMG submission 201832) | Saline water microbial communities from Organic Lake, Antarctica - #542 | ecosystem: Environmental > Aquatic > Non-marine Saline and Alkaline > Saline | place: Antarctica: Organic Lake... | reverse complement strand
TGTAAGAGGAATGTATGCATGTGCGCCTATGTGCGAACATGTGCAAGTGTGTGCGCTTGTGTGTGTGTACGTGTGTGTGTGTGTGTACGTGTACGTGTGCGTGTGTGTGTGTTTTTGTGTGTGTGTGTTTTTGTGTGTGTGTGTGTGTGTGTGTGTGCACGCGTGATGGTGTGTACCAGTGCGTATGTTTGTGAGTGTGTGTGTACTTCTATATTTCTGTGCTCTCTGCACCAGCAAACAGCATCTCAAATGTCAGCAGGCGTAAGTTCTGCAGCAACCACGCTCACCTGCCCACACAGGGAGACCGCCTGGTCGTAGTGCTTCTTCCAGTTGAACACGCCGTTAGAGCGCATGGTAAGCATGTCAGTCAGCAGCAGCTGACTTAACTGAAGCTTGAGGGAGGCGGCAGCCAGCATGGCGTCCTTCTCTGCAGCACGGTCGTCTCTGCAGGTACAGGCACAATTTTTTTGGGGGGACAAACAGAGGCGGCAGCATGGCAACTCCTCAGCACCATGGCTATGTGTAAGAGGAATGTATGCATGTGCGCCTATGTGCGAACATGTGCAAGTGTGTGCGCTTGTGTGTGTGTACGTGTGTGTGTGTGTGTACGTGTACGTGTGCGTGTGTACGTGTGTGCGTGTGTATGCCTGTGTCAGTATGTCATTATGTGTGAGTGTGTGCCAGACATCCCCCAGGTGCTGCTTACCGTGCAATGATGGTGAACATCATTACCCCTCCTTGTAGGGCTTCACGTGCGTCTGTGGTGGTGGTGTGGGGTGCGGACAATCGACAGCGTACGTAGGTGGACACCGTGTCTCTCCAGAAATCGTAGTCACCTACATTGTTACGCAAGGGAAGAACCACGTGAGGTTGATGATATGTGGAATTCAAAGAGGGAAACGACACTGGGCTTGGGTACCAAAACTACACAACCGATTCCTGAAACACCCAGATTTGGTCATTCAGAGAGCGCATGTAGCAGATGGTCGTGGATTGCTGTTGACTGAGAATGGAGGAGGCAAAGTAGGGGAAAGTGGAAGGATCAGTGCACCACTTCACAGCTCTTACACTATGCCCAATTGCCTTACCAGTGTGCATTTGCACACAAGTACTCATGTACGCATACATATGCACACCTACACATCCGCACACAGACCTACCTCCAATGCGTTGAGCCTGCTGAATGAGCATGATAGCACCGCTGAAATCATTGGCCCTGGACTGAGCCATAGCCTCCACCAGCAGAGAGCGTGCTTCTGCTTCTGGGTGGTCACTTGCACGTGCAAGGGTGCGTGCACGGTGCAGCAGTCGGCGAGCAGCGGCATAGTGGCCACGTGCTACGAGGTGTTCTGCCTGTGAGTGCAAGGAAAACGACGGTCACTTGCACGTGCCAGGGTGCGTGCACGTTGCAGCAGACAGCAAACAGCGGCAAAGTGGCCACGTGCTACGAGATCTATTTCCTGAAGGACAAAGACACACCACACACGCATTGGGTAAGAATTGCACGTGCAAGGGTGCGTGCGCGGTGCTGCAGTCGGCGAGCAGCAGCATAGTGATTGTGTGCTATGAGGTGTTCTGTCTGTAGGTACAATCTATACAAAGTAGCATGAGAACCAGCTTTGTGTAGCCATGCAATTTGTGAACACGACGCTTGTGTGACACATTAGCTGAAATAAGAAGCTCGGAGCATCCAAGCATCCACCCTCCCTGGCAACCCCCCCCACCCCCGCACACACAAACTTTAGCCGCTCCAAGACACAGATCACAGCCACATTCAAACACAAAACACAGCTGAATCTGAATCTGAGTACAAATTTCAACCACGCCCCTACACAAGCTAAAATTATACCCATGCACAAACACAATGCACAACTGCACCCACCTTGCGCAGCCATACATCGTGCAGTGCCACCGGGCGCAGCAGCAGCAGTGAGCGCACGTGATGCAGCAAGCCACCGCTGGCGATTTCGATGGGCTGAGAGGCTGCCGTGCCACTGTGTATTGAGTGTATATGTGTTTGTATTGCATCTTGCACACGTGTGTGTTGTCTAATTGCGTGCACAAATGGAACAGCACGTTTCTGCTCAGCGCCGAGCCAATCTAGTGCATTTACACATGGACACACAAACTGCTCATGAATCCTCTCTTTGCCACTGTCAGTCTACACTTGTTGCACGCTTTCTGCGCTGCTCACACCATGTACAAGCTCACACCATGTACAAGCACATACCATGTACAAGCTCACACACACATACCATGCACAAGCACATACCATGTACAAGCTCACACCATGTACAAGCTCACACCATGCACAAGCACACACACACACACACTCAGTCTGCGCTGCTCACACCATGTACAAGCACACACACACTCGTGCTTCCCTCACCTGCCGCCTCCAACACCGGTGGAAGCTCCAAACACGCCTGCCGTGCCGGTGGCATTGCTTGCTATGGCACCTCCAGCAGCCATGTCTGATGCGGCATCCAGGAGCCACTGGGGGGTATTGTTGCTGTCTGAGGCCTGGATATGTGTTTGCATACGTGCAAGCGTGAGTTTGGGTGTAGAGGGGGGGGGGCTTTGTGTGTGTTTGGTGCAATTGATAGATGGACTCAGAACACTTTCAGCTGCCATGTCTACTGCAGTACCAGAGCGATCACTGGGGGGTGTTGCCGGCGTTGGAAGCATGCAGAAATGAGCTGTGCATGTTTTCTTGTGTGTGTCATGCGTGTAATGTGTGTGCGCATGTGTGTGCATGTGTGTGCCTGTGTGCTGGAAGGAAGGTGCTGCAAAGCGCGCATGGCTGGGAAGAAGGCACACGGGAGCCGCGCTTTATTGCTGCTTGGACGTGGGAGTCTGGTCACAGTTGGGTAGAGGCTGCATGGAGGCTGCGTGGACGTGGGAGTCTGGTCACAGTTGGGTATCCACAGTTAAGTGGTCACGGTTGGGTAGATGCTGCTTGGACGTGAGAGTCTGGTCACAGTTGGGTATCCATAGAGACAGAACACTTTGCAATAAGATCACGCGTGCGTTGGGGCGGAGGTGTGTGACACCTTCCTGCTCAGCTCAGCACAGCGCACCAAACCGGGAGCTGAGAACGACCGTGTGCTACCTGGCCCTGCCAAAAGATGGAGCAGACTCTTGAAATGGAGGCTGAACAGGTCTAACTCTATTGTAGATTTGAGAACCCCTCTTCCTTTGTAACAATCCTGCCGCCAAGCCACTCACTGCGCTCAAGCGTCCTCCTTGCAGAAATGAATGGACAGCGCCTGATCCGAGGTTCTGTCCCCCTGAGTTTAGCATATCTCCGCCCGCTATGGACAGGGAGTCCCGCTGCTTGCTGCCCAGCATGCCTTTGCGCTTCGTTTTGGTGGAGAGGGAGCCACTGCGTGTTGTGTGGTACGCACGGGTATTATTTGACTTGCAGAAATCAATGTGTTGTTAGGTAATGTGAGTGTGTGTACGTGAGGGGGACATGGTGTGTCATTTGAATACACGTGTATATCACAAATGTCTGTGTCATTGATGTGCAGATTAATATCACATATATTTGTGTGTCTTTTGTGTACATGCTTATATCGCATATGTCTGTGTGTCATTTGTGTATACACGTTTTACATTGCATATGTCTATGTGCATGTGTGTGAGCATGTTAGCAAGCATGGAAGCCTGTTTGCGTATTGCCTTTGGACATTTGCAAGTGTTGATGCGCTGTGCTTACCCTGCTGGTAATGGAGGGTTGAACATGCTTTGCAAGCGTGACACAGGGTTTGTCTTACCTGCTGATGAAAGAGAGGCGACCGATACTTTGCAAGCGTGAGACAGAGTGGCCGCCCTTGGCGTAGCGGAGAGCCACTTGAGAGACTAGTGCCTATACATGGGAGGGAGGGAGGGAGGGAGGCAGGAGCTTTGTTGTCAGATGGCTGTAGAAGGGGATGCAGGGCGACTACAGCGTTGCTGAAAGATGGATATAAAAGTGATTGCAGAACAATTACAACGTCAGATAGGCAATTATGACACGAATCGGTTTTACGGGTTGGCCGCCTCCCTGACAGAGTGTCACAATTTGGGACGCTTCAGGCTTGAGACTGTGTGTAGAGAGGGGGAAAGATAATGTACGGTGTAAATGGGTGTGTTTATAAGCCTAACTCATATGCAGACAGAGTGGGGCGCCGTGAGGATCCCTTTATAGATGGAGTGGGCCACCTGGGGGAGAAGGACAGCTGGAGAAGCTGAAGTCTAAATTAAGTTATGACAATGCTCTACTTCAGTGACAATAATATTTAGGTTCCAGCTAGGCTGCACACTTCTTGTCCTCCTGACCAAGCTTGCCTGTGAACAAGTATTAAAAAGCTACGCAAATGCCCCACACTAACCAGCTCCCTATTGACCCGTCCACTGTTTCAATCGGCAGGCTGTGCAACACATGTGCTGGCACTGCTACAATAAGTGTGTGGCAACTAAAAGCTTGCTGAGGCGCCTTGGCCACCTGCAAGGGTGAGCACGAACATTCCGTACACCACTCGCATCCCTTCCTTCTAGGTTTGAACAAAGAACAGAAGCATCACAAGGCCCACCTGCAGCCCTGAAATCTCTGCGGCTTCTGTGTTCTCCTCAAGCGTGGGTTCCCAGTAGGGTCCCAGGGAGAGCTCTAGGATGCTTGCCTCTGCACTCAGGCTCATGGCATCCATGACCTCACACAGGCCAAGGGTGGCCACTTGGTGCATACCCTGAATGGTGTGTGTGCGTGTGTGTGTGTGTGTGTGTGTGTGTGCGTGTGTGGGTTTGTGTGTGTGTGTGTGTGCGTGTGTGTGTGTGTGCGTGTGTGGGTTTGTGTGTGTGTGCGTGTGTGGGTTTGTGTGTGTGTGCGTGTGTGTATGTGTGTGTGTGTGTGTGTGTGTGTGTGTGTGTGTGAATGGTGGTCAGAAAAGGGGGCGCTCGTTAAGAAGTAATCAAGGCTCATGGTGATCCTTGGACACGCTGACAGAAACACCCACAAGCGCACTCATTTTTACGTAGACATACACGCACACGTGTGTGCGCACACACACCACATAGAAACACACGCAAATAGGCCAAGAATTACCACATGTCGCACGCCATGAGAAGTGCACAGTTTATAATAAAGAATAAAGAGGATGGAGAAGAAAAAAGAGGCATGCCAGCTTTTGATGGTGGGGCATAAACACGTGGTTTTCACGCCACCCACTCAGACCAAGGTTGGTTAGGAGATTGGAGCACTAAAAATCAGCTATAAAGAAACCGGTACGGCTCAATGGGAGGGCGCAGCATGCTTCTTTTTCCTCACATATACTTCAATTGCCTTCCTAACACCCCTCTGTGTATACAAACAAGCAATCAAGTGACCGCATTTGATCCACATGCATTTGAATAGGGAGTAAAAAAAGGAGCCTTCGTTATGTCTAGTTCTTCTCTGGAACACCTCGACCTGTTTAAGTACCGTAGCGTTAGGAGTTTAGAGTTTAGTGATTGCCATTCACTGCCCCTTGCACACACCTCGCTCCGTAGCGCCAGCTTTGCCACGAGGCGCTGTAGTTGGTACAGGGGGAGGACGTGCACATCAAAGCCTCTGCAAACAGTATGAAGGAGTTCGTCGCAGTGCCTTCGATTAAGACACATTGTATAGCTTTGCATTTCATAGCTTGGCTTCTTACCCAGTGGCAAAGGAAGCCGTCACAGCGCCTTTGATCAAGACAAACACAACAACATGACACAACAGAGCATTTCCACACAGTGTCTGTGCTTCAGTGCAACAGCAAAGCACAGAGGTCATAGGCAAGGGGGTTGCACGCACAGCTGCCAGAGGCAAATAGCCTGCGGGTATCTTGAAGTCATGATGCAGCGACGTTTGTCTGTACCTGTTCAGATACTCCGGCAATTTTGAGGGCCTCTCTGGACTATCAGCTCCCTCATTTGGTCCATGTTTAATAATAGAGCAGGCTGACCTCAGTCCATCCCAGTGCCCCCACTGCCTCCGATCATCACGTTTTATAAAATCATCCTATCCTCCTAATATCATCCTACCCTTTAAACTCTACTTGACATAAATCCCTTTCCCTTTGCACTCTGCTTTGCGTTCAAGTTCAATGGAGTAAAGAAAGGATAGAAAGAGTGTTGGTGGCTGAACCAGTGACCCAAATCCACATCAGGTCAATTCTAATGATATTGGCTCAAACAAAACCCCCCTTAAGCGAGTCTTCCCAAATTAAGGGATTGAAGCTCCACAAACACCACTTTGAGCTCACCTCCTGCGCAGATCACGAATGAGCAGATCCAGTGCCGCCACAGTGACCTCTGCTTCCGGCAGTGTGTGCTGGGAGAGTGCGAGCACACTGCTGTCTGCTGCAAGACGGTCGATGATCTCAGGTGTATAAGGATAGCTGCAAAATGTAAGGGGCAAGCATGCGTTTAAGGCCGAGGAGGGCAAATCTTCAGCACAACACCCAAGCTACAAAATGACACATTTCAACCCATAACACCACTTCGTCAACTCTGGTTTGTCAGACGTGGCATGTGACGTTTCCCTGCTAGTGTTCAATGATGACATAACATCACAGCCTATGGCGTCCATAACATTGCAAGCCGCGCATGTAACTTTTTGTCAGTCACACGGCTGTGAAATTTCAAAAGTAGATGTCATACACGGGCAGGATTCATGGCCTGAGAGGTTTGTGGCTTGGGGCCAAACCCCAATCTAACCCAACAGCAAGAGCGTAAAGTATCCGCCAGCTCCAAAGACAAATCTGGGTACATCTGTACTTCATACACCTTTCAAACCACACTTCCCAACTCTCATGCAAACACTCACTTGCTTAACAAACTAGTGCTCCATTGCGACATGCACGTGATCATCCTATCATAGACATTCACAGACATACACATAACTGCACAAACAAACCCGAGAATACCTACCGAGCCCATCCCTCCAAAGTATCCGGCAGCGGAGGGTAGCGTAGCTTGTCCGTCCCCTCAGGCTGCTCTTCTGCACCACCGCCCTTACCGCCCTCCTCTCCCACCTCACCCTCTCCTCCACTACCAACAGCAGGGGCCACACCAGCCCCTCCTGATACTGATTCAGGCTGCGGAGCAACAGCAGCAGCAGCACCACCACCGCTGCTTCCAACCTCACTCTCCCCTGTACCTGACACTCTCGCGACTCTGGACCCTGCATCACGGTGTAGAGATGGTTAGCCAAATCACAGCCATGTGGACATGTACTTTGTGTGTGCGGCATTCTTGGCAATGAGGACATGTACTCTGTATACGCCAATTCTTGGCAAGAGTTACAAGGCAATGCAAGGCAATGCTCTTGAGTCTGACAAAAGTTGACAACGAGTTGTAAAATGAAAAAAGCTGTGCCATTGGGAGATGTCTCGCTCGCATTTGCTATGGATTTCTTTGGTTTGCAGACTGGAGCACAAACTTTTCTGACCACAACTACAGACATATTCCTTGCAGTTTGTTACGACCTCTATCCTGACATAAAGAGACTTTCTGACATGTAAAGAGACTTGCGTGCCTGCTTACCAGCATCAGCTTCAGCGCCTGTATTCCCTGCCCCTTCCACTGGAGCACTACCACCAGGAGCAGCAAGGGCAGCTTCGGTGGGCGGGGCGGGGGGGGTTTCAGGAGCTTTGAAGGAGGATGTTTTAGGCACGTGGTGGGCTGCAATGATGGCGGAGGTCAGCATACGCACCTACAGTAGTTTTTGTTTGTAATGATACTCATGAAGGGAAATGTTGATGGCACGAGGATTAAAAAGTCTTGGTTTGTTACGGTAAAGAAGTGAAGGGGAATTGTGTTGGTACAAATTTTAGTGAGTCTTGGTTTGAAACGATACAAATGTGAAGGAAACATGACGTACGGGGTGATTGTGTTGTGTTGCCACTGTGTTGTAAACGAGGAATTTTGCCTTGTATGAGCTCGAAGCCACTGATTTAAAAGGGTGCTGGTAAGAAAAATGCACAAGCATGCTGCGTTGCCCATCATTTAAGCATCAACGTGACTACCAGGAAAAAAAGGCAAGCTGCAGTCCCCCCAGAAGTATAATCAGGTGCTGGCGCCAACCATTAAGCACATGTAGTTTGTGATGAGTGCAATCGTGAAAGGAGCTCGTCCATTTGTTGCCAAAACACCCAACCACATAGTATGCTTGCAGGACTTTTGATCACTCTCTGCTGGTTGCCTGTTGTGAGACACATTAAATAACTGCAGGCTCCAAGCTGCTCACCGCATAATGGTGTGCAGTCAGCATGTAGTCTGTGTGCTCGTCAGCAGAGTTGGCCACCTGCATTCAAGGCAGAACAGAATCTAAGATATGCTGAACAATGCTTCAGAAAAACATCAAAAACTACACATAGATGCCCAATGTGTGACCCGGGTATATTCACTTGACTCCTTGCTTGCATGTGAGCCTAAACTTTAGGAACAGGAAATTCAGCTTGTGTGGTGGCCAGCAATAGTGCTGATTGCTCCAGGTCCTTCTCACAACTTGTGCACAAACAGGATCAGACATCGCACCTGTGACAGCATCACCCAGATGCGCATCAGCCGGTCCAGCAAAGGGGCGGTTAGCTTGGCGGGGGGAGTGTTGGGGTCTAAACTGGCTTCCTCAATCGACTTCCCGAGGCGCTTCTTCTTTTTCTGTAAGCATGGAGAGGCACATACGTAAGATCGTTTCTCCAAGTGCGATGAATTACACGCACACACGTGCACTGGGGCAGGAAGCAATCAGCGGTGCAATACTTTTCTCCACCACACATCACGCATCCAATATAATTGTTTTGCAACTCAGATGCGGTTGCCGTATGATAAACTCAGCTTCAGTGTTATGTCAGGCGCCTCAGAGGGTGCGTGAGACCAAGCATAGTTTTTCTTCCAAGGCTCAAGACGAATCCCTGCCTATGAGTGCCACCTAAGAGTGCCACATAATCAATCTAAGATCAGAGAGTTCCACCATACGTCACCTTCTTTTTCTTGTCTTTGTCGTCAGGCATGGCCTTGTCCTCCTTTTTGTTCTCCTCCTCTTCCTCATCCTCTGCAATATGACACACAGACAAGACACATTTCTGATGTCACACTACAGCAGTGGTCCGTACATACAACAACTTCCCAGCAAGGTGAGGTGAGGTGTGCAGCATCAAGCTGCATGAGATTAGCATGATAATTGTCTTCAGGCTTGTAAGGAATTCAGAACCAAAAACGGGCTCACATTTAAATTGAACACGAATCTATTGCATCATTGCACGTGTTTGACATTGAAGAGCACATGCTCACCTTCACCGACATCAAACTCCAAGAGCGCGTCAGCTGCAGACAGCAGCACATCCTCTGCTGTGTCGCCGTCATTCTGGCCACTGCTGATCAGCCATTCGGCATACTCTGTCAGGTAGTCCGCCTGCGTGTTGCATATACAGGTGGCCGGTGGCAGAGAGTAACAGTGAAATCACACAGGAGAGCAACAATGCAGGAAGGATGGCAGTGTACGGCGAGTGGCAGTGAGCATGTGTGATTCACACAGCTCAGTGAGTGGTGTGTGTATGTGTGTGTGTGTGTTTGAGCATGTGTGTGTTTGTGCGTGTATGCATATGTGTATGTCTGGTGGGGTGCGTGTGAAGTGAGTGGCAGCGCATTGCATGTAAGGCTGGCCAGAAGAGTGTATACTTGATATTTGTGTAAAGACAGAACAGTTTCAGTAGCATTCACTGAACAGATGTGATTCTTGGTGTTACCTATAATTCTCCGCCATGAATTGTTGCGGGCACCTAAGTCCTCCCCTGCGCCACGCAACACTTACTTTGTTCCAAGGCTGGTTCGCCACAGCCTTGAAGGACTGCTGTAGAGATTGCACTTGGTCGTAGCGTGCAGCACTGTGGTGGCTGAGCACCGCCCAAGTGTGGCCCTGTTTGTGTGGATAAGTTGTTGGCCTGTCTGTAAGCATCCACACGCTACTTAATGTGCTCAGGCTGACAAAGGAGTGTGTGCATATATGTGTGTATGTGTGTGTATGTGCATGTATGTGTGTGTATGTGTGTGTGTGAGTGTGCTCGAGCGTACTTGCATTGTTGTACAAGGATGTGTACGTAAGGGAATACTTGTGAGAACCCCGTACCTAAGCAGTGCAGTCACATTTGTATTGGAACGAATACAGCATCCACACGTGTGTTAGTATGCGCAGGCTGGAAAAAGGCTGCTTGACCGAATCTCAGGTGCACTATTGCAAACTGGCAATGCGCATAGCAAAAGCCTTTGGAGCGCTAATATTGGCATTGGATTCTGACTCTGACTACAATGAATTCATTGCGCAGCTCACCTGATACTCTGGGGATGTCCCAATACCACCTGATATTCTGGGATATACCACCTGATATACCACCTGATATACCACCTGATACCCTGGGATGTACTAATAAAACGCGCAGCTCACCTGATACTCTGGGATGTACTCCTTCACCTTGGACATCTCTGTGAGTGCTGTCCGCCCTGACTGCAGGTGAACGTGCCCACAATGTGCACATGTTAAGCATAATTCTTATTTTCAGATGGTCGACAGGTCTCCCAGAAAGCAAACCTGTACCTGCCTGTGTCAGCAGGACCTTTTCTGGCCAAACAAAAAGACTTAGCAGCAAGAAGCACATGCAAACCTTAAAACACCAGCAAGGCATCCGGCAGCTCGCAGTAAAAGCAAGTAAAAACCTTGCATGCAAGGCATGTTCCGGCCAAAAGGTGCAGCACAGCATGAGATCACACACGTGTACCTGGCCATGCTACAAGCTTAGCGTAGGCATACAGACGCGCACCCACATTTATACCTACACCAGCACCCAGGCCCTCGTCACTCACTTCACCCACCCTTTCCCACACCTACATTTATATCCTTCAGATCCACACCCACGCACCTGAGCCAGGCAGTAGGCTTTCCAGGTCAGCAGGGGCCGGTGCAGAGAGCGGTTGGGGATGCACCGCATGGCTTCGTCTACAGATGTCAAGGCTTCGCCCCACATGCGTCCAGATGCCAAGGCCTCAAGCAGCACAACGTTGAGATGCACCTGTGAGCAATGAATTGATGGGTGGGTGAAGTCACGAGGGCGTTATATGCAGGCACGCCAAAAGCTTCTTGCATACAATAACAGACCGGAGGAGTTGAGGAGCAACACTGACTTGCGTGCATGCACAAGCCTGAAAAATGCTGGAGGGCTGGCTGACTGAGTTCACAGGACTACATGGTTTTGTGTTGTGGAGTTTGTAGTAGAGGGATTTACGCATAGATGTATATGCAGACACGCACATCCATCCATCCATCCATCCATCCATCCATCCATCCATCCATCCATCCATCCATCCATCCACTCCATCCATCCACACATACATACATACATACGCACAGATACACATGTGCAATGCACAAACCTGGAACTGCCGATCTGCTGCACCCAGCATGTTCAAATTGCTTGTGATGATTCCAAGAGGCCGGATAATGGCCACACGCAGCAGAGGCTTCCGCAGGAAAGGCTTGGCTGCTGCCCAAGCAAGACGTGCCACATGCTCCACCACATCAGCTGTGTGCATGTGTGTGTATGTGTATACGTGTATGTATGTGTGTGTATTTGTATATGTATGTATGTATGCTTTCAGCTGTATGTGTCATCTTTGACATAGTTTAAGCATTTGTCATCGTGTTTCTAGCAGTATATATGTATCCTCAAGGTAAAGAGGGTTTAGCGGATGACTTAATTTGGGCAAGCCACGCAATTACCGCGCCAGCTACGTGCAGTATCTGCATGTCATCCCTTTTAACCATAAATGTATGCACGCTATTTGCGTCCACGTTTGGTAAAGTCTGCAGGCAGTGCGGTTGAGCCACTAGGTGCATGCAAACTGACAAGGCATTTACTACAGTTCCTAGCAAGACCGCTTCCCATGTCTGCTTAATGACGAGAAGATTGGAAATTCCTCATAACAATGACGGACTCTGCACGGTTGACGTGAGGACGAAAGGATCGGCAAACTAAACTGCTCACCTTTCCTCACAAAGCAGGCAAAACGCGACGCCACTACAAAGTTGTCGAGCGCAGTCCGTCTAAGGTTAAGCTGCGTGACATCACTCTGGGCACGTGGTCGCACCTGTGTTTGAACAAGCATGTGCATGCAGATGCATGTGGCGTGCAGACGAGCAAGGGCACACAGTAAGGTGAAACTCTGAACAGGTTGTACGCAATGTCCAAAGGGAGAGGTAAAACATACAGAGTCTATCTGACTTTTATAACCAGCACAGATTTAACCAGTCTTGTTCATTCCACTTGCTGCCCATGGACCTCACATTTAACAATCTTATCATGATGCTTGAACGCCTACGTCCAAACACAAACACACAGACACATGAACATACACAACACACGCACAGCACACTGACAAGTGCAAACACACTCACCAGTGCCATGATGGCCCTGCCTGCAATAGACTCTGACACTGACAGCCAGAACCAGCCATTGGGATCAATCTCAGGCACGTCGGCAGGGTTCTCAACTTCATCCGTCTCCAATCCAAGAGGCATGATCTGTGGGGAGCACAGCCAAGGATACGGGTGGGTGCTCAAGCAAATTGGCACGCACCTGCCTATCTGCTTTCTGTTTAAATGATGGAAATGATGGAAAGGATGAAACCACAGGATGGCACAGCCAAACTCGTTAGGAATTATACACATACACATGATACATATATATACATATATATACATATATACATATATATATATACAATACACACATAATCACCAACATAACAAACATTGGCGCAAGTGGAGTAGTGCAGGCAGGCTCCTCCATAAAGCATACTGGCTGAAACAGTTTCCATCTGTGCTTGAAGGCTGGAATGATGATGGATGGAATACTGCTAGATGGTACTGCAGCTATGAAATGCGATTGCAGCCTACTCGCCTTTTTTGCCTCACGGGAGCATTCCAGGGCCACACTCCACACCCCCACCCCAGCAGCAGCACGCGCAAGCTTGGCCCAGAGCTCCACACTCAGCAGGGGCAGGCCCTGCACTCACAGGCAAGATTCAGAAAGCAATGTAGGCAAGAGGAGGCTCTTGACACACATGATAAGGGAAGAACAACTGCTGCCACCTAATGTCATGCACGCGCACTGAGCCCCACACACAGACAGACCTGCATTCAAGAAGAATGATAGCTTAAGCGTTGTCCAGAGCCCCATGGTAGAATTATTATCATTTTCTTGACTCACCTTGAGGATGTCCATGGCTTCTCGTAGCTCAGGCTCCCCTCCAGACCCTCGGGCAAGTGCCTCTACCACACCCACAACCTAGAACGTGTATGCCCAATAACAAATGTGGAACAGTGTTTGTGTGCCAGATTCCAGTTTGTGCGCCAGATTGCGAGAATGTGTGTAAGTGTGCGAGCTGGGATTTTAGATCCTCCGCCCTGTTATCTAATCATGCAGACACACAGGTGGCGGTGCATTTTGCAAAGGAAATGCGTGGCGAATGCAACGCTTTCTTGCACAGGAACAGGAAATTGCAGGGTGCATTGGACTAACTGCATGGCAAATACAATGCTCTGAAATCTAATAGGAACAAGATAATTGTCTGCAGCACTTTGCATTTACTAAGTGCACAGTATAATAAGCATGACAGTACACATGAACCAACGGTGCACAGTATACTAAATAGTACGTAGTATGAGTACGAGTATGATGCTGGTGGGGATTCGGAAGTGAAAGTACAAGCTTGACACTTGACGCCTTTCTCAAAACAAAGACATGCAGATGGCTTGACAATGCTGCGCGGGCATGAATCCTCAGGTCATTTTCAGTGTGCTTGACACAGTTGAAGCAGCAGTGTCACGTCCTAGTCATGTTTATGGGGAACATCTTTGCTAGCAGCAGCTCACAGGTGCCCATGAGGCCACATCTTGCTTGTGCGCTCACTTGCAGCTGCGGCGCCACATGGAATGCGCGACCGTGATAGAAACTGCCAAAGCATTTTTGCCAATACATGAAACATGCCAGATGCACAGAGAACCAACGCACCTTGCTCGTGCGTTCACTTGTAGCGGCAGTGCCATGAGGGATGGACACCGCCTGCCCCCGCAGCTGCTGCAGCCGTGCGTACGCCTCAAACAGGGATTGTGACTGTGCCGTGCCTGCAGATGATGTTCTGTATCAAGGTGAGCAAAAGGTACAGCAGCCAGGAGCGATAATGGCAGGAGTGCAAGAAGGGAAACAGGATGTTAACGAGAGGCAAAGAGGGTAGATTCATAGGGGGGGCGCCAAAAACGATAGCTGGCTGCTGAGAATAGGAATAGCGAAGACACGTTTATAGAAGGAGAGAAAGAATGGGCCGAAGGTACAAGGGCAAAGATGTATGGCTGGCGAGAAAGAAGGAGTGGAGAGATGCAAGGGCCAAGCACAGGTCCAAGCAGGGTATAGGCTTGGGGGAGGTAGGGCAGGCTATACAACGAACAGCTGCCTAGCCGTCTAACCTCTCTTCTATATCTGGCACAATAGCGCAGAACCAAAGGCCAAATGAGCAGGAAAGAGCCTAACAACGCGCTCCCAAGCAGGAAGGAGCCTTACCTGCTTTGCTAAGAGCAGCCTCACACTTGGAGGTGCATAAGGGCAGGTGCGTGAGCAGCATGGCAGCGGAGGCAGAGTTGGACTGGGGAGAAAGGCCCGCTGCGTTGCATTGTTAAAGAAGGGCTGTGTGTGATGTCTGTTGTGTGCGGCAGCGTTTCAATGTTTTGGTGAGGTCGTGGGGCTGGAAGTTGAGTAATGTGGCAGAGCATCAAATGATTTATTGCAGTCTCTTATAGCAGCTGATAATTTTAGGAGAAATTGAAGTTTACGGAGCACAGGGGCAGAACAGAGGAGCAGCGTCTGGGCAGATGCAAAATGTACCAGACTTGCACTGGGCACCCCCGATTTTGCACCAGCACCACTAGGCAGGAAGGCCGAAAGGCCACACCACAGACCACACAGCACAGCACGTCACACCTAACACCAAGCCCCACCTGCTTTTGCACGTGCGGCAGGCAGGACTTCATAGCCATGTGTGAGTCCGTAGCGGTAGGCAGGCAAGGGCTCAATGACAGGGGGCTGGACAGGGGCAGATTTCCCAGCCGCTCCTCTCTGTCCAGCTTTGGGGGGAGGGGTGGACTCTATAGGGTCTAAAGGTATGGAGTTCTTGGGAGGCAGCAGCAAGCTCAGCAGCAGGGTGTGCTCCAGGGCTTTGGCAGCAGCCTCTGCCATGATGCACACGAGGGAGCCGTTGATTTCTGGGCTATCCAGCTGTGCGCAACATGAGAGTGGGCGGTTGAATTAAATAAGGGAGAGCCACACTGCATGCCATGTAAAAATTCACGAGACGCCATCGCCTGCGATACCAACCTGGGCAATTGGAGGGAATTGCCATAGAGGTGGCCCAAAAATGCGGCAGACCATTGACTTGGGGACAATCGGTGAGGGAGTTTATACAGTGTGCAATAACCTTTTACTAAACCCAGTGATGCCAAAGTGGCTCATGCCTATAACCTGCTCTATCTATTTCCATGCAACCTTGCAGACATTTACAACAAACAGGTAATGAGGAAAAACGAAAAAGGGGATAACTTTTGGTACCCCCACACAGGTCCCCCAATTGCGCCTTCATACAATGCGACATTCATCCATGGAACTGCAGAACAAGTGTAGCAACAGCTTTGGGTGTGTGCGCAAATGATCGCACCTGCAGCAGCAGCTCCACTGCTGGATTGAGCACTCGGTGAAGCTCACAGTACCGGTTCTGATGCATGATAGGAAGGTACCTGTCCACATGTGTGAGCGTGAAGTATTGACGATGTCAGTGCTTGAGTAGGTATCCGTCCAAAAGATGTGAGTGTGAGTTATCAATCACATGAGTGCATGAGTATGTACTGATTCCGCATGGGAAGGACTAGAGAAAAAACAGCAAGGCGCAGACATGAAAGGACTACTGACAGCAGAAAGTGAAATGGCACAGCTGCTGTCACGTTAGACGTGTGAAATTGCACCACTTACGTATTCCAAGCCAACACCGCTCCGTTCAGCACCAGCCAAGGCTCCTTCACAGACACACCCGCACGCATGCCACGCAGAATGGCCTACAAAGGAGGAGACGTGTGTATGCTCAAAGGTGAGTGTGAGAGTGTGTGTTTGCAATCCATCAGTTGGCTCGTTTAATGAATGAAATGGTTGTACGGAAAGTGGCAAAATCAGCATGCAAACAAGACGCACATGATTGGAAAACGTAATCCACATCAGCATGTTTAGTTGCTTCACGGCATGCAAGAAGTGGAATCACTACTTTCGTGTAGCTTGGCTGTGAACTAGCACAGCACCCGCTGTTGGTCACTTGCACACATTGGGCCCATCATGGCGTCCCTGGTGAGAGTCTTGGTATGGGTTGCCTGATGGGTTGTTTACCAGTGTAGGTGTTTACCAGTGTGGGTGCCCTACCTGAACGACCAGCTCTTGCAATTGCTCACTGCTGGTTGAGGGGCACCGGATCACAGAGCCATCTGCAGTCGTGGTTGTAGTTGGTACCACCTGCAACAGAGGGGAGCACTACTGGTTGGAGAGCACCATGTTGCACACTATAAGGGCACAAGGTAAAAGGATGAAGTGCACCATTTTGCACACATAAGGGCACAAGGATGAAGTGCACCATTTTGCCAGAGAGGGCTAACTGAGGCCCAAAATGGGCAAGTTTTTGTATGCTATTTGGCTTATGTGCGCCCCAATTGCTTAGCTCCAGTTTTAACATAACATGAAGGTGAGTGTAACATTTGGAGCTAAGCAATTGGGGCGCATATACTCAGTTTGCTGTGGCGTGCAGGCCATTTTTACCACAAATTCTTCATACCAGATCACCCACTGCACCAATCAGGAATATTCTGTATGGTATAGAATCCTTATTAGAAAAAATGTCATTGCAACAAAAATCAAGAAAACGGCTGAGTTGGTGTTTTATCAGGATTTGAGCCATTTTCCCATGGAAATCACCACATTAGGGTTTACGTGCACCATGTGTGCTTAATCCAGTCTATCTCAGCACGCAAAGCGACCCACGTAACACTGGGCACGTGCTCGAGTAGCTCTCAATGCCAGCTACAATTTGGTTCTAAAATGATGTCGATGCGACGAAGTGGCTGTGAGTGGCTGCCTTCTCAATGCAAAAATGAGCATTTTTAGGCATTTCCTCCGTTGACCCCCTCTGCCATTTTGCACACATAAGGGCACAATAATGAAGAGCACTATTTTGCACAACTTTAGAGCACAAGGATGAAGTGCACCATTTTTCACACATAAGGGCAAAGTAATGAAGAGGAATGTTTTGCACACTTTAAGGGCACAATGATGAAGAGCACCATTTTGCACAACTTTAGAGCACAAGGATGAAGTGCACCATTTTCCACACATAAGGGCAAAGT
>Ga0307960_1000824_pt1 | contig 17492 bp, 21 predicted proteins | sample OrgLakmetagen542_FD_201832 | JGI IMG/M metagenome (GOLD analysis project Ga0307960, IMG submission 201832) | Saline water microbial communities from Organic Lake, Antarctica - #542 | ecosystem: Environmental > Aquatic > Non-marine Saline and Alkaline > Saline | place: Antarctica: Organic Lake... | reverse complement strand
TGTGTGTGTGTGTGTGTGTGTGTGTGTGTGTGTGTGTGTGTGTGTTCGTGTGCGTATGTGCGCATGTATGTGTGTGTGTTCGTGTGCGTACGTGCATGTGCATGTGCGTGTGCATCGACGAGTACTCACCTCCCCTCATGGGCTTGTTTGTATTTTTCCCCATGCTGATGATCAAATCACATTAGTTTCGTGAAAGTTTTTATGAAGGTTTTCATAAAAATATTTCGTCAACCATGTAAGTTTCTATCCTGGGACAATCCCATTGACTTCCTACACCCGAAGTTCAAGCACCCTTTCCATCTCTTGCTCAACCACACACAGGTCTGAGCCAGTGTACACAGAGGACGATCAGAAGCCTCAGGTCAGTAAAGTTCTGCACCCCAAAACTTGAACTCTGTGCCTGTTTTTGCCCGCCCTGACCTGTGTTTGCTTCGCCCTGACTGCCTGTCTATGCAGATAGAAGAGGACTGCAAGCCCCACTGTGTTAAGGAATGGCAAGAGTATAAGGTGGGTTCCTGGCACTTGGGGTACACCGCGCTTTTGTGCGCGCTCCTCTCTCTGCAAAACGATGCCTGCCTGCCGCCTCTCTCTCCCTCTTTACCTGTCTCTGGGTGAAAGAAGTCCTGCTGATGTATGTATCATAACACCCTGCACAGGCTTGTGTAGAGCGCATCAAGAGTGATACCACCGGGCAAGCTCACTGCTCAGGGCAATACTTTGATTTTTGGCACTGCGTGGACCACTGCGTGAGTATGGATTGCTACCGTATTGCAAACCGTTCGGAATACGAACCTGCTCTGCGTAATTAGAGACCTGTTTTTTGGCGGTCGAGCAATTACTGCATTCCTTTCCCCGTGATGAGGCAATCACCCAAGCTGCTCCCATCACTCTGTCCTCCTTTCAGGCTGCCCCAAAGATATTCTCCACGTTGAAGTAAAATGCTCCCCTTGAGGGGCTTCCTGGCTAAACCAACACGCACACACGTGGACGCCCCCATGTACTAGAATGCATGCCAGAGAAGCTAGCCTTGCCCGCATGAGAAGCTAGCCTTCCCTGCATGAAGGCAAGCCGGGGGGAAGGGGGCGTATGTGTGCGCATGTGAGTAGTTGCTTGGTGATGGGAGGTCTTTTAAGAACCCGTGATGACCCGAGGGATGACACCTGCTGCTGATGACTTATCTTCTAGTTTCTCCATAGCTTGTACATTTTGAGGTTCTGCAATATGCACGCCTACATAACCAGGGTGCAACTGATCTGCTCGTGCATGGGTGTCCAACCTAGTTCTGCCTTGGTTCTATCTTTTAGATAGGTGCTTTTTAGGTATCTTCTTTAGACTTGTTGATTCAAACTCAGGATATCACATGACACTCGAGGCTTTAAAAAGCACGTGACCATCCACGTGCGTCCGCATAGAATTGACCATGTGACAATGCAGGATACAACGGCAACTTCTAGTACGTTGATCAAGCAACTTGCAACATCAGGATGGACGCTAGTAGAAGCGCCAAACCAAAAAAGCACTACTAGTAGTAATAGTATTTCGGCAACTTTCAGAATGCTCAACATCTACATCTGCTTGCCTGCAATACACACATCACCTTAACCTGTTTATAGAAATAGAGTCTACAGATAAAGCCAATCAGTCAAAACGTGCGACTGCTAGGCTGCAAATGTAAAACATGTAAAATTGTGATAATTGTCGCATAAGACTTGTAGTACCTACAAAAAACCCTTGGAAAGGGAAAATGCACAACGCTGTTTGTGACATTGCAGCACCGTAAACCTGTTTACATCTGGAGTCATTAGGAGGCAACCGCTCCCTTCCTGCTGCTCCCAAACCGGTCTGATAGCAGGCAGCACCTTTGACTTTATAAGATCAAAAGACCAGCACAAAGAAAACAAGGTATACTTGCAAAGTTCCACACAGAATGGCAGTATACGCGTCTACCAGCAAAGCAGAATGCCGCACGCCACTGCTAGAAGCAACAAGTTTGGGGCGTGCATTTTCTAGTGGCCTGGAATGCATATAGCTGCCAGAGAATAGCTCATCAGTATAAGCAATCCAACCGCCTCAACTGCTCACAATCACTGAAATGAGAGAAAATAACCTACGAAAACGAATTACTTGAGAATTGTTGGCTGTCTGGAACATTCAAATATTGGTCACGACGAATCATGGCACCGCGGCCAGCTTAAGCATGGATTGCAAGTATGAGCCGCCATGCCCCCCCATAAAGGTGTGTTTAACGTCTCCTCCCTCTGGACGTGAGAAGGAAGCGACCGCTCAAGCAACGCCCCGAGGTGATGGTAGTACTCAGACTTGCAGTCAGAGAAAAGAGCGTGTTTGTTACAAGAGGACCGTCTAAACTGGCCAAACAACCGAATAACCGTAAAACCGTTGCTCACGTTATAAATCCAGGGGAAATCACACGATTCGTTTATGCCACTGATTTAGCATGACATATTGCTCCTAGTGCTGGCGTGCAACGGTAAGTGTATGTAGGCAACTGTTCTCTGTTTTTTCATTAAGATGCCAATCCGCTAGAGATTGTCGTGCATTTTATATCTGCAACACTCACACACTGGAGCTTTTCAAACTTGAAGTTTGGGAGCTGGTGGGTCTTCATTCTCCGAGATTTAAAAAGCTTACTTGCCTCCAAGCTCCATGTGCATTTTGTCAATTAAGCTGCTCTCTTGTCCGTTTAGGATGTGCCCTTTCTAGTACTGCCAGTACCAGTGGTATCACCAGCTCTCATCCTCGGGAGCCGGTTTCAGGCCAGGTTTGCAAGCTACTACTAGTAGTAGTACTAATCCCCATTAATTTTCCTCTTCTTGCTGTGTGGTGTCACCAGGGGGAGTTTTACAGTTCAAGTACCAAGTTGGTACATTTCAAGTACCAAGTTAGGTAACAAAGCATACTTCGTGAGGAGTGTTATACACGTAGTTCTGTTTTTTTTATAGGAAAAGGCTATCAGTCCTCTACAAGGAAAGGTAAGAACTCGCGTGAGGACCTAGGTATCTTAGAAAACGAGCGTGCAAATGCCATGATGACGAGTAAGCAAAATCACGCCTGATATAAACGCATTATGTGAAAATGTGGGAAAGAAGACTGTTATGGGTTGAACTACTAGTTCCTACACAATATCTCAAGTTGAACAAAAGAGCAGAAAGAAACGCAAAGAAACAGCCTGAAACAGGCCATAATAGCAAAAAGCATTGAGAGACTGGTGTAGTGCACCCTCTTCTGCGCCTGACCTGGTTTTTGGCTGTTTGTTGACTCTTTGTTGTATATTCTGGATTGCGCAGTGTCCGCCCCCCAGTGTCTGTTTTTCTGGTGGGACTCGCCTAGTCTCAGGGCTGGTTTTGTGTCTTTCCTTAATGTAGTACGCCGGTTCTAGAACTGTTTGAGCGTGGACTTTTCCTCTTACTTAACCCTGCTGTCACAGACGGTCTGACAGTTGAACTGACTCCCACTTTGTGCTTTTTGCATTTGCTTTTTGCTGACTTTGGGCCTGAGACAATTTTTTTGTGTTTTCTCTTCTTTGTCTGACGCGGTGGGATGCTGTATGGCTAAACCCATAAGAGCCAGTGTCCTTTCCTAAACCATGCCGGAAGTGCTTTCACTATGGCGTTTTTTTAGATTACTGACTCCCGAAGAATTCTTTGAGTTCGAACCTGATTGGTTTCGTCTCCGAGATTAAATTAGATTAGATTACAAGGGGGATCTTCAAACATACTGTTCGGCTGATCGGCTTGTGACTGGTCCTCGCCAGTCAACAATAAATCCATAAGCTCAGACACAAAAGAAAAATGTGTGTTGCTGTGTTGCAAGAGGAAATCATAAACCGTCTAGGGGTTGACATGTTGTCAAATTAAGGTTGCTCGCTCCATGAAAAATCATCTGAAAATTGATTGAATAGGTAAGCAAACTTTCTCCTTAAGCACAGACGTCTGCGTCTCACATCAAACACACATCAAAAGAGCACGCGCTTATCTTGAATCTGCTCACAAGCACAACGGTCACACTAAAGAAAGCCCCCGAGACAGGAGTGGAATGCTGCAGAACGCTTGACAGAAAATTGAAGGGAGTAACACTGACGCCTTACTCTATTCATCAACATCAAAAGCGCCACTCAATACAACCGGATAGCACCAGAAGGCCCACCAATCTAACCCTGTCAAAAGGTGGAGGGCGCCTATTATTTGCTGTCAGAATGCAGCCATCCTGTCACCAATATGATAATATAACAACTTCAGGTTAGGTTACATTGCTATGTATGCCTCGAGGGCATCTGAGCGGAAGCTTGAAAAAATCCTGTAACCACACCTGACTAAACAAAAGGGGAACCGTCTAAGAGAAACAAGAGAAATAGAAGAATTGCAGGATCAAGTTTGAAAAAAATTGGTAAGAAGTTGGAAGTTGGAAGCCAAAAAGGGAGCCGAACTATGAGAACCAGCAAAAAAAGTATGGTTTGAGCATAGTGCCAGAGAGCCTTGATGAAAGTAGTGCCAGCACACCACAGAAGACACACAGAAAGTCAAGCCAGGTGAAAAAGAAGCATCAAGTTGTGCACCACATACATACAGGCAGAATGATACAACCAGGCAGGTGCAAGCTGACTCTGTTTCAGCGCTTTGTGTAGAGAGTAAAACTTGTTTCTAAATGAACCTGCCAGCCCCCCAATCACGAGGGTCTCAAGGGATCGCAACTTTGCCGCAACTTGCTCATGGCTAGCTGTCTTGGGGGAGCTGCAATTTGTCATTGGTGCCTATTTTCTCTTCTTAGGGGTTGTTTTCGCTGATTCTATTGCTAGTGCTGCTGGCTTGGCTGGTGCTGCTGGTTTAGAAGGCGGGGGCATGCGCAACCTGGCACTGTCAAGCTGGTGCTTGAGGAGAGCGGTGCTGAGGGGCGGAAGGGGCTGGCCTGGGTCAGGGAGGCTTTCACCAGGCAGGTGTTGACGGAAGGGGAGGGGAACTGGATCTGCCCCCCATTTTGACCGTGTTGGACGCACCCCTGGCATGCACAACCAGTTCCTCCCCCCACCCACATTCCCCCCGGGCAACCCACTGAATCTGTATGGCCAGGTCCACGAGCGTGTTCTGCAGGCGTGTGTTATAACAACTTAAGATTGCTGGCCAAATGTTTTTAACAGTAGCTCAACAAGGTGCACAAGTTAAAAGGATCTGGCCTGCTGCACAAGCAGATGTAGACAGTTGCGCACCAATGGTACAACGACTAACGCACTCACAGCCTTGGAGTTACTGGCCTACACTACAGCATGGAAGTAATGCACATGCCATCAGATCCGCAAAAAATTCATACATACCGGACGAGACATTAAACAACCTGAATCTCTGTCTAAGGCCCCAGCCTCTTGGGGGGGGGTAGCCTACTACATGCAATGGACGCCCTGCCTCACCTATGCAAACGCACTGCACGCCAGGTGGGATGCAATCAATGATGCGCCTGCATTTTTAAATGATGATTGCAAGGCTTGGCCATAATTTACCTGGTAGATAAGAATCACCAGCTGACTGTCTTATGCACGCAGGCTTTGAGTTAGCTGAAATTATTTTGTCGCGCAACTTCATCACACAAGATGCCACATCAAAACAGCAGTAGAGCAGCAATCATGCCTGTTCAGTTCCTCAGCATTCGCACCTGTGATTGCGTGTGGGCTCAAAGCCTGCAGGAATAAAGGACAGTGCACGCACGTGCTGGGAAAGGATTGATAAGTAACTGCCTGCTGTGAAAACTGCGTTTTCCCCAAACAGCGATAAGTTTATGCCGGCTGTTGAAACACATGTCACCATCTCCGATTGTGGTCCATTTGGCCAATAAACGTTTCAGCAAGGCAGCAGTGCACTCATGATGACGCAGTGATCTGCCGCAATTTTCTTTCACCTCTGCCATGTGCTGCATGTCTCCCCTGTTGATGTCAGGCCTACGCAAGCTTTTTGGAGTTACTAAGGGTGTGGCTGAGGCAGCTTGTGGTGGCACGAGCATCCTCCTCACAAACTTGTTCAAAATCGCTATGATGAAAACTTGGTTCGCAAACTATTATATTGCTTTAACTATACATTTTAGCGACTTTGTTCTTAGGTGACAGGCCCCTGCCTCCCATCCCAGCCACTTGATCCCATCTTTAGTCCTTCTTGCTCTGGATGAGATGGTATCTACTTAGCAGCATTCATTTTTGGCAAATTTCCCAACATGAGCTCATTCCTAAATCCAGTGATTCCCTCAATTTCTCGTTTTCTCCTTTCCATACCCCCACCTTTCTCTCCCCTGTTGTTCCCTTTATGGTGTAGAGGAGCAGCATGTGAGCACTCTTGTTTTAATTTGTGTTTTATCAGGCAAAATCAGCCAGGCAAAAAGTTTGAAACTGGAAAATAATATCTGATTGTAATACTCAACATGGTTGTAAATGTACAAAAGCGATCATCAATTTGTTTGTGTAAAGTGTGGAGTGCTATGCTTAAAAACAACAACTGTTCATGGCTAGTTCAGGCCTTTGATTGCTTTGTAACTTTGGATACCAGCATTCAGAAGACCCTTATTAAAGGCCTTCTGGATAGGTTTCTGCCATATCCCGCATGTCCAGCTCAACTTCTCGTGGGTCATCCAGGGGTGTGACCTGAATTGAGCAAAACAAACCATACACTCCTTTTTCTTTTGCAGCTGCCAGGTACTCACATCATTTCTCTGCTGATCACAGGAGGGCATTGCATTACGCATGTTGACAAAGCCGGACAAGCACAAACGAATTTGGGAGTAACAAATTGGAAATTAATAACTCACCGCTTTGCTTTCGTCAACATGAATGACGAGGTCGAACTGGCCAGGTACGTATGCATCGAAGTAGTGGCTGCATATGACAGAAAAGGTTGCAATGTCAGAAGTGGATTAAAACAAAAATTAGAGACCAATGCAGCTTTGTGTGGCAAGCGCGATGAAACAGGAAACTAGTTTTGGCATGGATCAACTTGGCTTTCTGGCTAATGCAAAGCCATAATACAGCCACATCTCACCTCCAGCGCTCTGTTTCTGGGCGGTAAATTACACCGATTGCGCGAGTCAAGAGTAGATCCTGCACAAAACAATGTGCAAGGCTGCAGTCAAAGAACGCTTACGACTTATTCAAGGCTGGGGAAGGGAGAGGGTTGGTTGGTTGAGAGGGTACAAGTCATTACTGAAAGTAATTGGCGCGTAATAATGAGGTAAGACCGTAAGACACAAACAAGCGTTCAACCAATCTAGCCCCAAATAAGTTTCAGCAGTGCACTGTATCCTTGCATTTACGTATCTTGTGCTCCCTCCCGCTTACTCCACGAGCTCTTTCTGACACCTTTTGTTTCATCCTAAATGGTATAACCACCTCATCCTAATAGTAGAACCACAAGCATGCAAACAGGTCTTACTCCCGTTACCAGAGAGCACATTTGAAATGAAGCTTTGGGTCTAATGATTAAATTTAGTCCCACCTTGAGAATGCTGCGAGCAGGCTCAGCAGACACTTGGAGAGCAAAATTCTTGTGCCCAATGGTGTGCATAATGCCCTCGATGCTGCCTGTCATAGAAGGCCGGACGGTTTTGACCTTCATGGGCTCATCCCAATTGTCAGAGGCAGCTACAGTGCCTGGAAGTAAGGTTTGGGAGGAGAAGGTAAGATTCAGGACTAAACAAGTGCACCCCATGCAAAAGCAGGTATGTTGCCTCAGATCACCCTCTATCTCAACTAAATGGATCCAGCTGGCTGAGAGGACAACATATTTCTTGCCAATATTTATATCTCTCTCTCTCTCTCTCTCTCTCTCTCTCTATGTGTGATGATATATATATAGAGAGAGAACGAATCAGAAAACACTTTTGACCTGTGTGCGTGGTGAAGCCAATGTTGAAGGTAGACGCCTTGCCAAAGTGCTCACGAGCTAGCTGGCCGACATTGTGCTCGTCTGCGTGGAGATTTGCATTGGTAGATTGATTAACTATAAAACAACTACGCAGGAAGAGAAAAACCATTCCATATAGGGCAAGGAAACAATCTGCCGAGTACGGTGAATCAACTTCACCACAAAAAACGGAGAGCAATGGAATCAGAAGGGTTTCAGTATGTGCAACTGTCCTGTATGCATATATATCATGTCCATCTGCTTTGCTTAGCAATAGAACAGAAGACCAGATGAATTAAACTTGTTCACTATTTCATTGAATTCTCCACGATGAGAGAACCATGCAACTTGTGCTGGCTGCAGATACTGTGCTTCTACAAATGTCAGCTTTTGCAAAGGTTACACTACCATCACACAAATAACTGATTTCCAGCGTCACGCAGTTCATTAAAAACAATCACTTACTGCGGCGCCAGCTCATGTCTGTGGCCCTTGCATCGCCTAGGTGACTGTTGTGGGCCCAAAGGACAATTTTGGGCTCCACTCCTTGCCTCTCCATGTGTGCCGATACTGTTTCAGCATTCATTGGAGTATGCAAAACCTTAATATCAGTTTTTTTTTGGCCTTTTTAATGCACATCCCAAAAGAAGTTTTCTACCTCCCCTAATTCTGTGAACATTTAGAGCAGAGGAAGAAAGACATCGTGTATGGATGGCAAGCCTAGACTTTACCTAGTTTGGCAGTGTCTGCAAAGTGCGAGTCCCGCAAGTTCCTGGAAGGGAGGGCAGACAATGTCCCTAGTTTGCCAGCATTATTTACCGAGCAAACAGAAAAGGGCAGCAGGATCTGAAAATTTTGAAGGGGAACTGGCTCGAAGCCTAAAATCCCAGCAAATTAAGCCTTCAAAACATATGCTTACCAGGTGGTGTCTCTGCCGCTCCTGAAAAACATCTTGCGATAATACTCCTCCGCACCAGCCACACACATGCTGTTTGCTTCAATCTGCAAGCATTTGTAAGCAAGATACCCGTAAAAATGCACAGGAATAAGGAGGCGAGGCACAGACTCAGCAGATAAATTTGATACAACGTGTCAGAAGGCCTTGTCAGGAAGTACAACAAAAAACATACCGCCAGAGCATACTCATTAGCATCAGCACCATCCTTGTTGCGCATCTCCTCAGCTGCGTCCCACGACTGCATGAGACAGGTTTGATAATGAAATGGAGTGCCTGGAATTGACTCATTCATGCATTTAGATCCAAAGCGAACACACTAGTACGGGCATCTCAGCATTTTTACTTTTCGCATGCGTCTCAGCATTTTTACTTTTCACCCGCCTTGTTTGAATTTGCAAAACTCTGCTGCCTTGCAACACCTACCTTTCGCAAAGCTGACGCTGCTGCAGCTTCACACGAAGGCTGGTTGAACATGCCCGTAGCCATACCATAAGCTTGACTGTCAGCTCCATACCTTTTGAACAGAAAGAACAGGACACAACGTGTCAAATGCCTTTGTTGTCAGAAGAATTTGTCAGAAAGATGGCACATGACAGAACGCTTCAAGAGCAAAACAGATAAAAATAAGTTGTAAGTTGTTTTATTATGCAGTTATAATAGTTTTTGCCAATCAATGATCTCTATTATTTGCAAATTTAATCTATTGATTGCGACACCTATCATTGTTTGTAGCTATACAGTTGACTGTCAAACGTTTCTATCTCAACTCAGCATGCAAAACTTATGTGCTTGCAGTTTCACCACACCTGTCAAAGCACATGTAACGTAGTGAAACTTCACGTGCAGCCTCAGGGTCGTGCTCTTGCAGGGTTTTGATGACCGCCTCAGCACTGCAGATTTAGGAATAATAGGAAAGTTTCCATTATCATCAAAGCATCACGTTTTCATGTACACACTGCTCCTTTCTAACTGCAAGAACATTTTTTGCTAACCTAATATGTAAGAGAAAACACAGCGTGGAGGACATTGTATTCAATTATATCTTGGAAAAAAAGTCTAGGTCAAAAAAGGGATCTTGCCTGGTGTGCAGGCTGTACACATCCATGCCGTACAAGCCAACCATCCTATTAAGTGCAGCTGATTCACTGCTCTCCTGAGGATCAGATTAAGAAGGAAGACCATTTCAATGTATCACAGATGCTTTGAAATCAAAGTTTTGAGGTTCCGGGAGGTTAAGTCTCGGTGCAAGAATTAAAAGGGTGGCTGGCGGTCACAGCAAAAGCAAAAGCTCTTCCATAGCTCAAAGTTTGTGCACAACAGGGAAGACTTAAAATGCAAAACTTTTTCATCAAGCCATCTTCTTTCCTTATATTTGCCTAGTCAAGTAACCCAAGTTTGCTGCAAAGAACATGCACAAGGAGGCTTGGCTGACGTACGATGGGTCCTGCAGGAGAGGTGTCCATAGCCACACTGGTTCCCTTGGGCTTTTGCATTGTGGTTGTTTCAGCAGCAGATGAGGGAGCGCCTGTCACAGCTGTGTGTCGAAAAAGGAGTGGTTTGCAAACTCTTTGCTAAAGAACTTATAGGGGCAGCACATGCAAGATCACTCTTGAGTCTCTCGCAAACTTATCCCGCAAACTTATCCTCCAAGAGAGAGAAGAAGCCTTACTTGTGAAATACCTGCACGGAGACTTCCACCCATGATCTCTGCCTTCCGTGCAGCATTGAAGGACTTGAGCCACTCCACAAAACCCTCAAAAGCTGTGTTGCGCCACATCCATCGAGGAAAGCGCTGTGATGTGCCAATGTGTGCAGTTTGCATCTGTAAGGAAACAGGGCTACCAGGCCTACTAATATGAATAATCATACCACCTTCAAAGTTAAGTCGGAGCTTCCTTTTGGCACATGTTTAATTGCCTTTGCAAGCAAATACATTTGAAGATGCATGTAAGAAATGATTGGTCTGCCGCTTACCGTGAAACCGCTCAGCGCCTGCCGAGCAGATTTTGGTCCCACAGACAGCCCACGCACGTACTCATTTGCACGGAACATATCTGCATTTGTTTGTTCAGGGGAGGTATTCATGCACCAGCGCTTGTCTGGACACCAGGTGGAATAAGCATGCAGGTGGAATAAGTATGCACGATACAAAAGCTGGACAAAGAAGACAGCCTTTTCCTTCAGCGGCACAAACAAGGTGATCGACCCCACAAGAAACCTTGCCCCCCCCTATATAATTTAAGCCGACAATCCTTTAGCAGGCTGTTATCCTTGTTGTGAAGTGCCCTTACCAGGCCAGTCTGCCTCGCACAGCACTGCATTAAATCCTCTCTCGGCTGTGTAGAAGGCAAAGGACGAAAGGGGTGTGATATGAGCAAGTCCTTTAATTTGTGTTATGTTTGCAGAGAAGATGGACAATTACATTGTCATGCGCTACTTGGTAACGGCTTGCTTGCAGGAACAGCTAGTGATCCACAGGCCCTAGTGCTCACCAATGAGAAGCTTGGTTATCTCTGCTCTTTGATGGTAAAAGTCGTGTGTTCCATGTGAAGCTTCTCCTGCAGAAGTGCATGTTGGTGTCCATATAGCTTGAGGCAACTCCACAAAAATAGACACAAAAATACAATACAATAGACAATTTAACAGGAAGGCACTGCTTATCCAGGTAACAGAAATCTAGTCTTTTTCTGTTCAGATCGTTTATTGTCAGCTTGCAAGAAAAGTGTTCATCAAACTTTGTCAGGAGGACACGGACGCCCTGCCTCACCTATGCAAACGCACTGCACGCCAGGTGGGATGCAATCAATGATGCGCCTGCATTTTTAAATGATGATTGCAAGGCTTGGCCATAATTTACCTGGTTAATAGGTATCACCAGCTGACGGTTCTATGCACGCAGGCTTTGAGTCAGCTAACATTTTATTTCCGCGCAACTTCATCACACAAAATGCCACATCAAAACAGCAGTAGAGCAGCAATCGTGCCTGTTCAGTTCCTCAGCATTCGCGCCTGTGATTGCGTGTGGGCTCAAAGCCTGCAGGAATAAAGGACGGTGCACGCACGTGCTGGGAAAGGATTGATAAGTCACTGCCTGCTGTGAAAACTGCGTTTTCCCCAAACAGCGATAAGTTTATGCCGGCTGTTGAAACACGTGTGACCATCTCCGATTGTAGTCCATTTGGCCAATAAACGTTTCAGCAAGGCAGCAGTGCACTCATGATGATGCAGTGATCTGCTGCAAATTTCTGTCACCTCTGCCATGTGCTGCATGTCACCCCTGTTGATGTCAGGCCTACGCAAGCTTTTTGGAATTACTGAAGGTGTGGCTGAGGCAGCTTGTGGTGGCGCGAGCATCCTCCTCACAAACTTCGCTATGTTGAAAGCCTAGCTCGCAAGCTATTAAATTTATATTAGAATAAAATTTATATTTATTTTTGAATTCAGGGAGTAATTCCTTCACATGCTTTAAACCAAAATGGCGGAAAACCATGGGGCACCCATCGCTGGCCCTTAGTGCTGTCGGCGCACTTCACACGATTGATTAATTTCCTCTCGCCAATTAAATTCACCAACGAATATCCTGTCGCCAAGAGTCAACGTGATTGTTTACGTATTTGTATACATATACACAGGAACTTCTTGATGGGCTTAAAACCCAATCATTCGTGGGGCACATGAACGAGAACCGGGATTGGAGAAATTGCTGAATGAGATAACGGCTTATAGAACCGCGTATTGCAGAGCTATCTATCTGAAGCCTTGGTTGCCTCTATATTCTTGTCTGCGGCAATGGTAAGGGGCATGGCCGTCATTCGCAGCTCGGTTTGCACGACTTCGCACACCTGCAATGAAACGGTTGGGAACTGACTATCATAGATATGTAAGCCACATGCAGGAAATCAAACTGCCTTAACTAGAAGTCAGGCGAGGTATGCTTGCTTCCGCCGCACCCGTGCTTGAGCAAGCTCATCCTTGCACAGCAGTTGTGCCGTGCCGTCCCCTTGGCTTCCTATGCCTTTACCACCCCAAATGTAAGGCTGTAGAGCCGGGTGAGCAAGCACCTGCAAGTTCCGTGATCCGTGATACTAAATGATTTCACAGTGATTGCAACTGAAGCAAACTGAAGATGAGACCCTCCAGCATGATGAGTAATGGGAGCTACAATAGCATAGAAATGAGCATGAAGAATAGTACAGCCCTATCTCGAATTCCCTGAAGCACTGACTTTCACACAACCTGTTGTATGATCAGCAAAAGCACAGCCTGTGCAAGTTCAGCACTCGCTTGCACACGCATCCTAGTATTGCAGGAGCCAAGCAAGGAGAGCACACCCACGTGGTTCATGTGAACACTGGACTGGAGCCTTTTTGTAACGGCTAGCCCATTTGTTTCAGCACAGGCTTTTAGTTTCATTTAGCACCAATTCAACACACCTTGTGGAGCACCGGTGCGGTGAGCTGGTCTGGACACAGAGGACCTGCACGGCTGTCAAATTCTTGTTGTGACTCGCACATCAGGGACCTGCAAGCGAACCCGCACGTGGACATTTTCAGAAATGGCTCAGAAGTCAGATTCCCAATCAGCTGTTCCCAGCTGCAAGGACGGCATCCGTGTTGCCATTCTAGGCACTATTAATTACGTCACACACACTCACCCAATAGCACGAGCATCTCCATCCGCCATCGCATGCCGCACACGCTCGATTAAAGCACCGTTCACGATGCCTAATAACTCTTGTAAGCGCTGCTCCAATGCGTTTTTCGCCACAGGGTACGCTTCTTGCAATGCAGTTAGAATCCTAATAGTGTCCTTGGCTGCTTTCAGATCCACGACTACCAGATAGAGTGGGACTGCATTGCAACATAAAAGCAAATCAACAAGCCCATCAATTGCAAGGTCTAGGAATAGCGATAAAAATTTAAAGGCTCTAATTAACGTGATGTGGCATACACACACCAATAAGGCACTGTGCACAAGGAATTCACAATTTGTTTCTAAATGAGCTCGTTAAGCAAGCTCGTCAACACGCTTTCTGACTAGAGCGTTGACGCGCTTGCTGACCGAAAAAAATTTGAGGGAGCATTCACTCCCATCACAAGAGCCTCATGGTCAGCTGATGCCTTTCTTTTCTTTTCTATCTATGTTTTAAATGCATGAATGCGCAAAAACGAAATTTCTGTCCTAAAACACTGAAATTCTTTTCCCCACAGTACTTCAGTACAGCAGTTCAGTTAGCTGTCATAGACAGTCAAAATGTCCTTCAAACCAAGCTCACCAGAAAGGTAGGTAGTCTGCACGTCCAGCTGTGCACCCTTGAACGTCATCACGATCGGAATGCTTCCATAAGCACAGGCTTGGTCCATGCGCCCTGCATAGAATAAAAAAGACCCCTCCTAGATTACAAGGCTACCAGCACGGTGCTCAAGTGACCTGAAAGCTCAGATCAGGCTCCTGCTTTCAGAGACTAGATCTTGGCATGCATGACCTCCAATCCCTTAAACCCTTCAAGTGTCTCTTGAGATATTGGTGAAGGTTGCTGGTCCAAAGTCTCCTTTAAATCCTTCATCCCACTTGACAAGTCTGTTACCGTGCTCTCAGTTTTTCAAACTTGTGTGGTGGTTTATGAGCTCACCTCCCCATGCAATACCACTCACCACACTTGCTGGGGGTCAGAATTTCTCCCTGATAAGCTATCTCCATTTCTTCTCGAATTGAAAGGCCCAAGTCATACACAGCGCTGAAGGCACGTACGACCTGCGACGAAATCGATTCATGTTGGGGGCAGTCATTAAATGGTGAGAAAATGGTGGAAGGGAAAAGGAGGCGAAAAAGACAACATAATCTCTCTCCATTGATGGAGAATGGAGCCGCTTTGGTACCGGGCACCATCAGATCGTCTGGGACAAATGGAATGAAGTTGCGACCATGCCGATAGCCTTGTAATCAATCAAACCTGCTCCTTTACCAGACATCATAATGTCGAAATGCAAAGTGTTTGACACTGTTTAGGACCTAGGCACCGACAGGAGCAGGCAGGCAGAGGCATTGTAAAAACGAGCTGGCTGCCTACCATGACGCTAAGTGCAGCCGAGGAAGACAGGCCCTTGGCAATTGGAAGCGTGGAGTGGTAATTATTCACCTTCAGTCCCCTCACTCTGCTACCATACAGCTGCAGGATGCGGCACGCAGTGCCAGCAAAGTACGAAAAGAAGCCAGGTCCCTGGGCCTCTAGTAATTTTCATACGCATGTTTATGTGTGTGTGTTTGTGTGTGTGTGTGTGTTTGTGTGTGTGTGTGTTTGTGTGTGTGTGTGTGTGTGTGTGTTGTGTATGTGCGTGTACATTAACGAACAGATGTCAACAAGTAGCTGTTCAAATTTGCCAGCCATATAAAAAGTTACGTCATAGAATTGAAGCATTTGTCTTGAGCATTTTCTTTTGTGACCTATATTTTAGGCTAAGACACCACAAACCGTTCAGTAGCGCTTCCTCTTCAAAGGGAATCTCGATCATTGTCGTGGCCCCACTCTCCTGGGTTGATTCCATGACAGCCACCTTTGTTCGTCGAGTCAGGGAAAACGACAATTGTAGAGTAGGGTGTATTAAGACAAGCCAGCAGGACCTGGCCCCAACAGGCGGACAAGGGAAGGAGCAAAGAAAGAAACAAAGTCAAGAGAAGCAGAAAGCAAACAAGAGGTGGGTGTCCCTGTTAAATGTTGCGGACCCATACGAAAGGCACCGCCTCCTCTCCGCTCTTTCCCTCAGTGTGACACTGACGTAGTGCGTGCGTGCGCTGTGCACACTACTCATGCAGATGCATCCACTTACAGGCTTGTCTAGCGCATGTGCCCGTGCAAATAGACCCTCTTGTGTACCAACAACAATGGTTCGGCCCTCTGAAATCAAGGCGTTTTGTCTGCAAGGGGTAGCAAAATAGGCAGGTGTTGCGCGTACATGGAGACATGAAACGCAGATGCGCAATAGCATGGGATCACCAGTTAACACAGATGCGCCAGGGTGTATTAGAAACACTGAAACAGTGCACATTTTGAGGCAGCAGCTCAAGATTTGACGACCATCTACATACGAGAAACTGTACGACCGCGCAGACGTCTGCAACATGGCATAAAAGCACCAATGCAGATCAGCAGTGTGGAACTGCACCAGAACGGGCATGTTAAGTTGAAGAGCCTCGTTTGTCGAGGCAGGTACACATTACACAACTTTATTGATGTTTTGGCAGGGAAAGCAAGAAAAGAGGCAGGTAACCATACCAAGACTAAGCAACACCTACAGTTGATACCCGCCAGCCCAATCAGAGTGCTCACCAAACCTGCACGTTGCAGGTGCGTTTGCATATTGTTAACATGTGTACGTTTCCTCGTCTTATTTACGAGCATTTTGCTTTTGTATGTGTTGTGTATGAACTTGCATGCTTGCTTGCGGCCGCGTGCGTGCGTGCGATGCGTGTTCATGTATGTGTGTGTTTAGGTGTGTTTGTGTGTGTATGTGTGTGTGTCTGTGCTGCACATTGGTTCTTCCAGAAGAAGAAAAAGGCAGATTGCCTTGCAGTGTGCATCAAATTAGCTGGGAAGTGTGGTTATTTGGCATGCCGTGCCCAGGGATACAAACGTGTGTGAGTGAGTGAGTGTGTGTGACTGTGTGTGTGTGACTGTGTGTGTATGTGTGTGGTGTGTGTGTGTGTGTGTGTGTGTGTGTGTGTGTGTGTGTGGTGTGTGTGTGTGTGTGTGTGTGTGTGAGTGTGTGTGTGTGTGTGTGTGTGTGCGTGTGTGTGTGTGTTTGTGTGTGTGTGTGTGTGTGTGTGTGTGTGTGTGTGTGTGTGTGTGTGGTGTGTGTGTGTGTGTGTGTGTGTGTGCGTGTGTGTGTGTGTGTGTGTGTGTGTGTGTATGCGTGCTTGTATGTGTGTGTGTGTTTGTGTGTGTATGTGTGTGTGTGTGTGTGTGTGTGTGCGCGTGTGTGTATGAGCTTGCATGTTTCATACAGGCATAGTCTTCCAGAGCAGAACACTTCGTAGATTTCTCCAGTATGTGGCGCCATTTTAAATAATTCCGATGCAACCAATATTGGAATGGCCATAAAAGTCAATAAATTGGTCAAACTTGGAATGCGAGGTACAATTGAACATTTATCCAAATTAAAAACAAACAACCTGATCCTGGGCCCAATAAACCTTCTGACGTAAGATTCATGCGTTGTTTCCTGCTCCCTCATGCTACTTTCATTGTGTCGAGCAAACGCCTTTACACGCCTCTTACGCACACGCAGGCCTGCGCGCGCGAGTCTGTGTGTCCTTTTGGTCGGACGGATCTAGGCAGCCCCAGCGAATGCATCCCAGGAATTCCAAACCCGCTCGCTATTTGCCGCTGCTCTCCAATTTCCCCCCCGAGATACAAGGGCTGATTTGCCCTCCACCCGAAGGTCCTGGGAATTTGCCGGTTGACAGCTCTCCTGCCACCAAGCGGCAGCCCCAGCCCCAGCCCCAGCCCCAGCATCACCACCAGTATCAGCCCCATCAGTATCAGCCCCAGCCCCAGCCCCAGCCCCAGCATCTCCATCAGCACCAGCCCCAGCACCAGCCGTGCAGTCGGTTTACGGAGTGGGACCAGAAAAGGGAGGAGGGAA
>Ga0307960_1000823_pt1 | contig 17506 bp, 18 predicted proteins | sample OrgLakmetagen542_FD_201832 | JGI IMG/M metagenome (GOLD analysis project Ga0307960, IMG submission 201832) | Saline water microbial communities from Organic Lake, Antarctica - #542 | ecosystem: Environmental > Aquatic > Non-marine Saline and Alkaline > Saline | place: Antarctica: Organic Lake... | reverse complement strand
CTCTCACAAATGCATGGTGTGCTAGAGCAAGTGGTTTAGCAAGAGCTTGAGCAGAATGTTTTGCTATGAACAACTCACGTTCTTGATTTGTTTAGGGCCCTTGCAAATGTTGGGGAGAGGCCTAGTGACAAAGCGACAATTCTTAACAGGACGTTCAGACATCTCTTCGTTCCTTCGACTTGTGCACACGACTAATGCATTGTGCATTCCGTGCATTCCGTGCATTCCGTTCCAAGCCTCCTGATTCTAGTGATTCCGTTCCAAACCTCCTGACTCTTAACACCAGCTGCACGTTTGCACATCTGATACACAGGGAGCACCTTGGTGACACACAGGAGGGCGGCAAGCGGACACACACACACAAACACACACATACATGCACACGCAACACACGCGCTCACACCTGCAGCATGGAGCAGTTGTCTCCAATGACAGCGGTCTCCCCAATGACCACTCCTGTGCCATGATCCAAGAGGATGCCCTTCCCTGCAACGTGTTGACAGTCGCATGTGAGCATGTGAATTGTGGTGGTCCCGGTCCCCCACCCACGCCCACACACGTGCGCACAGATGCGCGCACATATACACACAGGCAGAAACAGATGAATAAACAGAGAAACATACTTGCACACAAGTTCACCCACTTCAACAGCCTACCCCACCCCCACTCAGCACATCATACTCCCTTATTAAGTGAAAGCCCACTGCTGGTGCTTATTTTGGCGAGATGAATCAGATTTGCAAGGACTAGTTTCTACCCTTTACCCCAGAGCAAGTGGTAGGTATGCCTTCCTAGCATTTCCTATCCACCCATTCTCCAGTCTCTCGGCCCGTTTCCCTCAGATTCCTCAATACACCACGGCAAACCGCGCTGCCCATATCTGACATAGAACCATAAAAGACATTGTGCCTACATCTACCAAGGGAACTGACAAAGCCAACAGATGTACAGCTTAGCTCTATGAGAACCTGCTTAATTGTCGCTGCAGCATCTCAATTGTTTACAGCAAAGCTCATGCTTATGTCATAGCGACCAGAAAAGGCCGGCAAATGTAGACTTATTCAATCGCTCGGCAATGCCAGCCCTGTGACATGCTTGCCTTCTAATCGACCGTGACACCCTCCTGTGCCTGCAATCGGGTGGGTGTCAACTGCAAGCACTTCAGAGGCCCTGTTGTACAACCCCAGTGCTGTGACGCACTAGCCTCGTACATTATTTTGGCGCCTGTGGAAAACCCACCTATGCGTGCACCCGGATGGATGTCGACCGCAAACACTTCAGAGGCCCTGCTCTGCAACGCCAGTGCCATGACACGCTTGCCACGAATCCACAGGGAATGAGCGACTCGGTGGGTCTGGATGGCCTGGAAAAGGAAGGGCCACAGGGTCAGGGACAAAGTGTAGTGCTCGGTGCTCAATCACTGGTCGGTTAAAAAAGGGAGGCACTGCAATCGTCTGTTTTGGGTGCAAACACCAACAAAGCGGGGCAACCAGCATCATATCGTCTTTCAAAAGCCGATTTACTGCACCAGATGTCGCAGCATGAGGGTGATCTTGATTTGAATGAAAACATTTAATAAAGCAGGTTGCACATGAAGAGCTGCCAACAATTCGTCATTTCAACGTCAGCGGAAGCTGCAAGGACAAAGACTTCACACGTATAAATATTACGCACAGAATCGCGCAGCTGGCCGACTGAGTACCCTTACATACAATGATGTAATGAAGTATCAGTCATTCAGGCAACTTTTTTCCAGCATCCTCTACATTGAGACATCTACTCAGGTCACTTGATGGAAAGAACGTAGCAATCCTCTACTTTACCTGGAATCCCTTGCAGTTCAGGATGACTTGCACCATGCTGATGCATGCAGGGTCCTACAAAGGCAGTTATGACAGCAGGGGTCAGCGGCAGCAGCAGCAGCAGCAGTAGGTGCATCATTGGTTGTGACGGCAGAAGCAATAGCTATAGAAGCAATACCAATAGCGATTGCAGTAGCGGCACTTATAGCTGGCCGCAGAAGAAGCAGTGGCATCTGCCACAGATCTAACGGCTGTGGCAGCCCCTCGAGGATCAGTAGGAAGAGAAAGTGGCTTCCTCCATCAAGATGTAGTGCACGCATTACAGGAGGCTCAAGATTTCCTGTGTAGGTAAGTGGGAATAGAGCAGCCAAACGCCCACATCCACATCCATACCCAAACCCACACTTACATTAACATCCACATCTACATCCACAGTCAAACCTACACCTACACCTACACCCACACCCACGTCCACGCCCACGCCCACACGCACGCCCACGCCCACGTTCACGCCCACGCCCACGCCCACGCCCACACCCACGCCTAAGTCCGCAACCGCACCGACATCCACCCTCATTACCCGCTCAATGCCGGCCTCCACGTCAGCCAAAGCTCCGCAGCGCATGTCATCATCAAGGCTCAGTACCTGGTGTAGGGACACAAGCATCAAGGTTATTCCTAGGCTTGCGCTCCAAGCCATCACCGAGGCCAGTCTGGGTAATTTGGGACGGACAATGTGTCTGGATAAAACTTGGGCATCTGGTATTAAGCTTGACTTGTAAGTGTAAAAGAGCAGCAGTTTACGCGAAAACAAGCTGGTGAAGTGCGCACCCAAAGAATTTCTATGACTGAACACATTGGACTGGCCATTGTTTAAAGCCATCAAAAAGCATTTAAGCCCATCTCGAGAGGGCACTGCTTGACAATTAATGACTTTCATAGCAGCTTAATTTTTGGATCCGCACTACGCATACAATCGTAAATCTTGAAAAGTGCGGCCAAATCCCTATCAAGCAACACCTCCCTTGAGTCCACTCACGTCCACAAAGATCTCAAACAGCTGGGTGGGCAACAGGGTTGTGTCTGCCAGGCGGTTTGCAAGCACAAACGCCAATGCTTTCTCAAAGCTGCAAACAGAAGGAATTGAGAGAAAAAGGGGGGAATGAGTTGTGCGGCTGGAAAAAAGTTACCTCTGATTGACTTTAAAATGGGTCTTGGTGGTTTTAGTTTCGGTCAGTTCTGAAAGGTGCCTTAAACTGCCCCAATTTGCCTCTGAGTGGGCAAGCAGGGAGAGCGCATGATATCCTTTTTGCTTCGCTTTGGTGTTCTTGCTTCACAATTGCTACAGCAGCAATTTCAGTGGAATGGTCGCGGTTTTGAGGCCACCTCAAGCTCAGATCTACTGGCATGGGTGGCGTTGATTGTCCTGGCTCACGAATAGCTGGTGCATCATACTCACACGCTGATTGACAACACACTTGCCTGTCATGGGCTAGGATGGACGCGTATAGAAAGGAGGACAGCAGCGGCTCAGAGGCAGCATCTGCAGCGGCCTCTTGCCTGCGCAGGAAGGGGAAATGATGCAGCAGTACGAGCGCAACGTTGGTTTTCACCACTGGTGTATGCTTTACGGCAACTAATGCCAGCTTAATTTTGGTGTTTCAAGTGCTACGTCAGAGTGTTAATCACATAATTTGCGCGTGTGCACGCGTGTGTGCACGTAGATTACACCCCCAATGAGCCCCCCCTTCGTGCAAACTTACTCAAACAGATGGCTCTTAGTTCAATTATGTGTTATGATGTACCTGATCCTCTGCCAAATGGCGTCCTCCCTCTTCCACTTGGCTTTGGTGCCCGCGCCGGGACGTGTGGAGGAGGGGTCCAGGCCCTCCTGACAGGGGAAAGGTCGGCCTGTGAGGCTCACCAGGTAGGAGGGGAACGCAGAGCTTCCCCAATCCAAGTTCTCTTGGGAGCCCGCAGTATTCTGCCCCCTGAAGCTCCCCTTCACTCCCTCACTGCTGCTTGATTTACATGACACATTGCGTGAAGAAGGAGCAGAGTCCATGAATGAGTGGCGGGGATGAACGCATCCTGCCACGGCTCTCTGTTTTGGTGTGCAAGGTGAAGAGAGAAGCGGAACTCCTTGTTTGGCTCCCAGCATGTTTTTCAAGAATAAATTAATAAAAAGTTGCCCTTTCCTTGCAAAAGCCCTAGTCCCAAGTGATCAGAATACCTGTATTCTTTCACGAATTTAAATGTTTTCTCTTATTAATGTTGCGTATGCTTACCATGCAAGCTGTGGTATGGTAACAGGGCGGATGTAACTCAGGTGTACTGCTCTTACTGTTTCCCATGGATCTCCAGATTCCTCTCCTCGGTGAGTACCTACTCATGCCCGTTGTGACAACTCATAGGCTAAACATGTCAACAAAGGACTCATGCGTAAAGAAAGGAAGCGATTTAGTTGCACGTGACCTGTCAAGCACACCCTTGCGCTGAGGAAGTACTCTTCATTAAACAGCAACAGGGATGGGAGAAATAGGGGCCATCATCAGTGAACAAGATGTTCTTACGCTTGCACACCTGCAAGCTTGAGACCTTTGTACCTTCAACAATTTCTTGTGCGCCTACCTTTTGCTTGAAACCTTTCTATACATCTTGTGACCAGCAAATATCTAATTCAAGGGATGCACCTGTTTGACGATCTTAAACATGCAGGAGATGAAGCGCAAAGTCAGACTCCTGTGCCTTCATCTGACGGGGGTAGGGCTTCTGTGTTCAGCAAGCTTCTGTTGTCCTGGCTCTCCCCTGTGCTGACCGGTGCAAGGAGACACGCGCTGGACAGGAGCTCTTTAATCACCTTGGACCCAACCCTGACCCCTCGAGTGTGTGGTGGAGAACTTGGTTGTGCGTGGAAACAGGTACACTGCAACTCTCCTCCTCACCCATGCAGATCTTTCATCGCAGCTGGGATAATCGTACCTGGCACTCTTCAAACAAAAAAGCACGCTGAAGCTGCTGCACAGACACAGAGGATGATCTGAGATGCCGTACGACCTACAATGTGCGTACGTATCCCTGCTCCTCTTCAGGAGCAAGAGCACGCAGCGGCCGAGCCTCGCCCCCCATCTTTATTGAGAGCGGTGGCACTGCTGTACATGAGTGAGAATTGCGTTTTGTGTGTTATAAAGGTGAGCTGCAGGCATGTGCAAGAACTTATTCATATGCATTAAGGTGTATATACTAAGCCATCTTTTGTGACTGACAAAGACGTACATGGCAAGGGATATAACACAGATTCCGTTTTCTCTCCAATCCATAAGTGCCTGAGAGTTAAAGTTTGCACGATATGTGCTAATTGGAGGTGCTCTTTTAATCTTTTGCCTACACACTATGTGCTTACACGTTTGCGCACACAGTTGTTCCACGATGGGCTCGGCTTCCTTGTCCCTTTGATTTTGAAATCACTGGTCAATTGGCTTGCCTCTCCCCCTCTCTCTCCTTCCCCTTCATCTCCTCCTCCCGTCCCACCCAGCTATGGAGAAGGTGTTGCATTTGAAACCGATGGAGCTTCAGAGGGACCAGAATTGGCAACCTGGTTCTGGCATGCTCGCGAGGTCGTGTGGGAGGTTCTGCAGGTGTGTGAAAAACGCTGAAAATATTGTGTAAGCTATAAGGTGTGCAGTGTTTTGGTAAGGCTCTGGCAAGTTTGTGCATTGGTTGAGAGCTGCTCTTTATGCATGCCGATCATAATCAGAGCAGACGTCTAATTGAACCTCAAGTTGAAGTATATGAAGTGGATCTGCGTGAGTAACGGCAAAAAAAATTTCTTTGTAGTGTGTGTACGTGTTTCAAGCCTCTCAGCTGTAAGGTGTGCAAAATGGATTGCCCTAAAGTTGTAAGCAAGGAGAGTAAAGAAAGAACTTGTCATTGGCAGGAAGGTACAGTTTGCCTTGTTTTGCCTTGTTTCTCCTTGAAATCGCGTCTGTATTGCCCTAAGATTTCCATACCCTTTCCACCTTGTCTGAATGCACACAGGATCTTGGCCCCCAAGGCCGCCTGTTTGGCATTTCATGTGCTATGGGGTTGGCGCTGGTTGGCATTGTACGCGCTGTTTTGTCAGGATTGCTGAACTGGAAGCTGGTGGGTGCAGCTAGGCAGTGCGTGCTTTGCTTTGCAGGCACCTTGTGGTTGCGGCTCTATGGTTTTGCAAGTTCATGTTTAGTCATTAAAATTTGGCACAGATGCCTAATGTTACACTGCTGACATTGATCAGCAGTGATAACATTAGGTTATCACTAGTCATATAATTTGGCACAGATGCCTGATGTTATCACTGGTACAGGGAAGGTGGAAAGAAGTTGTTGATAATTTTCAATCTGTCTTTTTGCACAGTTATTTCTACGTACGCACATTGCTACATACGCACATGCTACGTACGCACATAATGCTTATATATACTCAGAGAGGCTCCCTTGCGAGTATTATGTGATGCACCAGCAATACATAACAACGATTCTTCACCTCTTTTCTTTGCTATTGCTTATTGCGTTTCCCTCCTGCATGTATGGGCATTGGGCATGCATTGATTAGACAGAAGTCAGTATTGCGTTTTCCTCCTGCATGTATGGGCATTGGGCATGCATTGATCAGACAGAAGTCAGTGCTTGTATCATGTTCATGCATGCCATTGACTTACAGCAAGCTCACATATATTGTATGATCAGACAGAAGTCAGTGCTTGTATCATGATCATGTATGCCATTGACTTACAGCAAGCTCACATGTATTGTACTATCAGACAGAAGTCAGTGCTTGTATCATGTTTATGCATGCCATTGACTTACAGCAAGCTCACATGTATAGTATCTACCCTGATCCTGTACCTTCTTTGGCATGTCAGCATCCTTCCAACCTTTCTTACAAGAACCTTGTTAGGAATTGAACTAGAAAATGTCTGTTTATCTTTTGACTCTACCATTTATACCTTTCAGCTTTCTGGCATGTCTTAGTAACTTTCTGTACAAAAACACTCTCTTCCCTGTGCTGTCTAACCGCTCACTCGCAGAGCCGACTACAGTGCCGTTTACGTGCCGCCCTTACGGTGTGCCTTTACGACAAAGCCCTAACAGTGAAGCAAGGGAGCACATCCTCTGCCACCAGTACACACTCCACGCAGCTGCAGCAGCAGCAGAAGCAAGCCCAGCAGCAGCATGCACAGACGCCACCAGACCTGAGCACTCTCGTGGGTGTGGATGCCTCTGCCGCTACCAACATTTTGATCTCTGTCCAAGAGCTCTGGTCCCTTCCCTGCCAGCTTGCACTCGCTCTTTACCTATTGTACGCACAGGTGCGCGGTCTCATGGTCACTTGCAAGCTTAGCTGAATGTATGCCCGCGCTGATGTGCATCCATTGCCCTTCTTTTTTTAAATCAGGCATGCTGTTTTTTGTACGCACGGGTTTGCAGTCATGTGCTGAGGTGCATTCATTGCCCTTGCTTTATAAGATCAGTCACTCTTCCGTTTGTACGCGCAGGGCTCAGTCACGTGCATGCTCAGCTGAAATCATGCAAATTGCTAGGAAGGTGCCTGTGCACTTACTTTCCTCCTTTCCTTAATCAGATGCTTCCATCTGGGTCCTTAAGCCAGAAATGTATTTGCTTTTGTGGGCATCCTTTCAATGTATTGCTGCCCATAACAAATGTCGTTCCTATCGTGGTTGTCACACTTCAGGTGCGCTTTGCCTTTGTGGCAGGCTTGGCGGTCGCTCTTCTGCTGTTTCCTGTAAACCAGATGATTAGTAAAGGGATTCAACGAGCGAGCGTCCAATTGATGAAAGCCAAGGATGCGCGTGTGGGAGGTGGGAGGCAGAGGGGGAGGGAAAGAGAGAGAAAAAGAGAGAGAGAGCGAGAGGAGATGGTGTGCAAATCCATACTAATTTTTTAATGCAGCCAGAAGTCGAGCGCAGCCTTTTGATGCTGTTCCAAATGCAAGCGTGTTACTGCTTACAAGTTATTAGTGCTACTGTTTCTGTTACTTACAAGCTTATACGTCTTAGGCTGCATGATGCAATGTTGATCAAAGTTTTTGCCTTTCTCGTATAGAAGACGCTGTGAAGGCAGAGGTGATGACGCAATTCAGGAAGTTGGAGCTGATGCGTGTGTTCAATCAATATCACATGTGTGTGACTAGTATCACATGTGTGTAACCCTAATATCACATGTGTGTAACTATTATCACATGTGTGTGACCCTAATAAAACATGTGTGTAACCCTAATAACACGCAGCAACGGGAGAATTGCTTCGTGGGGCAAGGGCCATCAAGATGCTGTGCTGGGAGGGGGTCCTTGCTCATCGAGTGAGTGCGTATGTGTGTGTATGTGTAAGTATGTGTTTGTATGTGCCTGCCTGCCTGCCTGCCTGTGTGGTGGGGAAGGGCAAAGTTTGCAGCTTAGAACAAATCACCCTACCTGAGCAGCATTACACACGGGTTCATATTTCATTAGTAACCTTTTAACTAAGGAGTTGCTTTTAAATGAGAAAATGTACAAATAATGAGCTGCTTTAACAATTGAGAGGCCATACTACAACCCTCTATGCACCTTGTCAGGACCAAGGTAATGTAAGATACTTCTTCCCATAATCATCACATCTCCAAAGCATCCAAGCATACTACAACCCTCTGTCTACCTTGTCAGGACCAAGGTAGTGTAAGATACTTCTTCACATAATCATCACATCTCCAAAACATCCAAGCATACTACAACCCTGTGTCTACCTTGTCAGGATCAAGGTAATGTAAGGTACTTCTTCCCTTAAACTCCACGTGTCCAAATCATATAAGGGCCCAACTACGCACTACAATGCCGCAAGACATGGCTTGACTGGGTTGCACACAAAAACCTGTTTTCTTCAGATCACCAAAGCACGCAAGGAGGAAATGTCTGCCCTGGCCACACGCAAATACCTGGATGCGCTCTGCGTGTTTTTTTGGGCCACCACCTCTTTGCTGTTCACGTGAGTAGTTTCCACCATCTTGCAGCTGCTTCTTAAGCTGTTGTTTACTGTAGCTCAGAAGGTCTTATCATAGCATTCAAAACTGTGATGTTTGTTTTTAACAGAGTAATATAATGAAATGAGTCAGATTGCATTATCTGGCTTGCACCGTCAACCATGCGCACCTTGCAATTGCTTGCTAGCCCTGTCTACCGCGCAGGAACTCACGCGACCAATGAATTTTATAAATAGCGAATTGTAGGCTTTTATCACCACTTACCTTGGTTTATATCTTTTTCATTCTTCCAGGTGCCATTTTGCTTTACTACAGGCTCTATTGACAGCGACAGAACCACGAACTGTAAAGTTCTCTGACCTTTGCTTGTGCCATGTACGTTGTTACAGGTGCCTGACCTTTGGCTTGGTCGCTGTTCTCCGGATCCCTTTGTCAGTGGGGTCAGCTTTTGCCACGATTGCTTTGTTCCAGGTGACCAAACCACAGCATCAACGGAGAAATCCATCATACCATGTGGTTCTACAGGCTGTGTGCATGTCTTTTTGCGGCAACCTGAACAGTGTTGAGGTTTCTTGGCTGTGCTGCTTGTACTGTTGTGTAGCCGTGTTACATTTTGATTGCACTTTTTGTGAACACAGCCTTCATATTGCAGTACTGATTACTTGCCCACACTCGCGTCTCTAGGCATGTTTGTGCTTATCTTTTGCATATTCAATTGTAAAGCCTGTCTAGTTATTTGCCCGCACTTGCGTCTCTAGGCATGTTTGTGCTTATCTTTTGCATATTACAATTGTAAAGCCTGTCTAGTTATTTGCCCGCACTCGCAATTCTAGGCATGTCTGTGCTTATTCTTTTGCATATAACAATCGTAAGGCCTGTCTAGTTATTTGCCCGCACTCGCAATTTTACGCATGTCTGTGCTTATTCTTTTGCATACAACAATCGTAGAGCCTCTCTACAGAGAGTCTGCACCGGCTGGCTTGCTTTAAGTCACATACGCTGAAGCAATCAGCCAGGCCAGAGTGACACTTCCCTGCCCCATATTATCTTATAAGTAGGGTTGGCCAGAACCATATATATACGGTGTATGTACGGTATTTTTGGCAGGAAATTCACCAAATATACGGTCATATACGGTGTATATATACGGTTCTGGCCAACCCTACATAGAAGCACAGTATAGGCTGTGTGCATGTCTTTGTATCAGGTGACCAAACCACAGCATCAACGGAGAAATCCATCATACCATGTGGTTCTACAGGCTGTGTGCATGTATTTGTGCGGCAACCTGGACTCTATTGAGGTTTCTTGGTTGTGCTGCTTGTAATATCGTGTAGGCTACACGGTGTGCGCATTAACAAAGGTCGCACCGTAACCATTACCTCTCATTCACACACACCTTTTGTGTGGCCCTCTTCATTTCCTCCTCACAGTTGCTCATTATGCCTCTAAACGCGCTACCCCCCGTCATCAATGGAGTCCTCGAAGCCATGGTCTCGTTCAACCGCCTGTGCAGCTACCTCTCACTGCCAGAGCACAGCCCTGTGTCTGGCACTGACACACTCAATACAAGGCCGGCAGCAACACCAGCAGCAGCTCCTGGCAGCAGTGCTTCCTGCGTAATAGCCCCACCAGCTGTGGGGGGTAATGTGGCAGCCATGTCCCAGCAAGCCATCAGCGCCTCAAATGTGCCTCCAACACCACTGCTCCACCAGCCTCCGCCGCAGCAGCAGTTGTCGTTGCCTGATCAGGGGTTAGTTAAAGGCGGCGTGGGCCATGGTTCGGAAGCAGCTATGGTCAACGCTTCGTTTTCTTGGTCCAGATTTAGCAGCATATGTGAGAGACCTCCACAACAGGTGCAGCAGGCACAGCGGCGGCAGGAGCAGCAGAGACATGCGTGGTACAGCAGCCTGTGCTTGCACGACATCTCCCTTGACATTCCGCGTGGCAAGCTGACAGTCATCGTGGGCGATGTGAGTGCTGTTGCTGCTGCTGTTGTTGTTGTTGTTGTTGTTGTTGTTGTTGTTGTTGTTGTCGGGCTGGCCTGCTACAGGCAATTTGTATGTTGCGCTTGTACTAAGTTTCCCGGGTAAAGTTGTACTAAATTCCTTTTTGGCAGAGCAGTACTCATCCACACTTTATTTTTATCAGGACACAGGCCCAGCGCAGTTCTCTGCGACGAATTGGAAAACAGAATGAGTTTAGGCCGCAAAAGCGCTTTTTATGTATATCAAGTTGATTGAATCAACGAAAGGGGCTGCTTTTGGTTATAAGTACCATAGATTTCCTTAACCATAGCAGGCAAAGTAGACTCAACAAGAGAAGAAATAGAGGGTCTGACAGAATAGGCTCCTGCATCTCTAACTGCATAACACACATAGCCTGGTCTACCGACGCAGGTTGGCTCCGGGAAATCCTCCCTCCTTGCAGCGCTCCGTCGTGAAACGCATCTGGTGGGTGGCTCACTGAGCACCTCTGACTCCCTGAATGGTCTGTGTCAGGGTGGCGTGGCTTACTTGAGTCAGAGCCCTTGGGTCTTCAGTGGTACCATCAGAGACAACATCTTGCTCGGCAAGCCCATGGTACCAACACGGTATTTGGAGGTAGGAATTGCGGTCGTGTGTGTGTTATGTGTGTGTGAGTGTGTGCGTGAGTATGTGTGTGTGTATGTGTGTGTGTGTGTGTGCATGTCAGGTTGAGGCGGCAGGTGCGCAGATTTGTTCTAGGGGCTGCTGATTTTTGCATGAGTGATTGAAATTATATTTTAAGGGCTTTAGCACACCCTTTGCAAGTAATCTCAGAGGTGCATCTTTGTACATTGCAGGGTGCTGTTCATAAAAGACACCTTACTGCAATTCCGAAGCGTGTCCAACACGCTTTCATGCTCAGTACCCTACCCAAGTGACTCCTTTTTTTGCAAATTCCTACAAACTCCTACATATGTCAAAGGTGGTGTTCTCTGTTTTTCATCTTTTACCTATGCAGATCCTGGATGCCTGTGCCCTGTGGCCAGATCTGCAAGCCATGCCCCTGCAGGATAACACCCCAGTCGCTGCAAGGGGCACCTCACTGTCAGGCGGCCAGCGTGCAAGGTGAAGGCTTGAGCTCGGCTGGAGGGTGTGTCCTGTTGATTCAGTTTTTCCCCTAGCTGGTAACCAAATTTGAATTTTTGGCCTGAACCAAGTAGGTCAGAACTGTACAAGCTCAGTACAATGTTTTGCCACAGCATTCGCTACAGAAAAATGCACCCAGCCAACTTACTTCAGCTGCTTCTCGAAATTGTTACACATTCCATGCGTTAACTGCCTTCACGTATTCGCGTTGTTACCAATTTGCAGGCTTGCGCTGGCACGAGCGCTTTACCAACAATGCAGCGTGTTTCTGCTGGGTGAGTGGATTGCGGATCCTGGTCGATCACAAGATTTTTTGGAACCTAGAAAGAAGAATCAATTTTGCCTGTGTGGGCTTAGATCCACCTGGTAATGTGAGATCATTGCTCAGCAGTAACGTCTTTGCATTCCTAATCAATGCCGGGGATGAAATATCTGTATACGTACAAATAGTTTTGCTTACAATCAAAACTGTGCGCAGTTTCGGGAACGTGTCATGTTGTGCGCTTCAACGACCCACACACATTTCATACGCATAGTCTTTCCTGCTTCACTTGTTTAAAGCGCACCATCACGCTCACCCTTTTTCCTATCAAACCTGCGCAGATGATGTCCTATCCGCCCTGGACACACGCACAGCAGCGCACATCACGGACAAGGTTCTGGTTGGGCGGAAAGGGAGGGCAACAGCAGCAGCAGCCCTCCCTTCCACAAGTAACGGAGCACCAGGCATTGGCCGGTAGGTTAGATAAGTCTGCCTCGTTTGGTTGGATGAATTGGTATGCTTCACGTGACTATAATGGGTTGGTCTGCTTTGTCACTAAATTAAATTGGTCTGCTTCATGTGGTTAGGTTGGTTTGGTGTGCTTCATGTAAGTATGATGGGTTGGTTTGCTGTTCGTGAGTGAAAGCATGCCTTGTTTTACTAGGTGGGCCTGAGTGCATCAGATCTGTGCAATAACTGTGCATAGGATTGTGAGACAGTTCCAGTTAGGGAAATAAAGCTGTGTACAAACAAATCAAAACAGTGGCTACTGTGATATTCTGGTTCTGCAGGCACATTGCAGGTTCTAAGGAAGCTGCAGCAGAGTCAGCCGCACAAACTGGCACACTTCCAGAAAATGTAGTCGCACAGCAGCTTATTCCTGAAGAATCAGCAGCTGGACCAGCTGCAGGCGCGTCTGCAGGCTCACGGCTGTTTACGGAGTCTTATCCACCTCTTCTGTCGGGCACCACCATCGTCCTTGTTACCCAGTCTTTTAGGCAAGTATGCTGGATTTTTTTCTGGAGCAGCAGTGAGACTGGGGAGGAAGCGGAGAGGAAGAGAGGGCGAGAAATAGAGAGGGATAGGAATACAGAGAGGGGTGGAGAGAGCGAGCGAGAGAGAGAGAGAGAGAGAGAGAGAGAGAGAGAGAGAGAGAGAGAGAGAAAGAGAGAGAGAGAGAGTGTGAGAGAGAGAGAAGGGGGGTGGAATAAAAGAGTCTTTCTAAAGCAACTCCAAGGACTTTTTTGTGTAGGGCATACATGCTGCTTTTACTATTAGGAATGCTAAATATGTTCTAACTGTACCAATCTTTTTACACGTAAGCACTGAACAATATTGACGTGCTACACTCAATGCTCCGCAACATACAGGTGCACTTCAGCAGCTGATCAAGTGGTGTTCTTGCAGAATGGTAGGCTTGCTTTCGTGGGAGATCCAGAGGCCTATCGCCAGTACCTCTCAAGTGTTGCCAGCTGTGGCACCAACGGCAAAACCAGCTCTGCACAGCAGCAAGAAGGAAATCAGCAGCAGCAGTGGCACTCGCAGGCTGAAGGTGATTCACAAGCTTCTGCGACCTGCAGCACCTCTGACATCACCAGCAGTGCCTTCATTACACAGCAGCAGCAGCAGCAGCAGCAGCTGGATGTTGGAAAAGAGGATGAGGGATCAAATTTAGGCTGCAGTGCTCCTGTCAGTGTGTCGACAAATACATCCCAACAGCAGCAGCAGCTGCAGAAGCAGCTGCCTTTCCTGAGCAGTAGCGAGGGGGGTGGGGTTCAATCCTACAAGGAAGACCACACACAAGTTAGTGGCAGAAGCAGCAGCAGCAACCATCCAGCAGAAGCGGCAACATCACGGCACCCGGCAGCAGCAAAAGACGAGGGGGACGACGATGCCTTGGCTTTTGGGCAAACAGGGGAGGGCGACGAAGAGCGAGCGTCTGGTGCTGTCGCTACACCCGTGTATGCCTTTTACGTGGCAGCTGTGGGATGGGGGCTAGCAGGGATTGTGGTGGCCAGCTTGATCGCAATGCAGGTGAGCTGTCGCGAGCTGTTGTGACGATTTGAGCGTACTGGTCACACCTGAAAGTCTGCTCCCTTTCTTGTATCTCCATATATTCTTCGTGATACCTATGATCAGCGTTGGATGACCTGGTTCTTCTGTGCTGATTCTAATGTGGTTCTTTTTGGTTTCAGTTGGTGATAGTAGGTTTTGCTTGGCTTAAATGCTCATTTTCGAAAGTTGGGTTGGCTATGTTGGATTTTTGACAATTCTTGCATAAGAAGCAGGTATAGACAGGTTCAACGCACTGCCATTTCTGCCGTCAATTTCACCTTAATGCTTACTGCCAATCAACGCTATTTGTCTGCTCAGGCCATTTAGACTGCAAATGACCTGTACGTGCCATTTCTGCCTTCGACTTCACCTTAATGCTTACTGCTTACTGCCAATCAACGCTATCTATCTGCTCAGGCCTCAAAGACTGCGAATGACCTGTACGTTTCCAACTGGATCGCCCGAATCCACCAATGGGAACAGCACCACAGTAACAATTCATCTAGTTTTCAATTAAGCAACGCACGGCACCTGCTGGAATGGGAAAGTGGGGTAATGCGTAAGCAAGGGGGGGTGAGGACAAGGGAGTGGGGCAGTCTTAGTGTGGGTGGTGAGGGCCTTTTGAGCAGCATCTGGCACAGACTGAGCAGCAGTAGCAGCAGTAGCAGCAGCAGCCGCGGCAGCAACGAAGGTTTAATAGACACAGGGGGATTTGGCATCGATCACAGGCACCTCCACCACGAGGATGATGATCCAATGTCCAACAGCGGCGTAGCCAGTTTTGTGCACGGCCTGGTCATTATTGGGGGTGAGTGGGGGTTATGGTGTCAAAATGCGCATGTCTGCAAGGTTGCAGCTCGGGTGGCTGACATCTGTGTACATCAATTTAAGTGGCCCTCTTTTTCCACTTAAAATGGAGCAAGCGCTCAAGCGGAAAAAGCTGAAAACTGTTCGAGGCAAGGAGGAGTAGCAACAGCATGAGAGCGTGAGCAGTGACCTCTTTTTGAGCCGCGTCCAGTCTCACGACTCAATTTTCCAGCCATTCTGTGACACTGCTCCTCTTGCTACCCTGCAGCCATCAACGTGGTCTTCACCTTGCTGCGTTCGTTCTCCTTTGCCTTTGCCGGCCTGCGAGCTGCGCATGCAACGCACTCCAAGCTCCTGGATGTTCTTCTCAAATGCCCAATCTATTTTTTCGAGGCTACTTCAGCAGGAAGGATAATCAGCAGGTGAGCAAACAGGGTGCTAGAAATCTAGAGATGACTGCAAGCTTTAGAGGCTGGATGAAAGTGGCAGACAGGTGATGCTGACAATTGGAAGCACTGTTATTGTTTTGCTCCTGAATTCCATCTGGTGAGTGTTCGCTACCCCTCACCTCCTCCCTTCACTCTTTCCTATAAGCAAGCAAAGCCCACGATGCTTAATAACCTCATAACTCATCTTATCCCCTACTTCTTTTATTTCATTTTGCAAGCCAATTTGTTTTCGTGACTTTTCACAGGTTCTCTTCCGACCTATCTGTCGTTGACGACGCGCTGCCGTTCACGTTAAACATTTTTCTTGCACAGGTCAGTTGATCGCAACGAGGCTTAAAACAGAAATATTAATTACCTCATATGTGCATCTTTGCTATGATTTGTATTGTGGTAATGGAAGACGATTGAGCACTGCACTGCCTGCATGATTTATTTTATGTTATATAAGCAGTCGAATTGGCACGACAGGAACATACAGGATTAAAACCTATGCTAGGCCATGAAGTTGGCTGTGCCCTCCAACACCATTGCTCGTCGAGCTGCCTGGCTAGATGCATTACTTGTGCCAACACCTTTCTTCTTACCTGTGTGGGGCCTGTTCCCTTGTCTTGTGACCTTTTCTTTCTTAGTCGATAAGGGGAGCAATTATTTGCCAACACACCAATAAGACACGATTCTGGGAGCTTTACCTCAACTGTGTATCCCTATCAGGCCGCTGCACTGATCAGCTTGCTGGCCATCATGTGCTATGCCTCACCCCTGCTCATTCTCCTCCTCTTGCCACTGGCGTTTGTTTACAGGTGAGTTTGGGCAAGTTATCAAACGTGTGCCTCACCCCAAATGTGCCTTTATAAAATGCACTTTCAAAAATGCACATAAGAAGTGTGTTATGTGCTGGTTGCTGTGGTTCAGCTCTCTTGTCTTAGAGAGTTCTGCACCCGGAATGTAGACACTTGCATCTTGCATTAGTACGCCAATACTTATTGATCAATATCAATATATCAATATTAATTGCTTCATTGCAAGCTTGCATCATTCATCTTCTGTCCCACCACTTTCGTTCTTCGCGCAGAGGCCTGCAACGCCACTACAGGTGCACAAGCAGAGAGGTCCGGCGTCTGGAAGGCTTGTCGCTCTCTCCCATCTACACTGGTACATTTGAATTCCCAAAGATTGCACCTTACAGCACCTGCATGTTTTCTTATTTTTATTCTCCAGGTGGGATGTTGTGTGTGTCTCTGCATCCATGGGGTGGTGCAGACCACAAAACAACATCCTTTATGAATCCATGCCGGTAGTGTTTACACTATCTGCGTTTTTTTCTTTTCGTTTCCTGCACGTGCATACCGGTATATGTATCTTGACTTGCATCAGTGACTTACACTATCTTGACTTGCATCAGTGACTTACACTATCTGCTTGCATGGATAAAAAAGCGAGCAGTTGTCTACTTGGGATCATCTAATAACAAGACCCCGACAAAGATACAAACTAATCACGAGCGTAACCCTCACATGTCTGCCTGCCCAGACTTTGATGAGGTGGTGGATGCTGCGCCTTCGCTGCGTGCGTTTAAGGGCGTTGCTGCTCTCTTTCGCGTGCGTCACATTGTTCACGTCACTGATCTGCAGAGGGCGTGCATCACAAGTAAGTGGTTGTGAGGGAACTCGATGAAGGTAGAGAGAGATGGCATAGTAACAAGCTACTCTCTTCTGTGCTCGCTGTGTAGTACTTGTCATTAAGCTGCAAGGGATAGGCATAACAAGTTAGTGACAGAGTGAGGAAGACGTTCTTATCTTTGGTTGTGAATTAGTCCTGCACTTTTGTGTGCGTATCACATTAATTACCTACAAAGGGCGTGCTCGCTGTGTAGTACATGTCATAAAGCTTCTAAAGGCATGCATTACAGGTATCTGGTTGATCAAGAGTTTGGTGAAGGAAGAGAGAGAGAGAGAGAGAGAGAGAGAGAGAGAGAGAGAGAGAGAGAGAGAGAGAGAGAGAGAGA
>Ga0307960_1000814_pt1 | contig 17575 bp, 14 predicted proteins | sample OrgLakmetagen542_FD_201832 | JGI IMG/M metagenome (GOLD analysis project Ga0307960, IMG submission 201832) | Saline water microbial communities from Organic Lake, Antarctica - #542 | ecosystem: Environmental > Aquatic > Non-marine Saline and Alkaline > Saline | place: Antarctica: Organic Lake... | reverse complement strand
CCAGTGCCATCGGTCTCAACGCAAGTGCCAGGCAAGTGCCATCTGCCTGCAACACAAGGCCTCCCATCAATTAAGCATGGGAACAAGGAATTACGCAGAGTGCCAGGTAAAGCAAGTGCCATATGCTTTCAACCTGCAACACTCCCATGGGGTGACCAGACAGTGCCATCGTCTGCCACGCCATAAGCAACAATGCTGCACACCCGGGGCTGCACACCCAGGGCTGCACACCCAGACCAGCGAGGCCTCTTCTAAACTCCCAGGCCAGCAAGGCCCCTACAACTGCTTAGCCAACAAGGCCTCTATAACGCCCGGCCAGCAAGGCCTCTTCTGAACTACCCAGACCAGCAAGACCTCTTCCAAGCACCCAGACCAGCAAGGCCTCCTCTAAACTCCCAGGCCAGCAAGGCCTCTACAACGCCCGGCCAGCAAGGCCTCTTCTAAACCACTCAGACCAGCAAGGCCTCTTCCAAACACCCAGACCAGCAAGGCCTCCTCTAAACTCCCAGACCAGCAAGGCCTCCCCTAAGACTCCCAGGCCAGCAAGGCCCCTACAACTGCTCAGCCAGCAAGGCCTCTACAACGCCCGGCCAGCAAGGCCTCTTCTAAACTACCCAGACCAGCAAGGCCTCTTCCAAACACCCAGGCCAGCAAGGCCTCTACAACTGCTCAGCCAGCAAGGCCTCTACAACGCCCGGCCAGCAAGGCCTCTTCCAAACACCCAGACCAGCAAGGCCTTCCCCTAACACTCCCAGGCCAGCAAGGCCCCTACAACTGCTCAGCCAGCAAGGCCTCTAGAAAACCACCCGGCCTTACATCCACAGGAGCGAGGCTCACCTCTTCGTATTCAAGGCCAACAGGGCGACGTCATGGCCCTCCAGGGGGTCAGAGGGCTCGTCAGCAGGGAAATCGAGGGACTCCAGGTCCGAGCTGTAGCCCGCGCTTGCATCCCTGTGCCATGATGTCCCCCTGCGACGCCCCCTGGGCGTGGGCATGCGACGAGCAGGACGCTGCAAAGCTACTGCACTGTTACCTCTGCCCCTACCTCGGCCACGGCCACGGCCCCTTGTGGCCGGGGCAGCAGGGGCAACTCCCTCCACGGTTCAGGCTGCTCCTCTTGTCCTCATGACCAAAAAGAAAACAACCCGAGCAAAAACAAGGCCTAAAAAGAATGCCTTAAACGAGAGTACACAGCACTTTATGCAAATTGCTTGCCAGATCTCAGCCTCCGCTCACTACGCAAGAACTCCAGTTCTACAGCTGAAGCAGAGAACTGATGATTTTCCATCCATCCCCATTCCCGCTGCAAACTCAAACGTCCTGGAATCCCGTTGTATGCTTTATAAAGTATGCTGTTTCTGTAGGGTTTCCGTCCCCCCCTCGTCGATGCTGTGCAAGGCGAGCGGCTGTGTTTGTGTCAAAATGCGAGTTTGTGCTGTTTGCACGGTTTCCATCCATCCCCATTCCCGCCTTGGCCAATGACGTCCTGGTGCCCCGGTGTGTGCTGATGCTTTATGCTTGCTGTTTACAGGGTTCCCGTCCCTCCCTCAAAAGCTGCAAACTCAGCCTTCGAAGGTCCCTTTGGTGTTGATGTGTGCTTTGCTGTTTAAAGGGGTTGCTGTCCCACTACGTGCTTGCGTGATGCTGCTGTGAAGCTGCTGTGTGCCTGCTGCTGCCCCGAACCCGATTTGCTGTTTGCCTGAGTTGGTTCGGCCCCCCGCCCAGAGGACGAGGGGGCAAGTGTAAATGTGTTTTATGATAGCGCTGCTCAATATGTTATTTTATATTAAGACCTTGCATCGTTTAACCTAACCCTAACCCGTAGCCTTGAAAAACGGGGGATGGCGAGTTAAATAACACAGCGTAAGCCCGATTAAATTGAGTCCTAAATTATATATATAATATTAGTATATATATTGGGAAGGCTTCGGGAGCCTATTATGGCTGCTACGGAGGCTACGGAAATGCTACGCTACGCTACAGTTGATGACCTTAGCACCGTAGCGTGCAACCTTGGGCGATTTCACCATGCAATTCAGTCCTTCTACCTTGATTGGAAGAAACCTTCACTGCTTTTCGGGTTGGCCAAGATCGTAAATGTATGTGACATTGGAAGCAATCCAATAAGGTACCTAGCCGTGCCACAATAAAACAACAAAATACCAAGATGGCTCTCACCTACAAACCTCACCCCGCAACAACAGCATATGCTTAGCAAGCCAGATGCAATCTTAGTGACACCAATCCAGCAAGCACGCCCACAAATAAACCCAGAAAACACGTATCAAACTTTTAGATCTGCCACAAATGCAAAAAGAGCGGCCTCCCCAACGCCTCCTCTGTTAACAGAGGATCTTGACAATCTACATCCCTTTGGTATGAAGCCAAAATACATCCAACCAAAAAAGTGCGATATTCACCTGCTCAAAAGTAAGCATTGTATGGACACTTCTCCTGCCCAACAAGCAAAAAAGGCACAAGAACATCAAATGTCGCTTACGACGCGCTTGCTACAACACAAAAAACCATCTCCACACCAGGAGGGTGTAGGAAGCATAACTTTTGGCGGCATGTCTACTTTCTCAGACAAATTATATTTTCGCAATCCTGAGATTGAGAGCTATCAATTGATATATATAGGGGGGGGGGTGGGGTGGTCCCCCGACAATTTTTTAGTTATTTTGCAGGGGGTCTCCAGTTTTTTTCTGTGGCATTTTCACGAAATTTTAAATATATAGTCGGATCCTCAGCTCAAGTCCAGTCGATCGGCACCCTTTTGGGGCAAATTGGGTTAAGGGGGGGGTCCTGTGACATGTCCAAAAGCCAGAGGCTCATGCGCTCGGGTGCAGACCGCGGGGTGAGTCAAGCCAATGGAGCAGCAATTCACCCAAAATTCACAGAATTGTGCCAGCATGAGATAGTCAGTGGAATTCTGAAGAAATAAAAGCAATGTGAAACTGTGCAAGCCAGTTGTGGGTGCCTGGTAGGTCTTGTGTGCATGGACGTCCGTATCTCAGTTTTTGCCCCATAACCCTGCAACACTTCAGTATCAAGTTATGATGAGTATGCAGATGGATGCAGAATCTAAAAAGGAGCAGATTGGTACCCTTTTTGTCTGGGTGGGGGCACTGGAAGGGGGTCTGGGGGGTGGGTGGTCTTTCAGGGTGGTCCACCCTAGAAATTGGACATGCCTTCCAAAAATAAAAACAAAACACGCTTCTGTCCACAACATCTTATTTGAAGCAACAGGTACTATTTACAGCAGTCACATGAAAATCCTCTCCACAGCCTAGGAGTTACTGGCTTGCATGCAACAACACTCACGAAGAAACTCAGCAGTTTGCACTCCATCAGATTTGCAACAAAAATTATTCAAACTGCTGAGTACTCGCAGAAGTACTCTAGTTCTTGGAGGCGAGTACAACCGAACGTTAGTTAGTACTCTCTTAGCACAGCTTGCGCTGTGCTAACCATCCTTTTTATGCTTTTGCCTTAGATAGTTGGCAGCTTAGTTAAAAGCCCTTGCTCTCCTTGACTTCAGCAACTTGCTGCCCTTGGCCTGTTCTTTCCTGTCTTGTGTGGTTCCAGTGTGTCTGTTTCTCCTGCCCCTTTTTGTGTGGCAAGCTCAGTTGTTTGTTGGCAGGTATGGGTGTCAACGGCCCAGATGCTTTTCTCGTTTCTCTGCTAGGAGGGCTCTTTTAGCCAGTTCAGTGTCTCTTTTGGTATTGGGCACAAGTGTAAAAATCCCCCTCCAGCAGTTCGGTGGATACGAGCCGGAATAGAACAAACTGTTACAATGCCAATGAGCAAGAGGCTATCGACACCAATGACACAAGGGCCTGCCCAGCCAGTGTTAACCTAAATGAAAATGAAAAGAAAGAACGGACCTTTAAATCCCTCAAAAGAGAGCTGGTGAAAGTCTCGTGGAACCTAATATAGGAACCAGAAGAACTGCAAAATACTTGTGAAAGTTTAGGACGCAGCCTCCAAAAGTAAGAAAGCATATCACAACACCAGACCTAATGCATTCAGCACCGGGCATACATCTTAATGATATTCAAAAACAAGGGTTTTCAGCTAACTAAGAAAGAAACTCCTACCAGCCCTATGACATCACTCCGGAACAAAGTCAATTTTGATATCCAGCTCACCAACCCTCACGCAGACATTGTAGCCACTGGGCGCTGCAAGTACTGGACCACTGACGTTGACGAAAAAAACGACATCAAGTTCCCTCAGATGACCCTATACTCCCAGAAGTGTACACTGCCACAGTAGCTGGCATCTACAACGTAGACGGAAAATCAGTCAGATGTCTACTGTCTACAATGCATAAATCACACATGGAGTTCGTGTTTCAGGAGGGAATACAGCAGTGCAGACTTGCACAGCTGCTGAGAAGAACATGCCAGCTGGCTTCATTGCCCTCTGCACGTGCATCGAAACAAGCACGAATTGCTCTCTCGTGACTTCTTGAAGCTGTAGAAACTCATGCGTAATAAGGATAGCTGTGTAAACTCGGGCACATGAAACCCCTCTACCTTTCCCCTGTTTCCTTAATTAAGCAGCTTTTTTGCAGTAGTAGGTGCAATACTATGCAAACTCAAAGGCAAACTCAAAGTTACTTTTATGATGTGATGTAGTCCTGTGACATTGAATTCTTGCTTTTCTTGGTGCAGGAGGTTAAAGTTATAAGGGTTATTTTTATCAGATTATTGAGGTGGTTCCAATGCCTGCGTTGTTTTTTCCTTCGCCATTTCTAACTGGTAAAGGAACAAAAACTGCCCATAGTTCCTCAGGAGGTGTGTACGTCCTGACCAAAAGCGAACCCAGTCTTTTCTTGACCAGTCAGGTATAGTTGCAATGTATTCCAGGAAATGCAGCTGTTGTACGATATATTGATTTTCATTCCTAAGCTACACCTCTTTAGATTTAGGGAAGTTGACTCCGGCTTACTAAATAGTTTTAGAATTTCAAGTGCTATAGTCCATGTTCACTCTTGGAACAAATAACAACTTGCACGCTCTGCTTTTACAGCATCGGCTAAATAATGCTGTCCTATTCCCTTTTCTATTGCTGGTTCAAAGTCATCGTGTATGAGGAACAGAGTAGCAGCAACCCCCAAACAAGGCGCTAGATCTTACATCTGGAACAAGGCATTCAAATGTTTATCTCTTGGTATGTACAGAACTACTCAGAGCACCTTAATCAGAAGGAAAAGCTAGGTAAAGGTAAGTTTGGCCACGCAAAAATACAAGCTACTAACAAAAATGAAGAAAAATACGACTAATTAAATCACACACGTGCCAGATCGCCTAAGTTTGCACAAAATCATATCCATTGCTTAACGTAAACACACACTTGCCACAAAAAGACTAATATAACTTGTAGGAGGCAATGATTGAAAGCAGTTTGTTGCTGTGAAACCTTGTACGTCTCCTTATCAAGCTAGATCGCACTCTTAATTGAGACGATGTGCTCGTAGCACAGCAGGGTCAGGAAGTCGGAGTAGGCACCACCCTGAAAAAGCAAGGAAGTGTTTTAAACCATAGCAATTTATTCCAGTCTGTATTGTGAGACGGCGGTGGTGAAGCCATTTCTCAAGGGAATTCGCAATAACTGCTCACAGCCCTTCAAAACTTCCTCCAAGGAAGGGAGCAAAAGGGACAACAGATAAACTTTTTGGTAAGTTTGCCAGAGTTTAATGATAAGAACCAAGTGGTAGAAGAACAGAGATGTCTACTATTATCAAGGCAATTTGTTAACACGACAGAAGAGAAACACTGGTGAAAAGCATTGATGGAGGAGCGACATGTAAAAATAATGTTCTGCAAGAAGTGGAGCGCCAAACGTATCACACCCTGGACTCAGCAGAAATTGCCATAGCAGCCTGGACAGCTGCGGCATTAACGGGTACAACATAAGGAGTTTTGCTGAGACGCCTGCCAGTGCAAATAACTGCTACTTCGGTCCTTGTCCTTGTATACCTAAGCAATAGGTTCGTTCAGCAGGTGCGCGAGTAGATATCTTAATACCTACACATATTACCTGGATGGTTGAGGCAATCAGACGCTTGGCCAGATCAAACTTGGAGCGGCTGAAGCGCTGCTCGCCCAAGGCAGTTTTTTTTGCAGCCACCTGGACAGACACCGCAGTTTTGGGCCTCTGAGCAGCTTGTTGGACACAAGGCAACCTATGCAAGGAAGGCATATTTGCTCCAGCTCATGTTTTGAGCACAGACTCCAAAACGCGACGTATCAAAGGCTTCTGGATAGGCAGAAGCAATGTCACATTATACTAAACAGCAAAGAGATCACACAAACACCCCATACTGTAAAACTCACTTCTTCTTCAAGCAGGGCTGACACCCACGAGGGGGTAATAGCACGACCTTCAGCAGTGCGCACGTTGTGGCGCACCCACTGCCAGATTTGGGACCTGAGAATAGAGGTTTCATATTGCCAAAAGGAGCGATTGCATGCAGCTCATGAGTTCAAAGTTACGAACAGACAGTTGTGTATTCTGGCTGTAAGCGTGCTGCAAGCAACGAAACCCCGGAGAATATATGGATTTGGTAGTAAAAAGTGAACAAACTGGAAAGCAAGCACACTTTGGCCGTAAGGCAGGAAAAAGTAGTCAGCCACGGCTCACCTGGAGATCTCTGCTGTGGCAGCATCTTCCATCAGACTGCGGGAATAGGAAGGTATGGAGTACACAGGCACTGAAATGCAAGGTTGGTTAATACATACAGCTGCGTATAAAGTTCAACAACACTGAGTCTGTATTTCGGCTTTCTCGTTGCTCACTTGTGAATAGGAACGCATCCCACTCCACGAAGCCAGGCTTCCATGTACTGCAGTACATGCATGTGGATGTGGGTTTGAGAGAGAGAGAGAGAGAGAGAGAGAGAGAGAGAGAGAGAGAGAGAGAGTGTGTGTGTGTGTGTGGAATGTACAAAAATATATCTAAATTGTGTCATGAATGTGTATATGCATGAAGTGCATGTGTGCTTGTGTGTGTGCTTGTGTGTGTGTGCGATCGTGCACAAATGTGCGTGTTTCAGTTGTGTTTATGGTAGGTTACTGAATATGGTTTCATGTACATACGCAATCACCTGCAGGCCCACATCCAGATTGTCACGCAGCCCCTGCATGCAGGTGCAGCATAAACAAGCTTGCAAATGCACAATAAAAGGAAAGAGCTGCACATGAAGTGAGTGCTGCAAAGCTGCGCAATTGACAGGGTTTACAGGGGCAGGAGAAAAGGTGTGACCTTGCTTACCACGACATGTGTTTACCTTCTCTGTGACTTTGCCTGGCGTAGCTGGGTTGAGCAGATCTTTAGCAGTCACAACTACGTCCTCACGTCGGATGTGCAGCTGGTTGGGAGCGGGCATGTGTCTGAAAAACAGGGTCCGGTCGGATTTTAGTTATGAATTGAACAGATCATGTAGTCAGCTACCTACAAGCCCAGTCTTCTGTTTCACTGCACAAAAAAACTCTGCACATCCATAGGCCGACATGCTTCAAAATTGGTAACAATATATGCACACAGATGTTGCAAAAAACATGCTCATGTAATATGCTGCGGCGTTCCTAAACGCATTCCATGAACTGGACTTACTTGTTGAAGACCTTGAGCGCCAGCTTTACCTAAAGGCAAATATGTTTAAAACAGGCTTGATTGGATGGGAGTGGTGAGAGAAGATGGTACATCAAGAACGGAGAAAATAACTGTGCACATCGTATGCATCATCTATCCATCCCTCATTATGCTAAACCAAGTTCGTAGCTGCAGAGTTTAATTAATTATAGGGATAGGGAGACTTTTGGATATATTATCAAGCATGCAGAAGAACTGCTGAGTACTCTGCAGCATGCAGAAGTACTCTAGTTCTTGGAGGCAAGTGCAATTGAACCTCAGTTGGTACTCTCTTGGCACAGCTTGGGCTGTGCTAACCATCCTTTTTATGCTTGTGCCTTAGATAGTTTGCAGCTTAGTTTTAAGCCCCTGCTCTTGCTGTTTTTGTTGGCAGGTATGGGTGTCAACAACCCAGATGCTAAATTTCTTGTTTCTCTTCTAGGAGGGCTCTTTTAGTCAGTTCAGTGTCTCCGTTGGTGTCGGCACAAGTGTAAAATCCCCCTCCAGCAGTTCGGTGGATACAAGCCGGAATAGAACTCCAGTTCTTACAGGTGAATTACATGTGTGATGCACTTCGCACAAGGGCTCTTTTAGTCAGTTCAGTGTCTCCCTTGGTGTCGGCACAAGTGTAAAATCCCCCTCCAGCAGTTCGGTGGATACAAGCCGGAATAGAACTCCAGTTCTTACAGGTGAATTACATGTGTGATGCACTTCGCACAAAGTGCACGCTTTCCGTTCTTAGCCAACTCTCTTGCACTGTGCATATGAGGGACATTTTAAGTATTTGCATTCCCCGCAGATCCTGCGACTACTGCTTTCCGGTGCCTGTTTCCAAGTCCAGTCCACTTCCTTACTTTTTTTCTTCATCTAGTCTTATAGGCCTCGCTGGTGCTTTTGGCTGGCCTGCACGGGTGGCATGGCGTCGGCGGCTGCTGCTTATTTTTTGCCGTTCAGCTGAAATTCAGGCAACACATCTAAACCAAAGCATACCCGAGGTCATTACACTGGCCAACTAGTAAGTATTAAAAGCGTCTTTCGGCTGTTCCCCAGACAATTTCCTTTTTGTTTTGCTTCCAGTCAGGCCCACCTTTCCTGTTTAATAAAAACCAACCTACACCCTGCACGCTTTTCCACTTTCAAGTAGTCAGGAGCCTAAGTTAGACATAACTAAATACCCCTGCACACTCAGTTTGTGCAAATGAGTGCCCAGGTGGGCAGGGTGGGAATCCCTGCCAGAAAATGGATTTCCAAAAGCTCCTCCCTGGTGCCATCAACTTCATACCAGGGGTGCAATAGTATTGGGGACAATTTGGTGAAGGTTTGGGAATCTGGGGTGCAGGTTCAACTTTGGACCCCCTTTTGGCAGGGGAAAGTGTGATTTACAATCAGGCACCAACCGCTAAACCGTTTGGGGTTTGCTGAATTCATAAAAAAATGTTATTAATGTCCACACTTAAGTATAAGTCTGCCCCCTCGAATCAGTCTGTGCTCGGAGGGGCTGACCAGAGCCTGATGTTGTTTGACTGTCGCTGCCCACCACGGCCCAACCCCAGCATTCCAGACCATAGTTCTTGACAGGGCATGCCTTGGGAGCGTACTGAAGGTCTCCTGACAATCAGATGGTGGCCAGAAAGCGTTTTCTAGGGTTTCCAGAAATGCACCAAATTTGCCCAGCAAACAGGCCCACGCACCAAGTCCTTTTGAGGCAAATTTCCACCCCCCTTTTTTGTTGTAATGGGCATGGTTTAACCAAAAAAGTGTCTGGGAACCAAAACATGGCGAAATTTGGATTTGGAGTCACATTTCTGTACCCATGCATGGGGACAACCACCTTTTTGGCAGGGAAATGGCACAAATTCAGCCCCCGACGCACACAGCGGACCCCAAACCCTTTTTTTTGGTGCAGAAGTGTTTCATATCTTCTTTCGTACTATCCTGCACCATTAAAAATCAAAAAATGATGAGGTTCGTTTTAGGGACGGAATTTGGCTGGGAATGGTGGGCCTGACTTCCAGTCACTTTGTTATACTCAGTACATTTACCTATATCCCAAAGAAGTGGCCCAGCTGCCTTGTCAGCCAGCCAGAATAAAAACATAGTTAAACTCCATTTACCTCAACCAGCTTTGTCAAACAGAAAAATATCAGCCACATTGGAAACAAAGTAATGTCAAGTTGAACAAACTCACCAGTTCAGGGTGCGCCACCCATGTTCCATCATGGCCAGCAGCAACCTCCTGTGCCTTGTCAGCTTCCACCTTTGAACAACAAACAATGCACCTTGGGTCAAGCTCGTTGTGTAACCCTTTTGCGCTGTTATTTCCTCATTCATAAGAATGTGTGATCAGTCTAAAGAGCATATGTGAGTAACATTGCTGAACGTTATCAAACATCTTGCCAAAATAATGAGCCTTACCTTGGCCATGGCAGCATCGTTGGCTGCTTTGTTGTTTTTGATTGGAATGAAGGCAGCCATGCCTCCCATTGCGTGCACACCACGCTGCAGGAAAAAACAGGAAAGCATAACAAAGGTCTCAACGGGCACACTCTAATATAAAAACAAAACGTTGCAGAGGCATGAAACCAACATTGCAGATAGCAAACATTATAAACTTTTGACTAAAACGCAGTACCAGATCAAAGACTGGGGTCGGCTCTGGCAGAGATTTTGCAATAAAATGCATCACGCATCACGCAGTAAGCCCAAACCAAACTTGTTAGAACATTTAATTCAGGTGGGACGCTTCATAGTAACAAGGTCCTCTAAATATTATGCTTCATAATATAAATCTATCAGCTTTAAATTTTGAGCTGGACATTAGCAAGCAAGGGATTACCTTGTGGCACGTGCGAATGAGGAGGCGCACGTAGGCAGCCATGAAGGGGCTGGACATGGTGACATCCTTACGGTCAGGAAGCACAAACTGAGGATGATTACGGAGTTTCTTGATGTAGCTGAAGATGTAGTCCCAGCGACCACAGTTGAGGCCTGGTGCGCAGCCAAACAGGTCGTGGTGAGTAACATTCATAATTGCTAATTTACTGAACAGCAACTCAAAACTTTTCATGACAGTGAACTGTGATATTTGCACTAGCATGATCAGGATATTCTGCAGCACACTCGTAGTAGAAGTAGTGTGAAAGTTTAAGCTTACCAGGGAAACAAAAATAAAGACAGTATCAGCCTACCTGATGAATGCTCCCGCAGTTCGTAGATGATCTCTTCCATCTCAAAGGCAGCCATGATGGTCTAAATGAGGACTGTTGCCCTGCAGCAAATAATAAGGGCCTAAAAATTAGCAAGGAATGAATGTCAAAGATACGTCTTCTGTTTGGAAGGCAGTACGTAGCCTCCATTCCACATTGTGCTGAAATTATTCTACTCCGGCTCGGCTTTACCGAACGGAGGGGAATTTACACTTGGCCAACCAGAAGAGAACAAGGAAGTTGGCAGCTGGGCCGTGAACACCCATACCTGCCAACTAAGACAGCAAATACAAAGGTCGGGAGGAAGAGGGGGAAAACTAAACCTTAACGTTGACTAAAGACCAGGTGTAAAAAGGATGGTACCCCACAACTCAAGCTGTGGCAAGACTGTTCCAACTGACATTTAATTGCACTCGCCTCCAAAAACATGAGTACTTCTGCAGCAAGCTGCAGAGTACTCTGCAGATCACTGTTTCACCTGATTTATTTTGGCCCTGCAAACTATGAACGCTTTGCATCGGATGCATCCATCTCGTATGTGGTTGGTTATGGCAACAACAAATTTGGTCTTTAAAGCGCTTACGAACTGTCACCTGATTGTGCCCCGTGGCAGATTGATCATGTCTTGTGCCATGTTGAACACATCATTCCACAGCCTGTAGGTCAGGTTACAAAAGCAAAGTTAAGCCCTGGTTTTAATAAGAAACTAAAAAGGCTGGCAAATGCTAGCTGGCATGGGCACCAATGCAACAAGTCCGTTATGGGGGCATACATGTTGGGCTCACCTTGCCTCCAGGTGGCTCTCCATTTTGGGAAGGTAAAAATAGGGGCCTGCGCCAATTGCTATTGCCTGCAAGGCAAAGTATATTTGCAAGACAGCCATGCTTCCTTACAAGCTACTGCGCAGACTGACTTCCCTAAAAAGAAAAAAGGAGGACAGACATGCGAGAGATGTAAACTGTATAGGAAATTTGACACACCTGTTTGGCGTTGTGGAAGAAGTATAGCCCAAAATCAAACAGAGATGCGCTGCAGCGCTCCCCATCGACCATTACATGTGCCTCCTCCATGTGCCAGCCCCTAGGCCTGCACGGACGCGCATGGACAGTATGCAGGTGCCTAGCTAGACACGCGCAAGAAGGAAACAAGGAAGACACGCGTGCGCCGCAATATTAAGATTACTGTCAGTTTGGCGAACCAAATCAATAACAGCCTAGTAGCACTTCTAACAAACAGCATCCCTGAAGTACCTTACAATCAGGGTTGCCACCTTGCCGTCTTGACGGAGCTTATAGTATTTTCCTGTGGCAATAGAGGGGGTGACCAACGCAATTTAGCATTTTCACCTTAAAGCATCGGCCCTAACAAGTACGTCTTGTGTAATAAAGAGGTGGAACGTTGACAAACAGATCTGCTTAACTTCAATCTAGCGTTAACTGTTTTGGTAAATAAGTACATACCATCAGCTTGTGCAAAAGTGAGGGTGCGGCGGAGAAGGTCTCGCATGTTTATCTGGCCATCCAGGTTGTTTTCCCAGGTGGGGGAGTGAGAGTCTGAAATTAAAGGTAAAATTTGCAGAGGGGAATGTCTGGATAAAAGTCTTTAATTGTTGCTTAATTAATACAAAGTGTAAACAAATCATCCCTTATCGAATTGAGATCCAACCGAAACTAACGGCAAGGTAAAAGCTACCAAACCCTTTTAAGCCAAGTGGCCTGCATAAGGATTGACAGGAGGAAACGCGCATCCACACCCAAGTATGTTGCCTTCCTTTAAAAAATGCGACTTAGCATCTCAACAACTACATAACCTATTCACTCTATTTTTATAGCAGTGATTTTGTTGATTTTATAGTTTCCAAAGCTCCAAACTCAAGAATGATGCTCTTGCTCAGTCTTGCTAGTCAAATATTTGCTTGAGAAGTGAGCTCACGCTGCGACCGATAGGCAAGCTTTCCATAACTAGAAGATTACCAGAGGTGAGCCTAAAAAAAGGGTGTTTTTAAAATGTGAATTGAGTACGGGCCCCCCAGCTGGCACTTTCTAGGCTGAGCACCCAGATATAGCCCTTGCTCTGAGCTGCTGAGAACACCTGAGCTTGAAAAGTGCCAGTCCGGGGGCACATGCCTAATTGCCCGCGGCGTGAACCCTACTTTTGGCATGCAAACCTTCACACCAGATCACACACTGCACCAAACTGGGTGATTTTTAGGTTCTTGTAGTCCATGTAATAAATAAACATCACTGCAAAAGAAATGGAGTGATTTGGCCCAGTGGTTGGTCAGATGTTGATTTTCAGCCGTTTACCTTATAAAAAAATCAGCATCAGGGGTGCCAAAAATGGTTAAAAAACACCGACCCCCTCTAAACCAGCATGTATATACCCACGATTACTTTGTAATACATTAGAAATGTCTTGATAGCATTTTTATTAAATTTGGACCCGTGGCTGGGCCCTGGTGAGCGCAAAATGGTGTGATCTATGCAAAAAATGAGGCCAATTTCCACACTGGTGCACCGAGGCATCCTATTGACACCATAACTTTTCCGCCCACCTCCTTTTAATGTAAAAAGACGATTTGTATCAAGAAAGTCACATTTCAGGAGTTTCACTCAGTCGACCATCTCTGGAAAATTACAAGCTTAATTGCTATTTGGAACCTTCATTTATAACAGTTCTGAGCTTTAAAACTGTGAGAGCACCCAAGGAGTATGTAAACAGCATGCCCAATTTGGGCATGAGATTGCCCTCATTGTAAATATGAAAAATATGTTCTGAAGTATTCCAAGCAAAAACGCAGTGCAACAAGATCATATAATTTGTGGCAGCTTACTTCTATCGTAGTTTGGTGTTTACCTTCAAAGTCGGCCATGAATTGCGTAGCACCAGAGTTGCTTGCATTGATCACCATCTTGCTTGGGGAAACTGGACCGGTTATTTCCACACGGCGATCCACAAGGCCAGGTGCAGGCTTGGCTCCCTGCCAACTGACCTCCTCGCGCACCTATACACAACAAGACAGCAGAACTCATCAGAAGGCAGGCAAGCTGATCTACATTCATAATGCACGGCGGCCAGCAGCATCCATCCAACAATATGCTTTGCATGCCACTGTCATCCTCCCCTACCGCTTTGGTGGAACCTAGAAAATCTGGCAGCTTCCCGGCGTCTAGCTCCTTCTGCCTGACTTCCCTCAGGGCAAGCAGCTCCTTGCGCCTGCATGCAAATACATAAACAAAGCGGACTGCAGTGGTACTCCTTTGCATGATTTGGCACGTGTACGCTGCAGCAGGTAAGAGCTGTAGTCTGTTTTGGCCCATCTGAGCTACATGCAGCACGCATGAAAGAGCGAAGAGCGAATGAAGTGTGGATTGCAATTCGCAACAATCTTCCTGCATGAAGAGGAGCAATTCATGTCGCATGGAAGTCCCACGCATGGCGAGAGCACTCATTTGTGTCGTTAAGAGGCAGCATCTGGTGAGCTGTGTATGTGTGGTGGCGTGAGAGCGAGCGAGGAAACAAGAGAGGTTAAGCAGAGCGAGAGCTGTCGTCCGTCTTTCTCGGCCTTGTCCCCCCCCCCGATTACTCGCAGATGCTCCTGAAGCATAGTTACAATTTACCTTGAGTTGAACGCACGATGGAGGGAACCGACGAAAGCCAGGGCATCAGGCGTAAGTATTTCGTCTGCCTCTCTGCCTCTTACCGCACCGCACACCTTGATTCCTGCCATTATGAGTTGAAGATGCTATAAGAAAATTTTTCAAAATGAGCATGCAGACAAACACTCCTATTCGCCTGCTTTTCCGCAACCATACATAGATCATATTATTTACATCATTTGTTTACCAATTGATTCAAGGTGAGATCCTGAGGAACACACCTGGCTGTTGGAGGCATTACGGATGCTGCTCTCTCGCTCTCCTCCTTACTGTAGTATGTACTGACAATCATTCATCCGCTGTGCCTGCATGCTAGCAGCTGCTGCTGCTGCTGCTTATAAGGGGATCCCTACCTCTGATGTAATATACCCTGAAACGAGAAGAAGTACTGCTACTGCCAGCATAAAATATATGCTGATTAAAGCGGCCACGGCCGAAATCCCCTTCGATGGCGACAGAAGTCATCATCACGCTTCACGCGTGAAAGTGCAACACATGTTTACACCCCCTGCTGCCACCGCTGCATAACTAAGAACGATCACCTGTTATAGCTGAGGACTTATGCACTGCCGACAAGCTGACGCGCCGGCATGAATTTTCCTATCATGCAAGGCAGCTGCTCTTTGTCTGATTTTAGCCAACAAATCCGTCTTGTGCACAATCATGTGCTCAGTTGCACTTTCCCGCCAACTGGAAGCAGGGGCAGGACTACCCCGGACGATGACCAGAGGGCGCTATTAATTATTGAATCAGTAGGTGTCACTGATTCGATTGACATTCTAAGGTTGCGAAGAGGCCTAGAGGGAATTTGCCTGTAATTTGCCAGGCCTGAACTTGCTGGCATGCTTTTTTTTAAATCAGTAGACACAGACACCCATATTTTAGGTCTCCATCGACGCTTTTCAATTTTTTATAATAGATACGACGAATGAAGGGAAGGCGAGATTCAATATGTAGACATTACAGGACCCGTGAGGGAGGCCCCCGTGAGGGAGGCCAAATCCGACCCAATTCCGACTCTACGAGCGAACCTACCCTCCCGAAGGGGGGGAGCGACGATCCCCTAAGGGGATCGTTCGCTCGTACGATAAAAGGGGGGTCGAAGATCTGCGAGTTCCCCTCACATTCGATTGACATTCTTAAATTGGGGGGTTGTCCCGAACACACCCGCCCGGCGGTTACTGGGTTAAGCACTTAGTAAAATTGAGCTTCGAGGCAGTGTTCGAGGCCCAAAATTGAACTTCATGGAAATATCTGAAATGTCGTTTGCCGGGTAATAAGAGTGTTTCGAGAACATCTGCAAGCTCAGATTTGTATTTTGGCCAATTTGGTGTTGGGTAGGTTGAGCTGCCTGTCCTGGGCCCCCTAAACGCACTCGGAACGGCCAAACGTTGGCGCTTTGTGTGTTGGGTATTAGCATTAGGGGTGTTTTCAGATCATTTCCAAGCTCAGATTTATGTAAGGGTTTTGCCAGTGCCTGAAAGCAAATTTGGTAAGCCACTGTTGTACTCTCCCTTACGTGCGTAAAGCTATCAGACACGTGCGCTTGTAAGATCAATTTATCGACATGATTCTTCTTCCCACCTGTGGGAAGGACAACACACACATTCCGCCGCACAGCTTGTGCAGTACACCATTCTTGGTATGGCCTGTCACACATGTATCCTTTTGTTCGCTACTGCTGTAGCTCCGCCTACAAGAGTACGAGGGGATGTGCATCTCATATGCTGTGTTTACAGCGCGTTTGTGGAAGCACGCGTGCACATACGCCCTGAAAAGAAGAACAAAATACGCAGCCAACTTCTTAATTTGGCAGCTAAATTTAACTCAGATGGAGAAATTTAGTTAGTTGCAAGGAAATAGCTTAAAATATATAGTCTGGTTGCTCAATTGTTGTAATAATTTTATTTGAGCATGGTTATAGCATAGTCTAAGGTCTACTCTCCAAGACATCTACTGTATGTGGGCGAGCTATCGACCACGGAACGAGCGCTGTGCAGCGAGTTGCTCTTTGTGGTGGCGCTTCAAATATACTCCTAACTCTGCGCAAAAATCCTGTAACCCAAAGTCTTCAAGCCATAAACAGCCCTCCACCATGAACTTGCCAATGACCTGGTACCGACCAGGTCGACCAGACTTGGTGGAAATCATGGGCTTGTCGGCCTCTGCGTGGTGAAAGAGAGCACCCACTTGCATTTTAAATGAATGCACATCAAAGAGCATATCAAATCTAACAGTTTCACACTAGGACCTGTCACTCAACTCCATACAACATAGTTTCCGTGACGTTCAAACCGGTGACTGTACCGCAGGCGATTATTTGCTTCAGATGTCATGCATAATAGCAAGAGATGCGCTTTGGATTTTGGATATCTGCATCGGCGTGCAACAGATTGTGTGTTAGAAAAAGTCACCCCACTCCCTTCCCCCGGCACGTACACACGCACGCGCATGCCTGGCAGTGCGCGGTTCCCCCCCTCTTCCCCAATGGTACACCCACTTGTCCTACCTCCTTCTAATACCCTACCTCACCTTTAAAACCCTATCTCCAATGGTCTACCCACTTTATGCATATGAAGGGAGTAGGAACCTCGAAACACCTCCTCACAAGCACGTCAAAAATTTATCTTCGAAATTTAAACTTTCACAGTCCTGAACCTGCCATGAAACACAGTTTCCGTGACTTTCAAGCAAGGGTTAGTCACTTATGATGCGGCTTGAAGTGCTGACGATGAGCTCGTACTCTGGGCTCACGGGGCTATGTTGCATACCCCGCCCGTTGTCCTCCCACCCCCCTGCCATTGCAACCTCGCGGATCTGGTGGGTGATGATGGGGTACTGGTTGTTCTCATATGCAGCTTTGGCAAACCGGTTGTTGCGGCCTCCAATCGCACCTGCGCAGCAAGCTAAGGGAGGGATTGTTAGAACTGCTGTGACTCTGGCACTCAAGCGCAAAGCAAGCAAGCAAGCAAGCAAGCAAGCAAGCAAGCAAGCAAGCAAGCAAGCAGGCAGGCAGGCAGGCAGGCAGGCAGGCAGGCAGGCAGGCAGGCAGGCAGGCGGGCGGGCGGG
>Ga0307960_1000807_pt1:2500-17609 | contig 17609 bp, 23 predicted proteins | sample OrgLakmetagen542_FD_201832 | JGI IMG/M metagenome (GOLD analysis project Ga0307960, IMG submission 201832) | Saline water microbial communities from Organic Lake, Antarctica - #542 | ecosystem: Environmental > Aquatic > Non-marine Saline and Alkaline > Saline | place: Antarctica... | reverse complement strand
GAAACTTAAGCAATCAACGACAGCCCCCCCCCTTCTTTTTTTAACCACGCTCCACACACCTCCCCACCCACTGTGTAAAAAAGTTAGCCAATTCCGAGTGACCAGCGAATACCACCCCCACCAAATACAAGCTCCACGCTAGTCACGCCCACTCACCCACTGCGCCAGCATGTAGTTGAGCAGGCTGCAGTACAGGCGCTGCAGAGTGGCTGAGTGCTGCAAGGGTGCAGCCACGGCCGCCTGCGTTCACGCACAAGGGCAAGGTATGTGCACACTTATGTCCTGCTTGTAAAGTGCAAGGACAGATCACGTGACAAGCCAAGTGCTACTACACACACACATGCAACCACACACACACACAAACACAAGGGCAGGTGCTGTGATGACTCAAGTGCTGCTTGCAAAGTGCAGGGGCGCTGCCGCCTGCGTTCGTGCACAATGATGGACGTAACAGAAGAAAACGTGCAAACGGACGTGCTGCTCCCAAACTGCTGCAAGGGCGCAACTGCCTCCACCTGAGCACAATCTATGACACAAGAAAACATGCAAGCTGACGTGCTTTTCCCAAACTGCAAGGACGCAACTGCCTCCACCTGAGCACAATCTAAGTTAAGTTGGGATTTGCTCCTATGGGAGGAATGAGCACACATCCAACGTATAAGAGGGACAGGCGCGTCTTGAGCGTAATGAAATAGGGACACTGCTGAACAATAAAAGGTCAACTATGCTATGAGGGACTTTTCTGCAAAACAAGCAAAATGGACGTGGGCCTTATATCACACACGCCATACAGGTCCAGCCCAACGTGTTTTGCCTTACATTATCCTGGACCAGTAAACATGAGCAGCACCGCAAGTTCCTATGACTAGCCGCAGCTCCTTCAAAATCATCAATCCTAACACAATACGCCACACTAACGCCAGATAGTTGACATCAGGACACCTACCATTGCCAACGCATAGTTTTGAATTCTATGGAATATGGCACAACACAGTGGTATCAATAGGAGATGGCCTACCTGAAGTCGGTGTGCTTTGTTTAAAGCAGCCAAAGCCTAGAATCTTGGCACTTATGTACAAGCATTGAAGGGGTGCTTGGGCCCCACGACCTTACCCAATGCTAACACACAACACAGCACAGCACACATACAGAAAAGATGAGGACACACAAATACAGCACACAAAAAACGCACCTGGACCTCCGCCAAACTCAGAGCCTGCACGCCTGACATGCCTCCGAAGACGGCGCAGAACTCAGACACCATGTAGGCCTCTAGAAAGGGGCCCATTGCGCCAGGGCCACACATTAACGGCTGTGTGCATGTGTGTGCATGTGTGTGTGTGAACATAAATGCACCATGTGTGTGTTTGTGTGTGTGTTTGTGTGTTTGTGTGTTTGATTGTTTGTGTGTGTGTGTGTGTATGTGTGTGTGTGCGTATGTGTGTGTGTGTGTGTGTGAACAAGAATGCGCAACTGTGTATATGTGTATGTGTGCGCGTTTATATGTGTGTGTGTGCGTGCATTATTGTGTTTGGGACTGTTCAAAGTGTGTGCATATGTGTGCGTAATAGCACAGTGTACAAGGCCAGCTTGAACCTGATCTCAGGCCTGTCACCTCCCTGACTATGGAGGACTTCCATAGTAGGTACGCAAAAGGCTCGCTCAAGAATGCTACTCACATACAAAACACACAGCACTCGAGAATGTTACATACATACAAGACGCACAGCACGCACGCTAACCTCAGATATCTGAGGACCCTCCACGAGTATGCGCAAACGTGCAATTTGGTCTACCAACTGCGCGGCCATCGCTGCCTCCTGCAAGCAAGCACGTAGTGGGTAACCATGTCTGTTTGAAAGTGTGCATGGCGTTTGCGTGCGTGCGTTGTGTGAACGTGCGTTGTGTGTGTGTGTGTGCATCTGTGTATATGTGTGCGTGTGTAAGTATGTCCGTGTTTGTTTGTAAGTGTACGAGTGTTTTATTTGAAGACGCAATGCATAGAATTATGCAGTCAGTGTAGCAAGATCTTGGAGCAAGAATTAGTGCCACACACACGCACACACACACAAACAGTAATCTGGCACATACATGTGCACGCACACACATGTGCACGCACCGGAGTCTTTTGGCCTCCGCCCATGCTAGGCGTCCCATTCAGCGGCCAAGCAGGAGCACCAGCGGCAGGTGCCGGGGCAGCTGTGCCTGTGGATTCAAAAACCATTCAGAGAGGGTTAGGCGTTTGCAGTGGTTGCAGCAGCAGCGGTGTGAGGTTGAGAGTGCGGGAGCAGCTGTGCCTGGATTTGAAAGAGATTTAGAGAGGGTCAGGCAAGAGCCGTTGCAGCAGCGGCGTGAGGTCGAGGTTGAGGTTGAGGTTGAGAGTGCAAGAGCAGCTGTGCCTGGGATTGATTATGTATGAGTAAGGGTGGGTAAATAGGGTGTCTGGTTTTGCCAGCAAGGCTCGGCAATCCTCAATGAGGCTCGGCACTCGCTGGGGAGGCCCTAGTTGGTGCATAACGGTTAGAAAAACACTTTCTCAAATCTGCACGGATTGAGCCGAAACTTTTTCTGTGTTGGCTTATATATATTAATGAATATCAACGTTGAGACCGGGTGGAAAATATGGGCGTGTAATTCAGGGAAGTTCAGTTTTCGCACACACACCCCTGTTGCACACCCCTTTTGACTGTTATATAATAATGAATACTGGTGTTATATAATAATGAATAAATAATATTAATGGATATACTTTGTTTAAAAGATGGGCCTGTCAGTCGTTTCAGCCACGAAAATTTCGGATTTGGGTAATTTTGAGGATTTCTGGGAAGATGGGGCTAATTCCGCCCAAAAATTGGACACCCTCGCTGGCTGGCGAGTGTCTTCCACACCGGGAAAGAGGTCATGACCACCGTTATGTATGAGAGATGTGGTGCAGGCTACGTCTGCAGGCAACGCTCTGCTGTTGAAGCAAGTTATCTTGTCTGGTACTTGCTGATGAGCGCAAAATTAGAAAATACCAAGCAAGATAAGTTGTTGCAGCAGCCACATGAGTGCGAGAGGGCTGAGAGTGCAGGGGCAGCTGCACTTGGGAGCGGGTAAAAGTTAACAGTATGCATTTAATAATACGTTATATTGAAAGCAAGCGGGGCCCAGCACACACTTTTGCATACGAGCAAAGCTGTACGGCCGTGTTGCGCTGGGGCGACAGAATAGGCGACACTGATAAACATTGGCGTACGAGCAAAGCTGTACGGTCGTGTTGCGCTGGGGTACCAGAGTAGGCGACACTGAGACACTTTTGCGTACGAGCAAAGCTGTACGGCTGTGTTGCGCTGGGGTACCAGAATAGGCGACACTGAGGTTGGCAGGACTGTATGGAACATGTTCCATACACCATGTTATCCCATACAAATATTTCATGCTACATACACCCTGCTAAGTGGACATTGAACACCTCAGACTGCTAAGTGGACATTGAACACCTCAGACATTGAACACCTCAGAAGAATTAGAATGAACCCAACCAAGAGGGTTCATTCTAATTTCTACACACAGGAGGCGCGGCCTTAGGGCAACAAAGAGCAGAGTGCACAGTGCGGCTGTAATCGTCACTGCAGGAAATGCAAGCACGAAAATCTGAAGCGCTTACTTTTGACTTTGGAGCGCGGGCGGCAGCAGCATGAAATACATGCGCGTACGTGCACGCATGCACAACCACACCACTCATTAATGCAGGTATCCACACGCACAAGCAATCAATCATCACACACGGGTGTAAAATACACGTTCACGCGCACACACACACACACATCCACATCCACACCCACACCCACACCCACACCCACACCCACACCCACACCCACATCCACACCCACACACCCACACAAAGCACACACACCCGGGGTAGCCGAGGTTGGAGGGGGGGTAGCGCCCGCTGGGTTGGCAGCTGTGGGTTGAGTAGCTGTCAGGGCAGCCAGCATGAGCTCCATGCGCACCAGCTCTGCACGTTCTTCGTCTACAACCTGTCGCATGTGTGTAATTTAAGTGTTCATCTGCAAGCTGTGCGCGCGTACATGTTTTTTTCTTAAATATCAAGTACACATTCTGTTCGTCTACATTCTGTAGCGATTGTTCATTTGGGCGTTAGTGTGCCACAGAGGGGAACTGAGGCGAGCCGTAATAGAGGCAGCAGCAGCAGCATGTTTTCTGCACACATACACAAAGAAGACACCCACCCACACACGCAAACATCCACACACGCGCGCACCCTCACACGCGCACACACACGCATGCACGCTAACACACACGCGCACGCACACATATTTGCACACACCCCACCTCCATGTCTGTGGGCAGGATCCGAGTCTTGTAGGTACCTTTGCTGGACCCTCCCTGCGATGTAAAAACAAAGAACAACACTCATTGATCAGGGCACGTGGTGCCAAAACAAGAACTTAATCACAAACTGGGGCAGGCCTGGTTTGCAAAAACAGGCCACACGATGGCTTGCTTGTCAGTGCACAATTATCCCAACCTCCCCACCGCTGGCTGCCACCTGTGTATGCTGCCAGAATAGATACACATTCCCCCCAAAACCCACACACCCCTGCACACGCACGCACACACCACACACACAAAGATGCGCACACATCAGACACACCCCTGCACACACACATGCGCACATGAGCACACGCATGCTACAGAGGTGGCAGCTCACCTTCCCGCCCGTTTTAGCGTCTTTAGCTGCCGCCTGTGCCTGCTTCTTTTGCGCGCGCTCATGCTCAGCAGCAATGGCACGTTCCTCTTTGTCTGTGAGCCTCTGAGTGGGGCCTTGACCTGCGTGTGAAAGAGGTACACAAGTTATATAAATGCATGTGCATGGGAATGTAGCAGCGACGACGCTGGACTCTGACTTCCTGCACACCTTGCTGACATCACAATTCATTTTGTCATCAGCCCTAAACTCCTCCTCATGCAAACATGACAAGGTAACCCCTCAGAATGTTCCCAGGAGGTGGGGGGGCACACACAAGCGTTTCCTCCTACCCCTCGATGCACCCACCCACACCACACAGTGACATGTCCACAAGTTCTTGGCCCCTAGCTCACAAATCTAAAGAACCCAACGACATGCACCATCACATCACAACAAGTCTCCAAAAATGCATGGAGGGAGGGGACCACACACCATCAACACCCCCCCTCAATGCACCCACACCGTGCAAAAATGCATGGCAGGGGGGGGGACCACACACAATCGCATCCACAAGCTCTCAACCCCTTGCCCACGACCCGAAAGACACGCACCATCAAATCGCAGAGGGCCCCCCAAGATGCCTGGAGGGGGGCCGCACACGGTGTTTGGCCCAGGGACGCCGCCCAGTGCGTGAGGAGGCAGCATGTTGTTGCGTTCCAGGCACCTGCGAGTGAAAACAAACACAGATACGCATGAGACCTAAAAGCCTGGAACGTGCTAGGCCCAGGATGCTCAGGGCTTTTGCGGGGCGGCATGTTGTCGCATTTTGAGCACCTGCGCGGTGAAAACAGACACAGATACGCATGAGATCTAGAAGCCTGGAACGTGCTAGGCCCCAGGATGCTCAGCGCGTTTGCAGGGCGGCACGTTGTTGCATTTCAACGACCTGCACAGTGGGAAGCGCACCTGCCCAGTGAAAACAAGCATGTTGATGGCGCTAACGAGCACATTCCTAGAGTATTTTTGCATAACCAGCGTTCAGGACACATGCAAGTGATCTCCATGACGTGCACAGCTATGCCTACGCATGCAGCAATAGCGCAAGTATTTGTATGTGCGGATAAGAGGACAGGGAAGCCACAGCTGCACGCGCGCATTTATTTTGCATGTACACACAAGCGTGGACGAGGGTACAGAGGAAGGAAGCACCTCCAGTTACATGCACCTCCAGTCAGGTCAGCCATTCCTGCAAAAAGTGTTGCCCCGATGCCGAAAAATACATTCGAGCAGCCAGGACCCTTAGTTACATTTATTTAAGCACCCCTGCACACTCAGTTTTTGGCGGGAGGTGCCCAGGTGGGCAGGGCGGAAATCCCTGCCAAAAAGTGGAATTCCAAAAGCTCCTTCCCGGTGCCAGGAAAAACCAGGGGCGTTCTAAATAATCCAAACAATTTGGTGAAGGTCCGGGGGTCTGGGGTGAAGGTCCGTTTTTTTTGGCGAAGCTATGGAAAAAGTGCACAGCCCAAGTCGGGGCAATCCGATTTTTGCGATGAATTACATAATTATAAAACTATAAAACTATGTAGTGAGACCCTCTGAAACAGCGGAGCAAGTCTGCAGGTGTGGCTTCACAGACTTTGAGTGGTTTGGCACACTATTAGCTGGTCCCATTGAAACAAATGTTTGTGAACTGTGTTCTCAGATGCCTCCAAAAGGCAAGAGCCAGGCACGCTCTCAGCACTCCAAGCAGCTGATGGCTCAAAAAACAGCTGCAGGAAGACATCCATCTCACTTTCGTGAGGGGGTCACAAAGCAGCCTACCCCCCTGCCTAATGTGAGGGACCAGCAGCAGCAGCAGCAGCAGCAGCAGCCACAGCAGCAAGAGCCACCGCAACAGCTACAGCATCAGCCACAGCAGCAAAAGCGGAGGGGGCGGCCTCCAAAGCAGCAGCAGTCAGAGCAGCAGCAGCTTACTCCCCGCAAGGGGGCAAAGAAGAAGCAATCAACGTGCATAGATTTACAGGGATTCGTACGGATAAGACAGCGTTTCTAGCATTTCCAGCGTCATCCTAGAATATAAGTAGCCAGATCCAACATAAGAAGCAGACAGGAACGGATGGTGGCTCAGCAGGAACAACTAGGACGGTGTCTCTGTAGGAGATGCTGGGGGAGCTGCGCTTCCCCTCTTTGCAGCTTGCGTGTTTTTCTGCGTGTTTGCATTTGCGAGCATATGTGTCATGTCGTGCACATATGGGCTGCCTATTATCTTCTTGATGTTTGGTCCACCAATTGGACCTACTTTAATGCGTGCTTGCTCCAGTAATCGCCTGAAAGCTTCTGCCTCCAGGTCTGCTGACAGCTTGGCTTTCGCTTTCTGATCTGCAGTAGCATTCTCTAGAATCTGCTCTGCGTTCCTACTGAACATAGCTGGATCAAAGGGCCCAAAATGACGAGGCAGCAAGGCTTGCATCAAGTACCATTCATAAGGGCGGGGTCCCCTTGCGGGTGTGCTCCCTTCACCAGAATCACCTCCAGCGCTCATTTTTCTACTCGAAATGAAATTAAATAATTCCAACCGAAGGTCCAGGCAGCCACAGGTGCTCCATTATTGCCCCTGAGCAACCCCTCATACTAGTTTTCCATGGGGCATGAACTCCTCATTTTCTGCCTGGGCTTGGCTGGCCTGACCTCCAGTTGCATTTGCATGCATACACAAGCGTGGACGAGGGTACAGAGGAAGGAAGCACCTCCATATACATGCATCTCCGGTTGCATTTGCATGCATACACAAGCGTGGACGAGGGTACAGAGGAAGGAAGCACCTCCAGTTACATGCACCTCTAGTTGCAGTTGCATGCATACACAAGCGTGGACAAGGGTACAGAGGAAGGAAGCACCTCCAGTGCGGCACCAGGATGTTCAATGCGCGTTGCCGAGATGGCATTGGCAAAGTAAGAGTGTCCGCAAGGAAGCTGCAGTGCGCGTTGCCATGATGGCATTGGCAAGGGGACGATGGCAACAGGGAAGCAGAGTGAGCAAGACGCTATAGGTGCCTCAGGTTACGATGATTGTCGTCACATTTGTGGATCAGTATTTTCAGTACTGTAAGGCATCATCGGCAAGTGCTTGGGCACACTGCAAAAACAGGGGGTGTCAAGCTGCCTATGTGGGAGAGGAGGCAGGCTTGGATATTCCACTTCACCCCACCTGTGCTACCCGACACATTGAGCACCGGAGGGTCTATCGGTCAGGTGTTTTGAAATGCACAGTTTGCTGATGTACTGAATTGCATAGCATACTGGCTCGTAACTCCAAAAAGCAGCATGATGATGACATGAGTTCACACACACTGCCTTCATGACTCAGGGTGCGGCAAAAGGCAAGTCAGGCCTGTCAGTGTTTGCTCTCGTAGCTGCGAGTGGGCTCAACACACGAATTCACATATTCACACACACACCGTTACGCACATAAAGTGTGCACATACACACACAGTGGAACAAACAGGGGAACATGCTAGGTAGTTTGCGTGTATCACACATCAATTAGTCCTGCGTCAGCTGACACAGCTGAGCAGCCATCAGCTACGCTGCAGTCAGCAACGTGCAATGGCAACCGTAGCAGCTGACGGGCTGCTGCTGCTACAAGTCTTTGCTGCCCATGTTAAGTAGTCAGCCCAAGGGGTACGCAGCGCCACTGCCAAGCCAAACAGCACTAGACGCACTTGCCCCTCCAACATTTCGCGCACAACTCATCGGTTTTGAGTCATAATCTATGACCACAGTGGATGCAGCTGGTACAGATCTCATGACTCATGACTCACGTGTGTGTGTGTGTGTGTGTGTGTGTGTGTGTGTGTGTGTGTGTGTGTGACATGAGCAGGGCTGGCCAGAGCCGGACATATATATCATTTGGAAGCTTACCTCACTCACAAGGCACACCTCATGGCCTCCAACAGCATTCACTTAGGGGAGACAAACACAACACGATGCGTGCGCACATACTCACAAACAAACTCATACATACAAATGCAAAAATGTACACACACAAGCACGCACGCACACGCACACACTCGCGCGCACACACACACACACACCCACACACACACCCACATACATGCACGCGCGCACATACACACCCAAACTCACGCCCACACCCACAAACACCCACACCTACAGACACCCACACACATACTCACTTTGGGCATGCCCAGTCGCCATCTCGCAGCTGCAGCTGCTCCGCCGAGCCTGGTCCTAAGTCCAAGCAGCTTAAGTGGTAGGAGCGTGGGCAGAAGTCACACAGGCACAGGGGGGAGGTGATGGAGTTGTACAGCTGTGCACAAAAACACACGTAATGGGCAATGAGAGCTACTGGTTGGGTTGTAGGTTGGAGTGCGGGCTAATGCCACACAGGCACAGGGAGGAGGTGATGGAGCTGGATAGCTGCGCACATGCATACTTATACAAACACTTTTAGCAATGGGAGCCACCGGTAGAAATAAAAGAGCGCAGGCTAATTTCACATGGACACAGAGGGCGTGGCGAATTTGTACAGCTGCGCACGATTTGCAGCAGTGTTGCTGAGCAAGGAGAGTACACACGCAGCACATGCAGCAACCCAGGCTCTATTAAACACAAGGACAATACAGGCAGCACACAGCTCAGATGCTCCAGTGCTACCGGCACTTTGAAATCTCACTGCACTTTCAATTAAGACCTCCTACAAAGACAAGCAGCAATTGCATTCACCTCATTTCTCTCTCTCTCTCTCTCTCTCTCTCTCTCTCTCTCTCTCTCTCTCACACACACTCACTCACACACACACGCACCCAGCGGCACAAGGAGCACTGCATTCTGTTGTAGTCAAACACCTCCTTCTTCAGTGGCAGTGTGGCAGGCCGGACCAGATGGGTGTCATCTTCACTGTCCACAGGAGCTTGCTCAACTTCTTCCTCCTATAAACATGTATGCATGTGTATGTGTGTGTGTGCGTGTGTGTGTGTCATCTTCACTGTCCATAGGGGCTTGCACCACTTCCTTCCCCCTACATACGTACGCATGAATGTGGGTGTGCGTGTGTGTGTGTGTGTGTTTGTGTGTATGTTTTCAACATTCATATGCAATGCTGTAGGTCAGCAGTTCGAGGTGTGTGTCACCATATTAATAATATTGGCTTAGTTTCTATTATTTTAGACCAGTTCCAAAGCCCGTCAATGTTGGCTGCCTCTTTGTGATACTACACAAGCTTCCAATGCTCATCCCAGCATGCATCCCTCAGCACTTGCATGCATCAAACAAGGGCTTGACGTCATGTCAGCATGCCGCTGCCTGAGACTGTGCCAGTCTCAGGCTGCTGCATGCTGACGTGCATTTGCGGACTTGGCTGATGCGTACAAAAGTACCAAGGGGTGCATGCTGAGATGAACATATCTTTTAGTGTGTACATGTGTGTGTGCATTAAAAAAAAGTACCGCCTGAAAATAAAAAGCTAAGAGCCACCTCAGAGACAAAGCCTCTTCCCAAGTTTGCACAAACAAAGCACAGATTGAGGACACGTGACAGACCAGCTGAAAGCCGTCTCAGCGTGGCAATTTCAACTTCTGCAGCACGTGCATACAGTTTAAGTACATAAGAATGAGTGTGCAGGCAAATGCGCAAGGTGTTAAGACACACAACACCCACCACAACTCGGGGGACTTCATTGGGGTCTTGGTTCATCTCGGCTGCAGCCGCAGCAGCAGCCTGCAGGTGTGATGTCAATTTGGTGTGAAATCATTAACAGCAAAAGGAGGGTGCTTTGCCCTTGTGCTTGTTATGAGCAGGGATCGGGGCTGCTGTGCATGCGTGTGTTGCACTAGCTAAAACGGAGTCACGGCTCAAGCTGCTTGTTGAAGGCAAAGGGAGTCGAGCATCACAGAAGACAAGTCCTCACTGAGATGGTGGCTGTGGGTGTGCGTTTGTCTGCTGATGCATGTTTCTGCTGCTGCAAGGCTGCCTGGAAGACATGTTGCTGTGTGAGACACAGCCAGGTCCGTTTTTAGCTTCATGCCAAATTTATTCATTCATTCGTACAAGCGCCACATTCGGCAGCAGCCCTAATGCAGCAATGAAGGAGCGCGTGTGGTTGTTTGAGAGCTGATGATTGCGTAGGTGCATTCAAGTCTGCATTCCAGTATGCGCTGGCCAAGGTCGATTGGAGTGTTTAGTAGCTAAGGTTGTACAAGGCCAGCCAGCGGCACAGACAGCAGCAGCAAGAGAACAGGCTGAAATGCGAACCTTTCCACGGATTTGTGCACGCGATTGCCTACATATTAACCCATTAAAACGTGCACTCACACGCGAAATGAGACGGGCAAACTTATAAAAGCAAACACTCGCACAAACATACACACAAATGCACGCTCACACAACTCACCGCCGTGGCTTCAATGCTGGCCTTCCGCTTTCCAGGAGGCCGCCCAACTTTGCCTTTCGGTTTAGGGGGCGGCTGCAGCAGCAGGCCCATGGAGGCAGCCATGCCCTCCGGCATCGCCGCGAGGGAGCCGAAGTGCAGGATGGCCTGTGAGACAGATACAACGGTGCCACAGACGTGACTCAGCATCAATAGTCAAGTAGAATAAAATGCCGGCGGTCAAGCTCTCTGGCATTGTCTCGAGGGAGCCAAAGTGCAGGATGGCCTGCGAAACGGACACGACGGTGCCACAGACGTGCCTCAGCACCAATGCTCAAGCAGGATAAAATGACAGCAGTCAAGCTCTCTGGCATCGCCGCGAGGGAGCCAAAGTGCAGGATGGCCTGTGAGACAGATACGACAGTGCCACAGACGTGACTTAGCACCAATGCTAAAGCAGGACAACATGACGGTGGTCAAGCTCTCTGGCATTGCCTTGCAGGAACCAAAGTGCATGATGGCAGGTGAGGACAGACACAAAGAAGCTACAGGAGAATCGAGTACCTAGGAAAACACGAGCAGCCCCACATGCTGGTAGCTGTGCCCTTTGGCAGGCCCACCGCACCATAATCCCACCATGCTCGCAAGCCAGGTGTGTATACTATATACTGCCATACGGTTAGTGTGTATACTGTATACTGCCAGGTGTGTAAACTGTATACGGTCATACGGTTACGGAACCGGTGGCTCAGTGTCATATACGGTACCGGATATACGGCGTACCGAGGATACGGCGTATATACGGTCATACGGTTTGGGCCAACCCTACGTATGGCATACGTGTGCACCCCTCATTCACCTGTTTCATCACGGCTGGCTAGTGTAGCAACGGCTATGTTGTAGTTGTGCAGGAGGGACCGCTCTTCCGGCTTCATCCATCAGTTGGGAGCCACAGAGCGCATTAATTGGATTTATTACCGTCTCACCTGTTGCAGCCCGGCTGGCTGCTGCAGGAAGGGCAGCAAAAGGGGAACCACCATTTGGAGCCACCTGTGGCAAGTTCTAAGCATCACAGCATTCCAGCTGCCTGCATGGCTTCGTTACAGCCTCACCTGTTGCAGCCCGGCTGGCTGCTGCAGGAAGGGCAGCGCAGGGGGGCCACTGGAGCAAGCCAGCAGCCCATCCAGTTGACGCTGCTGATCATACGTCAAACCTCCTCCCTACAAGCACACATGTGGGAGCGTGGAGTACTTGGGTTATTAGGCAGTACACACACACACATACAAAGGCACACGTGCACATACAGATGTGCACACAAATACGTCAACAAGTGTGCATACCAGTGTGCACGTCGCCTGTGCTAAGCACGGACATTAATTTGCAAGTGCAAAGAGTCGTTCTGCACGACACAGTTCTTTGTGAGCAACGCTGCTGGTCGCGCAACAGACCTCAGCATCCTAATTAAGGATGGAAACGGGGGGAGATGGGGAGCATTGCATTTCAATAAGCAGCCATTTGTAGTTGCTGTGTCTGACATGTGATGCAGATTGGCAGTGCAGAAAAAGGGCAATGGCACACAGGGTGCTGTGTGTACACACAAACAAGTACACACATATGCACACACACATGCGGTATCCTGCGATTTGGAGGGTACAGGGAGCCATGAGGGATGACATGCACAGCTGCAGCGCGCAAATTTTGCACGGATACAAAGCAGATTGACTCCTTGTGGTTTGTACGAATGAACATGCCCAAAGCCCCGGCTGGGCTTCCGCACGTCACAGCTGCGGCTATCAGACAGAGGTTGGAGGAGGCGTGCATCACAGAGAGGAGGCGTGCATCACAGAGAGGAGGCGTGCATCACAGAAGCACGCACACGACAACAGTGCATGCAATCGGAAATGAAATGCGTTTGATGTGCACTGATTGAACACGTGCTACCAGCATTTGCACGAAGGCAGGGCTGCTGAGCAGCGTGAGTTTTGGCACAAGGATGGCAGGCCACCAAACTGGTTATAATGAGCCAGCAGGGCAGGCGTGGCGTATCTCCTTTTTTAAACGTGATGCAACTTTTGATGAGCACATGCACCTTCTGCAGCTACTGCTGCAAACTAGAAGTTAATACCTGCAATGTGGCAGGGCTGTTGAGAAAGCACACGCACAAGAGCACAACAAAAGGACGGGCCACCATTTTGGTTCACTGAGCCAGCAGCACAGGCATGGCGTGACTTTGCAATGCACCTTCCACATGTGCACATGAACCTACTGCATCTGCAGCTGATAATCAGAAGCAAATCTTGACATTGGCAACGTCACAAAGCAGCACAAGGAGCGTAGGTTCGACTGACTGGTTCTGCTCAATGAGCAAGCAGCCCAAGCGTTCACACGCAGGCATACAGACTTGCACACAATCTCGCAGACCTGCTACGCATTCTTTTCCACCTGCTCACTACAACACCCAGTACAACTGCATACAAATTCCAGCCACAAGGCACCCATCACGCACAATCTATAATTGTTGGATCTTAGGCTTGGCTTCATACACCGACCTGAACTCCAAGACATGCACACACGCACGCACATACGCACATACACGCAACGTGCACGTATGCACGCACATACAATGCAGCACGCACACAGGCACACTCACCTGCTGCTGCACCATCATCCCAGGGATAGGCAGCAAGCCTGCACCAGGCGAGATGCACTTACACATACACATAAGCACGCGCGCGCGCACACACACACACACACACACACACACACACGCACACACACACATACATACACACACACCTGCTGCGGCGCCATCATTCCAGGGAACGGCAAGCCTGGACCAGGGGGTCGCATGAGCCCCATGAACCCGGATTGATTGAAGGAAGGTGGGGGCATCATAGGACGGTTTACGGGTGGAGGGGCTGCTGCAGTGGCCAAGGTGGCTGCAGCGACCAGAGCGGTATAGTTGTAGCCATCCCCAAAGTGCTGCAGCGCTTTCATGGGGTCGATGTGGCGCTCCAGCCGGCCAAGCACCTATTTTGGGTGTGTTTGTACGTGTGTGTGTGTGTGCGCGTACATGTAGGTGTGGGTAGGCATGTGCGTGCGTGTGTGTGTCTGCGTGTGCGTGCGTGTGTATACGTGTATACACATGAGGAATGTGTTAAGATGTGAGGGTTATCAATGCACAGGCTGTGGATAGGAAAACATACAGCACGAGAACACACATGCGCACACACAACACACAGCGCGCACCTCTCTGATGTTGACTGCGTGGGTGGACAGCAGCTCTTGCAGCTGTGGCAGTGGCATCACAGCTAGGGGAATGAGGTTGGAGGCCAGAGAAGGGTCACGCAGTGCACGGATGGCACGCTGCAGCACAGCTGCCTGCGCCTCACTCACACCTGCGCTGGTGTCCCCCTGCACGCACACACAAAAAGACAAGCAGACGACGTGTGTTGCTGTGAATATATGTGTATGTGTGTGTTGCTTGTAAACCTGTATGTGTGTGTTGAGCGGCGTGTCAAGCCCCTAATATAAGTGCTACGCGCAGACTGTACACCAGTACAACAGAATACACACACAAGGACGTGCACACGGCATTTGCCAGCCAGGCCGCTCACCCATATGCAACACATAGGACATGTACACTTACCAAGATGTCCAGCAGGTTGAAGGAGGGCTTGGAGGCGTCAAACAGGTTGGGCAGGGGTGCTGCAGTAGGCCCTGTGGCCCCTCCTGCTGCTGCAGCTACCGCTGCAATCTGCTGCATCAGGGAGGGGGACAGAGCGCCCAGGTTGATGCCACCTCCTGCTGCTGCTGCTGCTGCTGCTGCAGCCCCGCTGCCGCCCTCCCCTGTGGGGGGAGGAGCTTCCAAACCACCGGCACCACTCACAGCTCCACTGATACTTGCATTGGTGTTTATGGTACTACCCACGGCCTCTGCTCCCTCTGCCACAGGGGCTACAGCTGCAGGTACTGGAGGCTCGGGAGCAGGAGCGGCTGGTGGAGCTTGATCGCTGGTCTGTTCCG